>Ga0228622_1000227_pt1 | contig 36753 bp, 46 predicted proteins | sample 26DmetaG_FD_186035 | JGI IMG/M metagenome (GOLD analysis project Ga0228622, IMG submission 186035) | Seawater microbial communities from Monterey Bay, California, United States - 26D | ecosystem: Environmental > Aquatic > Marine > Coastal | place: USA: California | collected 2016-10-01
TTTCTGGATAAGATTGGGCAACAGCTCTCTTAAATTTCCTACATGCTGTAAATGCCCAACAATCTCTATTTACAAATAAATATTTTGTAGAGTAGTTTGTATAAAATATCTTAGCTAATCTACCATCTGTTTCCCAATTTTTATTTGTAACCCTAACACCATATTTGTAAGATTTAGCAAAATCAATATTCTCTTTCTTACTTGTTGGACAACTACCAATAAAAATGTAACCAAGACCTTCTGGTAATTCAACACCTGATCTGTTATCTATAACTGTTTGCCAAAACATATTATGAAATGAATCACAAATTTTTCTTAATTCTTTAACTTGTATATCCTTATATTGAGGAAACTTATCTACAAATCTCTTGAAAAAATCATCATTCATTATGTGATAAACTTCTGGTCTAAATCTTTTACCATTCAGATCCGGTTTTTTAAAAAAATTCTTATCCATGTTTACTATTTAATATACTAATTTTTTTCAGATTAATAAGAGCTAACTTAACAAACAAATATAAGGTTTATCTAACATATAAAAAATAACCCCCATATGACTTAACATATGAGGGTTTGTTGTCAGTCACAGATAAACCAACAAACTGCGACATATTTTTAGTCTTTTATAAATCTAACAGAAAACCCATGAGTCTTAATGCTGCTGGCTCTGTAAGCAGGGGAATTGAGGTAACTCAGGCCTCTGCGCCAAGCACTGCCTGGACCGTCCTCCGTAGAACTCCACCAGTAACCGTAGTCACCAATGTAGAGGAATGTACCACTAGTGTTACGGTTACCGCCCGGAAGACCCGTAAATAATGAGGTATTCGTAGCTCCTGCATTAGGTGTACGCCAATGACAAAGACCTGTCTCTTTCATTTTTCCGCCTGCAACTGCTTCACCTCCCAAATAATCAGTTAGCGTTGTCCATTCTGCATCCGATGGTATATGATACCCAACAGGTGCAAAGCCTCTAGGATCAGTTATAGCATACCAATTATATAATATACCATATGTTGATTCGGTTGAGGGATCCCCATTAACATAACACCAAGCACCTGTTGTTAAACTCATCCAAGTAGTTGGATCAGTAACTTCTGGTATAGAATCACCATTATTATAAAATTTAGTATTTGCATTACATCCTGTCCAAGTTTGTGAATCAATTAAAACATCATGTGCAATACAATCTGGACAACCATCATCACTTGCAGTTCGGTATATATCTTTCTTAAAAGTTTTCATAAGTTAAACTTTTGTATTTCCTAATAAATAATATGTTGATGTACTTAACTTTCTTTCTATAAATGTTTGATAACCTTGACCTTTACTTTTTAACCCAACTGGATTTGTTGCTCCTATAAAAGTTACATCTCCAGTACCTTCTTGTATAAACCCTACTGAAAAATTAGGTATAGTAATTGCACCAATGGATATAGTTATAGCTGTAGCACCATTATTTATAAAAATAACATAATCATTATCGGCATCTGTTAATACATACGTAGCTGTTATTTCTTTTTGTAAATTTACACTTGGAAGATCAGCCCAGTTTGCTTTACCATTAGCATCTATACATTTTAAAAACCTACCTGCTACTTCCGAACCATCTGATAATTGTAAAGCATAGTTATTTACCGCATTATCAGCGTAAACTCTTATTCCTATATTATCAGTAGCTGCAGTTACGTTTGCTTTAAACTCCGCTCCTATATTAATAGCATCTGAACCATAGGCATTCCCTCTTACTGCTATATTTGCAGATGTAGGTGTTAAACCACTACTGGCAAAGGTTCCTCCAGAATATCCTGGTCCAGTAGTGGTACTTGTAATTCCATGATTACTACTAGATGAAATATAAAGACTTGCTGATGCATTTGGTGCTATACCTATACTTGCAGTAGTCCCATCATCTCTTATCACTCCTTTACCTAAAGTAGTATCATTTGGAGTCCATCTTGCTACATAATTATTTGTTCCTGATCCTGAAGATCCCTCATTTTGCCAACTTAAATTTCCCGCTCCATCAGTTTTTAAAATCTGATTTAGTGTTCCATCAGCACTCGGGAAAGTATAATTTCTAAAACCTACAGAACCATCTTGGTCTATTTTAAGACTTGGAACCTCTAAAATTGAATTATTAGGAGTTACAAAAATCTCAAATTTTGTTCCTCCATTTGTAACTGTATGATTTTGAGTAGCAATAAATAAAGCTTTTCCAAGTTCTCCTGCTTTGGATTTTGCTGAAATTAAACCTAAAATATCATTATTAGATAAATATCCTTTTGAAAATTCTGTTCCTGAAGTATTTTCAAACTCAATAAAAGGTTTTAATCCTGATCCAAAAGTTTTAATACTGTTACCAATATCAACTGTCTCACTTAAAGTTTTTAATCCTGTATCGGCATCAATAGATAAAATTTTTCTTGCGTTTGAAGTTGCTTTTTTTATTCCCCAAAACTCAAATCCCGCTCCATAATTTGTATCGTCAATATGGTTTTCAGTAGCGAAACCTCTTAAAAATATACCTGTATAAGTTGACACTCCTGTTTTAAATGATAATAAACCTAAATTATCATTTTCTAATAAATTTGTTGGCGAAAAGTAGGTTCCTCTCCATCTTGTTAGTTCTATAAGTGGGTTTTGAGTATCTGATGCCGTGGCTAAACCTGTGAACGTTTGTTCATTACCTACAATATTATAACCGTTTTTTTGAAAAAACGCTCTATTTTCAGAGTCCTGTTCAATAACAAGACGTCCACTCCTGGAAATATCACTTGTTTTGTTATCTCCTGCATCTGTAGAAGTTCCTAATAAATTAAACGGAGTGCCACCTAAATCATTAATCTGATTTTGTAATGAGACAAGTGTAGTGTTTATAGTAGTAAGTGACGTATTTATAGTAGCTATTTGTGTACAGAAATATGTAACTATGTTCACTATACTAGTTCCTAATCTGTCATTTTTTATTACAACTTGATCTGTACCACACCATATACTATCTCCTGAATATATGATACATTCTGCATCAAAAAATTCAGAACAAGGTTCAGGATTTGAACAAGGATCTACAGGTAGACAAGCTGGAGCTGTTGTATATGGAGATTCACAACCACATCCTATTGGTTGTTCTCCGCATTTTGTACATGTTGAAAGTGCCATATTATTTTATTATTTTATTCTTTGTATTGACATTGTTGCTACATCATTTGCTTCTGAGATATAATCAAATCCTGTCAAGTTTAATACTTTTAACTTTATAACTATACCTGCAGTAAGTGTAACACCTTCAATATTACCTGCAATGTTTGCAACAGGTGATATACTTGCTGATGGTGTAAAACTATTAGCTGCATATATAACATTACTTGTAGATACAAGACCTGCTGTAATAATCCCTGCAGATCCACCAGTATGCCATCCTGCAGCATCAGTAGTGTGAGACAATGATACATTAAAACTTAAGTTATATCTACCATTAGCAGGACATGTCCATTCACCTGTAGTAGGATTATAACCAGTACCACCATCATTATAATCTGTAGTACCTAAGATAAGTGTAGCACTTGATCCACTATTTAAAAGAGTTGTTAATGAAGGAGTAACTTTTGCAACACTTGTTATTGCCACACCTGTAGATCTTACAAAAAGACCATTAAAAGGAATAACCTCAGCTGTAAATTCATAATCAGGTGCACCAGTAGTTTCTGTAAAAGCAATTGTAGCACCATCAGTCATAGTAACTGTTGGTAAAGCAACGTCAGCCTTCAAACTATATGCTGGAAAACCGGTTAGAGTAAATTGAACATTCCCTGAGTTATCTACTGTAAGTGTAGGAACACCACCTCTAATATCTTTTATTGCAGTCCATATATTTTTTAATGTGTCAGCAACTTTTGTAGGTCCTGTAATCCAATCAGCAGCATATTGCACACTCATTACAGCACCAGGATTTGTTATAGAATTATCACTATTAGCTACAGAAGTGGTACCATAAATGATTGAATCACTTAAATCTGTAATACTACCTGTAACGCCTACATAAGAAAACCATACATCATTAATGTAAACATTTAAAACAGTGTCAATGTTATATAATGTAGCAGGGCTGAGTGAAGCTAATGCCTCATCTAATGTTATTTGTGGTGTAGTGTATGAAGGAGGTGTAGCATTTTCTAAATCTGTTACACGAATACCTAATGCTTCTATTGCATTAGTATTAACACTTATGTCTGTGATTAAATCACAAATTTTTGTACCAATTGTTGTTACATAATCTTGAAGATTCATAGTTGTTTGTGTACCAACTATAAAGCAAGAAGCAACTGTAACTATTGTATCTGTAGGTGAACCACCAGCTCCAGGTATAACAATTGTATTACCACTAGCTGTTTCTAACTCACAAACCTTAAGTATAATCAAATCTATAAGATCTTGAAAAGTTTGTGGTGTAACATTGGTTAAGTTAAAACAACTTAAGTTATATGAAGATATTTTTAAAGTATCCATAACTGTACATAACTCAGTTGCTAGTTTATAAACAACTGATGATATTGTATCACCTTTACATAAATTTATACACGCTATGTCTGGACCTTGCCAAATGACACAGTTTGAAGATGTAGGTGAACAAGGAGAACTATCTAAATTTAACGGTTTCATTTTATAAAAATTTTAATGTAGGTAACAACCTATTAATAATATAATGAATTTTTTTTATTATAAGACTTATATTTTACAAGCATTTGGATCAGTAATTGCTTTCATCTCTAATAGTTGTTGTTTAATATGTATTTTATAGAATTCATCTTCAGGACAACAAGGGCTAACACCATATCTTTTTTGCATGACTTCATTATACATTAAATCTGCAAACTTACATGTAACTCTTTCATAATACTCAATTGTACATCCAGGAGTATTATATCCAGGTTTAATTTTTCTAAAAGGAATTGCAGGAGGAGGACATATGTTATCTACACATTCTCCAAAGTTTTGAATGCATGTCACATCAGTCCAACCATCAGGAAATATCCATTCTTTAGCACAAATTTTTGGTGTACTTTGACCAGCTTGTAAGGTAATACCTTGTAATACATCATCGCAATCCACATATTGAAATTCTTTTGCTGCTAAACTAGTATTTTTAACAATAGTACAATCACATGTTACCACTGGTAAACACTCTTCACATGTAGTGAATGTATCAGTAAGTATTACAAGATCATCAGAAGTATTATCATCAGTTACAGAAACAGTCCAACACTTTTCAGGATAAAAACTTATTTTAATTACTGAACCTATTTGTGCCTCAAGATTAGTTGTTGTTACAATTAAATCTTCAGAATCTTCACAATTAGTTAATTGGTATCTTGGTTTAGGACATTCTACACAATTATCATAGTCATTTGTTACATTAACTTGTACAGTTGATGGAACACGCTCTTCAAATATTTCTACAAAGAAACAATTACCATAACCTTCAAGATTTACAGTTCTACCTTCATATTGAGATAAATCAGTACTTGTATAAATTACTGTATTATCATCAGTTGCACAAGATTCAAGTCTATAATTTAAAGGTGTTAAACAATCTATACATTCAGCAAATTCTTCAGACACAGTTATTGTTACAGGAAATTCACAACTTAAACTTTCTTCAACAGTCCAACATATATCTGATGGTTGATTATCAACAACTATTTTGATTGCTCCTACACCTACATATGCTGAAAGATCTTGATCTGTACAATATTCTTCAGTTATGTTTGTATCACAAGCAACTACTTTATAATAAGTTTGACAAATTCCACAATCATTATCAAATTCTTCACATGTCCATTCTTCTACATTACTAATATCTAATGAATCAGCAGTATTGCTAGCATCTTTAGATTTAGAAATTAAACGTAAGAAATCATTTGTATATACTGGAACACTATTACTATCAATTAAAACTACTAATCCTGTATACTTATAAAATTTCTTAGGATCTGAGTATATTGTAAAATCAGCATTACTTATATTAAGATTTATCAATGTGCCATCACATCTTCTTTCAAATGTTGCTTGTGCTGAACAACATTTTTTACAAGCACCTTCAAGTGCTGTAACTATTTCAAATGAGACATTTGAAATTGGTGTAGGATCATCACCAGATGGTGTAGGGATTTGCCTGATTTCTCCACAATCAAATTGACGTAATACATTACCATTAGGATCTACATAATCTGTAGTAGCAATATATCTATAAACAGTGCCTTGATAAGGTTCAGATAAAGGTGTAGGAACTAAAATCTCAACAATATAAGAACCACCTGTTTTACAACAAACAGCTAGTTCATATAAGTATTGGCCATTATAAGATCCGTCATAATAATGCTTATCAAAAAAACCTGTTTCATCAACATTATCATTGAGTAAGTCTACTTCTACACCTTTAAGCCTAGACTTAAATATACTATGATTACCACCTATCATCTTATTTTATTTTTTTTGTTTTAATGATAGCTCATAAGAAGCTAAACATTTACTACATACTTGTTTTCCATCTGAAGCTATCCTTTTTTGACAACCACAAGTGATTTTATTTTTACAATTTCCGCAGTTCATAATATTGGTTTTTTTAAAGTTAACAATTATGGCATTGTAATTTATCCATAATTTTTATTGCATAATTATATAATGTCATCCCTCTTTGAGGTTCATGACAAGTTTCTACTTTTGCTTTTGCAGCGTCTAGATACATCTTTGCTGACATGAGTTTATCTAACTTGTCTTTAACAAATGTAGAAGGTTCACATGCTTGTAAATCTAAATCACATAATATATCATTATATTGATTTAATGCTTTACTTATACGCAAATGATTATATTCAACATAAACCTGATCATTAGGTGAAACACTATATTTAATAACATATACACCATCAGGAATTGAACTAAATACTGTTCCACAATCAGTAGTTTGTAAATCTAAATCACAAGCTGTAAGTATAGTATTTGATCCAGGAGTAATTGTTTTTTCCACTGAATAAATAAAACCTGGAACTGTAACATTCAATGTTGGGCATGTAACAGGTATCATCTCTGAATAAATACTTGTATCTAAAATTGATAATATACAATCATTGAAAACAGTAGGTATCTCTAAACTTAATGTATGTTTTGCCATATTTTTTAAATAAAAAAAAGGGAGGGAAATTTCTTACCCTCCCTTTAGTTATGAATGATTAATTTTTATTATGGTAAAGGTACAATTGGAGTACATGTAGTTACTGCAGAATTGATTTCTAAACCTTCACATCCTGTACCACAGTTATCTAACCAAGTTGTAACAAATGTTTCAAATGTTGCGTCTACACCACTTGTAATGATTTCTAATAAATATTGATCATTATCAAAAACACCTGATGGGTTATTGAAACGTGGAACATTATGTTGAATATAATATCTTGTGTAAGAAGATCTTCTACTTATTGCAGATAACATGTCATCACCTTGAGTAATCTCACGGATACGTAAATCTGTTGATAAAAAGTTTTGAGCATAAGACTCAGATAAAACAACATCTCTCAATACTGACTCACCTAATCCCATTGCTTGTAAACCTTCACATTCAGTTGCTACACATAAACCTTCAAATTCACATGGGTCCCCGTTTGTATCAACTAAAGATGCATATAACTTAACTGGCTCTTTTTCATAGAAGTCAGAAGGTTGGAATGTACAATCACCAAACTTAGTATCTACATAAGCACCTGTAATAGTTAAACCAGCATAAGCACCTACAGTATGTCCTGGAGATACATAATCATCCCAAGTTCCACCAATAGTGTATCCTGTTGGAGCAACTAAACCTGAAGTATCAGTTCCTGGAGCATATAATAATTCATTAGCTTCAGTAGTTACTGTTAAAGCAACAAATGGAGAAACTAGTGCATTATCCATAATTCTTTTAGCAAATTCTATCATTACTAATGTAGAATCAACTACAGTAGGAGAAGTAGCACCTGTTGGGCAACATCCTGTGTAAGCATCAGCAGTAACATAAGAATTACGATTTAAGAACCTTAATACTGGAGAACCTTTTACATCTAAACGTAAATTATAAGTCTCATCACATAAGAAATCTTTTCTACAACCTGCTTCTAAAGCAAGTGAAAAATCAGCATCAGTTGTTGCTGTACCATCAGTAATAGTAACAACATCACCATTAACATAACCTGTACCAGGATTATCAATAGAAACAGCTGTAACAACACCACCTGCAATTGTAACGTCAACAGTTAAACCTGTACCAGCACCAGCAGTTGTTGTAGCAACACCTGTAAAAGTACCATCTGTAAAAGCAACACCTGCGTTATCAATAGTTAAAAGAGGAGTGTTAGTAAATGGTGTATCACCAACGTGAATAACGTTTGGTTGTGCAGCATTTGGATCAACTCTGTAAAACTTACTTACATACTTAGGATTGATGATTTTAGATTTACTTGATTCCAAGTAACCACCATGCGTTCCTACTTTGTCTTTAGTATACAAACTACCTGCAGCTAAAACTAGCGGGCAACATCCTGTTGGAGGTGTAGCAGTATCTTGGATTGTCCAAGTTTTTGGATCTACAAATGCAAACTCACCTGTAGCTAAAATGTTTGAAGTAGTACCTAGTTTACCACCAGCTAAGTCAGTAAAACCACCTGTACCTACAAACGCTTTTTGAAAAGCACTATTAAAATAACTCATTTAAAAAAAATTTAATTTATAAATATATACATATAATATAATAAAAATTATATTAACAACAATTATTTAAGAAATATTAATTTATACTTGGCTGTATTTATTGAATCTTTGATTGTGTCTAAGGTGTTTACTATTTCTGTATAAGGCATAACACTTTGCAGTTTACTAATTTTAGAAGAAAGTTCTCTTAGATAAGAAATAGCTTCCTCAACTGTTTTTACAGTTCTCGGTGCAGCATCCGTGCATTCAAGTAATTTTTCAGAAGCTCCTTGGAAACCTTCTGCTATTGTATCAGCATGACCAGGTAAAGCATCATAAAGATCATTTAAAGCTGTATGTGCAGCATAACTACCCAAACCTGTAATCTTTAAATGAAGCATGTGAAAAGATGTAGCAGCATTCATTAATTCAGTAACACAATCAGCTGTCATGTATTCAACTGAACTATTAGTGTTAGAGTAGTATGTTGATTCAGTTTTTTTATCAACACTACGTTTTAACATTCTAGGTTTATCCATTATATTATTAATTATTAATTATTAATTATTTCTTTCACTTGTTTGAGTACCTCTAGAAAATTGATTGTTAGATTCAATATCACCAGCAAGAATACTTACCGCCTCATCTATTATTAATTCAATTATATCATCTTTAAACTCAGATTCAACATCAATAGTTGTTACTAAATTAGTATAAGGATCTACACAATTTAAGATTTCAATTCTTCTTGGTTGTCTGTAATATGTTAATTCAACTTTACTTATTTCAAAGGTATTGTTAGAGTAAACATTTAGTCTATTATTTTCAATAGTTACAAATGTTTCAGCCCACTCAAAACTAGGTTTTTTAGATACATCTGCTAATAGATCATTAATGTTAGCCTCTTCAACTAAATAAGTCTTCATTCTTCTTGGCTCATCACAACAATCTTTAATAGCATATACATCTAACCTTTTCCACTGTAAATAGTTATCCGGTATAGCATCAAAATAATAAACGTCCTCCAACTTAGGATCAAGTTTCAAAGGCGTTAATAAGACTTGCAGGTCATCAATTCTTCTGGTGGATTGCTCATCACCTTCTTTAACAATGTTTATACCGTGAAGTTGTCTTCTTGTCCATTCTACTTGAGCCTTATTGAAAGCTTCTACAATCTGCCAACATTCTAAGTTGTCATAATCATTGCTATCTAACTTATTAAGTCTTTGCTTTACTTTTATAGATATTGTGCTATTTAACATGTTTTCTTTTTAAATTAATATAAGAAGAAAATGGAACATTTTACATGCTCCATATTTTTTCAGCTTCAGTTGATAGATCTTTAAGGATATCCTCGTGTAAAGGATTTTTTAAGAATTCAACTACATCTGAAACATTTCTACCTAATACAGTACCTGTTTTAGAATGGTAAATATGACCATCAGATTTAGTAACTATATATTTAAAGAATACAGAATCTTTTACAATTGCTTTAATTTTTAATGTTTCCATATCCAAAGCTACAGCTTCTAAGAATCCTTTAGCAGCTCTTTCTTTGTTACCTTCAGTACCATTACCATTAATGTGTGTATCCATCATATCATATATGATGTCATTTGGTGTATTCTTTTTATATTGTACACTTGCTGTATCTACGGCTTTTGCAATAAAGAATAGTTTAGTACTATTTTTATCATAAAGTTTTTGTAATTCAGCAAGAGCTTTATTTTTCAATTTTTTGTATTCAGTTTTAATACCTGCTGTTTGTTCAGCTTTATCTAAATAAAACTTTGGTGGTTTTACTTTTGATCTTGCATCTTCATAACTTTTTGCAACAATAGCAAATCCACCCGCTTCAATAGCAAGTAATTTAATTCTATCATAAGGATCTTCAGGGTTTAAAAAAACAGGATCATTTCCACATGATAATGTAATTTTATTCCAAAAATCTTTATTGTTTGGTTGTAATAATTTAACTTTATTCCAGAAATCAGAATCTTCTGGATCAAGTATATTAGAAGCTAACTCTTTTTCAAGTTCTACTATATGGGTTCTGATTTGCTTTACTTTAGCGTTTCTCTCTTCTTCAGGTAATCTTTTTATTTCAGGAGCAAATTCATTCAATCCTGTAAGATACCTTACTACACCATTTTGTTCTAAACAAGCTAATTGCTCCATGTGAGTAACTCCGTCAAATAGAGAAATACCATAATTCTCAAGACCCATGTTTGATGCTGACCCATCAAAGTACGGTTTAATAGCTATTTTAGCTTTAGTCCCGCTTAATAATTGTGTTTGTGTTAATTCCATTTTTTGTTGGTTTTAAAAAATTTTATGTGAATTTAAGAAAAAAAGAGGAACTATAAAGCTCCTCTTTTTATTTTGTAAATATATACTTAGAATGAACCTCCAGTAATTGGATTTCTCATTACAATTTTCAATACTTTAGTTGGATCCTTAACCCAGATAGCAGGCATAGTTTGTGACATCATAACTCTGTATCCATTGAAGTTTCCAGAAGATGCAAAACCTTGTGATCTACCCATATAATCCATAGTACCATTTTGGTAGAACCATTTTAATTGGTTATCCCAAGATAATTTTAACATATAGATATTGTCATTTACATTGTCTGTTACATCAAATATAACAAAAGAGTAAGATGATAAAGGGAAACCATCAACGATTGGGTTTTCAACATCATTTGTATGAACATTATCAAATGCAGGATTCAATACAAACTTAACATTTGCTAAGAAAGGAATTACATAAGATGTGTAAGAGAAACCAAAGTTCAAGTCCATTCCTTTACCAGTGATTGCACCGATATCAGAAGCTTGAATTAATAAACCTGAAGATACTGCTTCTTGTTTAATAGCTTCATTTACCATTTTCATTCCACCCATTCCAGTTTGAACAACTAAAGAACGTTTTGGGTCTGGCCCTTGGAATTCAACTTTACCGTTGAAGAAGTTATATAATTCTCCTCTAAATAAATCTAAAGTGAAGTTATTTTTGTTATATACTCTTTTGAATGAGTTGTCTAACTGCTTCCATAAACCTACTGATAATCTAATATCATCTGGCCCATCTTGCTTAACTTTACCACCATGACCCCACATAAGGTAAGTCTCAATATCTGTAGCAATCTTAGAAAGATGCGCAGCTTCAAGGTTAGTTAAGAAAGTTCTAGATAAATCACCATTATCAAAAGCTTTTTTCACTTTGTCTTTACCCATTGTCTTAACCATATCATCTAAAGATGAAACAGAAGGATCAATGTTTTTATCAAAGTTTCTCCAGATCTCAGTAACAGGAACAGTTCCGTCAGCATTCATTCCACCTTTGATCATTAAATCAGCTCTAGAAGAAACTGAGTAATGAACGTGTGCTTCAGCTCCACCTACGTGATTGTAGAATTCACGGTATCCAGCACTAGTTGAGATATCAGAGAATCTTTCTCCATACTCACCTCTTGCAGAACCTTTTCTGAAGAACTTAGTACCATTTGCTAAATAAGCAGATTCTAAATACTTGTAATTGTCGTTGTTTACTAATTGTACAGTATAGATAAATCCATCACCTACTGGTAAGATATCTTCTGCTGTAATAAAAAGCTCAACTCCATTGTATTTATCATAAGTAATCATGTCACCATGACCAAACTCACGTTTGTTTAACTTAATCTTAAATGTTGTTCCGTCAATACCTTTAGAAGTATTAGCTGGTTCAATATCCTCAACAATATAAGGAAGATCAATACTTAATGGTGTTTGCCATTTGTACTCTCCACGTGCATTATCAACATTGATTATATTTTTACCACCAAAGCTTGATAATTGATAAAGAGGCATCTCAACTTTTTGAGCCATAGCCCAAAGATCTACAGGACCCATGTCTGTAGGTTGAGAGTCTTTCAACATATTTTGCAAATGGTAAGAATCAATGTGTGATGTAGCATTATATGCTGTATCACGCAAAAAGATACCGTTGTTTAAAACTGGTGTACTCATTTTTGTTTTATTTATTTAACTATTCAATTATCTATTAAATATATTTCTAGAATTTCTAGAAACAGTTCTAGTAGGTTTACTTACAGGTGCTCTATTATTAGAAGACTCCTGTTGTGAAGAAGATGTAATCTTTCTACCCTCTTCAGTTTTCAACATTCTTACTGTTTTTTCAGTAACTTCTTGACTACCTTTTGCACGAATTTTACCTTTATACCCATCTGGATCTGACAATAACCATAAAGCCTCTGCAATAAGATCATGTCTCGGTTCAGTAAACTGATACTTCTCTAAAAGATGTCCAAGCAAATTGGTATTCTTTCCTGATATTGAAGGATAGTTTGGCTGAACTAATCCAGAGTATAACATACTCTGTGTTTTTTTGTCAAGTTTAACCCCATCTAATTCCCCAGTTACAAGTGTATTATATACATTATCTGTATATTTTTTAGCAGCTTCTTGTTGTTTAACTTTAGATTCTTCTTGTTTAGCAAGTTTTTGCTGAACAATTGATTCTTGCATTTTATCTAACTTAGGTTTAAATTGATTAGCTTTTTGCTCTAACCTATCTAAATCAGCCCAATCTTCAATTTCAGCTTCTATTTCTTCCGCTGTACCAAAATTAGTTGCATACAAATATTGCCTTGCTATCTCAGCTTGATGATCTGTATTTGCAGGATCTAAATCCATAACTTCTTCCACTTGAGCTAAAGTTTTAAATAGTCCTTTTAAATCTTGACCACCATCTGCTACATATTTTGCAGCTGCTTGTAATTCATTTGGTAATGCATCAAAGAACTCTTTAGGAACATTAGCCTTAATATTAGCTTCTCTTTCCTGAAAGTTAGCTTCAAACAATTCTCTAAAATCCTTAGTAGTGTATTCTTCTAATGGTTTATCATCATCAAAAGCAAACAAAGAACCTTCTTCAATCATCTTTGTTGCTAAATCATGTAAAGCATCTTTATTTACTTTAGATCTACCTTTAGTTTTAGAACCTTCTTCTTGCTCTGTAATAAGAGTGTCTAACTCATCTATTACTTCAGATGTGTTAACACTATCTTTAGCTTCATCAAGCTCCTCATTTGTTTTAACACTTTCTTTACTTCTACCATCAAGAAAATCTAACTCAGTTTCTTGTTTTGTAAAAACGTTTTTAGGTTTTTCATTTTCACCTTCTTTTTCAGGTAATAATACGCTTTCAGCTCCTGGTGATCCAAATAAACTGTCTAAATCAATGTCAACCTGATCAACCGTTGTTGTATCAGCTCCTTTTTTTTCTATTTCATCCTTATGCATAATGTTGGTTTTTATGTGTGACTTATTATTAATATATAAAATTGATTGTAAATAAACTTCAAAAATTTAAAAAAATATAATTATTAAGATGTAATTTCTGCACTATATGGCTAACTATTTACTATCTTTCTTTGGTTGTTTTACATCATACTTGTTTTTGTTAGTTCTAGCTATTTGTAACTGTTTGTCAGCTATCTCTTTTTGAGCATTAATTTTTTCTCTTTCAATATTGTTTTTATCTTGATGCATTCTCAATTTGTTATTTTCTTTCTCTCTCTCAAGTTGGTTTTGAGATTGATATTGTTCACCTTGACGTATATCTTTCATTGCATCTTGATAATCGGAAATCTGATTATTATTAACATCTTGTCCAGAACCATAACCTGCAGCTCTTATTTCAGCAACTAAAATATCACGCTGTCTATTTTTCTCATCACGAATATCTTCATGATTTCTTTTAAGTTTTTCTTCTTCAGCTTTTGCAGCAATAGCTTCTTGTTGCATTTGCTGCTGTTGTTGCATTTCTGCTTGTTTAGACTGTTGTATTTTTTGTTCTGAATCTTTAAGACTAGAATTTAAGTCTGCAATACTATCTGATTGTATAATTTTACCAAGATCATAAACAGATGCACCAGTTGTGTTATTATTAACAGCAAGTTGTTTCATTTGCTCAAGTACAGATCTATAGTTAGCTTTAGTTGTAACATAAATATTAAGATCTCTTAACAACAAGTCTGTACCATTTAATTGAAAATTAACTTTTTCTTCAGCAGAAGTCATATACTGTAAACGCATACTCGGTTTAGTTGAATGATAATACTGAGCTAAATCTGTTCTCATTTGATGAACTCTAGGCATTAAATAATCACAATGCTGTATGAAATAAGTTTCTGTTTGAGCATATGATGAATTAACAGCTTGCTCTACACCTGTTGCAGTTTCCTGTGATATTTGTTGACCCATTCGTTGAGGGGAAACACCTACTACTTCATATGCTTGTTGTTTAAAATAGTTACCTAGTTGAATTCTTGACATTAATCTATTAGTTTGTTCAAGATCAAGTTTTTGAAAATGGTTGAAATTTAAAGCATTTTCTGTGTTGGCAATACTTGTATCTAAAGGAAGCATTCCAAAGTTTTTCATTGCAACGTATGCTTTAGATAAATTTCCTTTACCCCAGTCTTCACCTAATGAATGTCTTGGTAATGTGTTTTGATCTAACATAATAATTGTACCCAACTCATCAACTAAAATATCAGCTATCTGATTATTTACAATATTAAAACCTATTTGAAAAGGTTTCATTAAATCAACAAGAGCTGTAGATTTTGTATTTCTATCAGAAAATATAGCCCCTTCTACAGGAAGTTTACAACCATACAATGAATTATCTCCTTTAAATTGGAACTTAAGTGGACCAACTTCTTTACTGTCAATTCCAATATATATTGGGTTAAAACCACCTGGAGAATTCATTCCACAATATGAAGGCATGTTAGGACCTATTTTAATACCTCCCCAAACTTCATTTATCCAAATCCAACTTATATGTTCACCAGCAACTAAGTTTTCAGATGTTCTGTTTTTAAACAACCTTGTATCATATACAGGATTGTCTGTAACTTTATAGTCTTCCGTTACAATATCAGTGATTACTTCTCCGTTGTCTTTTATCTTTGTTAGGTGTCCAAGTTTTCTTTGTGATTTCCAATAAACAGTACTTACTCTTAATAAGTTATTATGATTTTTAGTATTATAGTCTTCACCTTGACTTAGTATTTGACTTATAACATCATTAGGATCACTAACAGAATTTTGCATTGATGTGTATTGTCTCATTGCTAAAGAAGGACCTGTAGTATTCCACTCATGTGATTTAGTACTATCATAAAATGATCCATCATTTTGTTGACCACCAATATTAAAACCTGCAGCTTTTATAGGATAAATTGCTTCCAACGACTCAAGTTGATCTTCAGTCATTAAATAACCATACTTATCAATGATATCTGCAACACTAAACATATCTGTTTTACCAACATAATTAGATTGAGATATATAACGAGCATCTGGGGATTTATGATAAAATGTAAGTAGAGGATTCCATAATTCTACTTCATAATCATCTTCCATCATTCTTAGATGCCAGAATTCTCTATCAGTAATAAGCATATCTTTAAAGCCTCTTTCTTCAAGTTCATCCATTTTGAATCTTTCAACATCCACTTCATGTTGGTGAGATGCCCATTGTTCTACAGTAGATCTATAATCTTTTTTGAAGAATGATTCAATCTCAGGAAGTGTTTTAATTTTTTCAGGATTTAACTCAGCTTTGAATTCCTCATCTTCTGGATCAAGACCTTGTTCAACTAAAGAACCCATGATTTTCATTTGAGCATCTTGAACTAAAGTATCCTCAATCATTTGTCTTTTTTTCTCAAGCATTTCATTGTATGAAAATTCATCAACAGTTTTGTAAGTCATTTTACTTGACCTTTTTGCAAACTCTGATGTCAATACATTTACCACATTTGGTATTATTGGGTAAAATTTTAATTCTAATGCTGATTCATCTTCAGCTGTAAGTAAATCAATCACATCTGCATATTCTTGATCTTCCTCAACAATATAATCTGATTTATCAATTACACCTTTTGCTAGTTTATAATTTTTCTGAAGTCTGCGTGCATTATGAGACAGTTGTTTTAAACCATTCCACTCTAACCAATCTATATTCCATGCAGCCCATTCCTGGTCTTTATCTTTTTTAGAGATAAACTGTAATGGTTGAGTAATTGAACCAACTCTATTTTCTTTAGTTTTAGCTCCATTCTTCATTTGTAAAGCATTCAATACTTGCATAAATTTTATTTTAAATTTTTAAATGCTGATCTCTTCATTCCTTGTTTATTAAGACCTTTGGCACTACCCATATGTTTAAATGGACTCTTATTTAATTTATATAAATTTTCAGACTTTTGCAAGTTTTTACTTGCTTCGTCATGTACCACTCTTTTCTGATAACCTATGTTTGCTTCCAATATTTTCAAGAAAGAAACTAAAGCAGAAAAAGCCACCAACCTATCCACATTTAAACCATCTACATAAGCTTGCATTTCTTTTAGTAACATTGGATCAGGTATTCTTTCAATACCATATCTGATCTTAACAACTGTACCATCCTCTTTTGTAATTGTATCAAGCTCATCTCTAAGAAATTCAATTGCATAACTGATCATGTGATTTTTAAACAATGTACCTGTATTTCTCCAACCATATTCTTGATGTACACTTGCATTTGCACCTAAGTCTTTTAAGAAAAGAATGTCAGTTCTTGGTACAAGATAGCGTTGCTTCTTCTTAAAGATCATATAATTAATAAACTGAGATATATTGTTTTCAACAACAGTTCTTGCATTGTACCATTCAATTATTAATTCAAGCCTTTCATGTGTTTTGTTTATATCATCAAATCTACCACACCAAGCGGCAACAATTTTACTTTCTTCAACATGTGTTTTAGCTTCTCCAACAGTTACTTTAGTAACCTCAATAGGCGCTTTCATAACATAAATTGAACATAGTGAATCAGAAGTTGTAGTCTTTCCCTCCGCAACCGGGTCAATACTAGCATAGTACATTCCAAAGCTAGGATCAGGAACTGGTTTTTCCCAAACAACTAGACAACCAGTTTTATCTTCAGTTTTCTTTGATATCGGAAACTCCCTTATTGGTAACTTATTAGATTCTTTAGCTATTAATTTTCCACTGGCATCTCTAGACAATTCAAGTAGTTGGTAAGGATATAGTTTATCTTCAACTCTTTTTAATTGTGCATTTACAAGATGTGCTGGAAACTTAGATTCTTTTCTAAAAGCAAAAGCTTCTTCTATATTTCTTGGATGCTGAGATATCTCAAGTTGATAATCAGCGGGTTCCATTTCTTTTTTAATCTTCTCAAAATATTCATTTAAAGCTTCTAAAGCTTTATTTACAAGTGAATTACCATACTTATCTATATGTGGAGGCATTGACCATTGTTCAGGTATAAATAGACCAGTTTTACCTAATGTATTTTTTTTATCAAGTAAGTCAGTTTCAACTGCATATATTTGATTCGATTCAGGATTAAGAAGCATATTTTTTAAAGGAACACATTGATCAAGATCACCTACTGAGCCTGCCGCTATAAATAATCCGGTTGTAATCATCCCAGACTTTAATGCTGGTTTAATATACCCAAAAGTAACATCCATTTTAGGAGCAATACCTGCTTCCTCATGGAAGAAGTATTTTACAGGACCCCCAACACCATTTGTTGGATCTTTTTCAAAAGACATTCCTTGAATAGTACCTTTAAGACCTTTTTCTAATTTTCTATTATCTTGCCTGGTTTCAATCTTTTGTTGCCACATCATAACCTTATTAGGATTCATAGGTCTATACCAAGCTGTATGCTCATTTAAAAAAGAAGCATACTCATCTAAAAATTTCCAGGTTCCTTTCTCATTGATATAATCTTTAAGGCTAGCACCCATCTTTAAAGTAACACCTTTTTCAAACCATACTTGATTTATAAGTTTTGCTGCGTGAAAATATGAAGAAGCAATTTGTCTTTTTTTTAATATTACAGCATGTTCATAATTTAATTCTGCAAGCAATTCATACAAAGCCATATGATATTGTGCATCTCTTATTTTTGCAAACCCGAAATCTTGTTCTTCTTTGTCAAAAATAGGAAGGTAATTCAACCACATATAATAATCTCTAGTTAAAAACCAATGATTATCACCTTCAATTATTAAGTAACCTTTTCTACACTTTTCTTTATTACTATCCCAATAGTGAATAAAGTCTTTTGACTTAAAAGGTGCAGTACAGTAAACTTTATTCTTATTAAAGTTTTGAGCTTCCGCATTAAAAAGCTTATTTGTAGTTTCATTAAAACCATATTCACCAGGGATTTTAAAAACCTTTTCAAAAATGTAATCATAAAACTCCTCTCTAGTATCAAAACTAGTAGTTATTTCTACACCATCTTTCCATGTAGGTATCTCTGAATAATTTATTCCTCCTGCCATAATTATTGATCATAAGCCATTCCAATACCGCCACGTACTTTACTTTCTTGCTCATCTTTTAAGTCTTTATAAACTCCTTTAAAAGATTGTCTTATTGCATCAAAATCTTTTGCCATAGCACGTATTTGATTAATATTACCATCTTTACCATCAGTGATCTGAGTAGTGGATAAATATCTACCCATTCTATCAAGAGCTATTTTAATACCGTTATAAGCTCTAGAAGTTGGTGTTTCATAAAGATCTTCACAAAACTTTAAAGCATTTCTTATTAAGTCATCTTCTGTGCTAAAAGGTGCTTCTATCTCTTCAAGAATTAAATCCTCCTTATCCATCAAAGGTGTATGAAAAAAAGGATTTAAATCAGGATTAGGACAAGTCATATAAAATAAGTACTGATAGATTTTTAAATAATCTTCAGAATACTTATCCATAATGCTTTTCAAAGTTTTTAGTGTATAACAATGTTCACTAGGAATCACAGCTCCATTTTTTATATCAAAAAGTTTTATAATCATGCTTGTAGACTTTTAATAATTGAGATAACTTCATCCTTTAAATAAGGAATCTCCATAGGTGTTACAGAAGTTACTACCGGATCACCATTTACATCATATTTATTTATAGGATAACCATATTTATCTTCACCTTCAGTTTCAAATTCTATATGGTGAATAAGCATTTTTCCTGGTTTTAATCTATGATTATGCTTAATCATAATATACATATAAATACTCAATTGTAAAGAATAGTGATTAAAATTACAATCATCTAAATGACCAATAGGGGCTAACATTTTTTTAGAAATACCTTCCCAGTCTTTATATGATTCTTTTTCAATTTTCTTATTTGTCTTGTAATCAATAATATTTATATAACCATTAACTACTTCAATTAAATCACCCTGACCACAGATACCTGCAGATTTTAAATAAACCAAATGTTCAGGATAAACACCATCTGTTAGCTTTTGTGAAGGTGCATATTTTAAACCATCTTTTTCAGGCAATGGTACTATTACAGGAATGGTTGTTCCTTCAATATCCATTGAAGCAAAACTACATATGTCAGCTTCTCTTTGGTTATGATAGTATGTACCCACAGTAGTAGCTCTAAGAGCTTCATTTTCCCAAATGGTTATAATCTCTTCAGGTGTCATTCCGTACCACTTAGAACTTTTCTTTTTTGATACAGATGTAGCAATCTTTTTTTGCTCAAAAGGTAACTTAAACTTTGAAATAAGTGTTGTTACACTTGTCCATTTTATATTGTCATTAGGGTCAATATTATTATATGAATGATCCTTTGCATTAAATACTATACTCATTTTAACCTTTTTTAATTTTAATTATTTCCATTGCAATACTAAAGTTACCTTTATCAGAAGACTTAATCATATCCTGAAGAGTTGTGTATTCATTATCATTAACTTTATTAGAATCATATAACCATTCTAATAAAGATAAAGTATTACGTATTTGTAAGTCTCTTAATATATGATCCTTTGAAAGTTCATCTGATGATTCTATACCTAAATCTGAAATGTCTGACCACATTATTTCTAATCTTCTAAAGCATTCAACTTATCCTCATCTTCTTCTGAAATATGAGAACCCCATCTTAAGTCTGGACATTCAGATGATAGCGATCTTAACTTAAACTTTAAAGAGCACCCACACAAATTACAACAAGGTGCAGTACCTTTAACTAAACACGAATCACCTTCAATATCTTTTCTAGGACAAGCGTTGCATATTTTACTTCTTTCTTCAGCAACCTTTTCTACAAACTTATCACGTAATATGGTATTAGTAATACCTTCCATTATAAGTTTTCTATTTTTCCAGATCTTTTTTACTTTATTCTCCTCCTTCATTTTTTTTATTTTTAATAAAAATTTGTTTTTTCAATTTGTCTTGTTCTAATTTTTCATGCATCTCTTTAATCAACTCCAGCCGTGATTCTATTTTTTTTCTATTAAAGTATTTAGAAAAAGTATTTGTACCAATCCTTTCAAGTTTTTCTGATAAAGAAACTATTAAAGATCTTATTGTTTTAGCTTTTACATGCATTACACCTAAACCATCTATATTTATTTTTGTATGTGATAAACTTGAAAGGTTTTTTCTTAAATCTTTATAATAAAAAGTCATAAAATTATCTACAAGTGTTTCTGATACATCTAAATCTTCAGAAACATCTTTATATAAATCTTTGGGTTTTTTTGGAATCATCTGCCTAAAAATTTATAATCTAAAAGTACATCACCTTCTGTTTGAATCTTTAAACTAGGGTTAATAGATATAACCTTTTTATTTAAAGCATCTGTTACAACTAATCCAATTTTTTTTGCCTTGTTAATTGAATTCCTTACTGTTTGTGGTGACTTAAATATTGCATCATCATCCGATGATATATCATTACAAAAATGACTTAGCTCAATACTACCTGTTATACATAACATTGTTAAACAACTAAGATCAGACTCACTTATCATAATCCCTTTTAAATAACAATGAGTGAGTATTTGAAATTTAACAATATTAGACTTAGACATAAGAGCATTTTTCTGAACTCTATTTACTATAGCCATAATCACTTTTTAGTTTTGGTTTCAAATTCTTGTTCTGGTTTACTTTCTTCTTTTGACTTTTGAATAAGCATTGCATATTGTATTTGAACACTTGCTCTTTTGAATCTTGCTTCATCAATCTTTAAAAGAGTTTCCTCATACTTTAATTGAGCTTCTAAATAAGGCATTGATTCTGTATAAAAACCCATCATCTCATCTTTTCTAGCTGTTAACTCTTCTTGTGTTAATTCAACATCATCTTTTAAATTTTCCATTGGTTTTATTTTTAATTTAAACAAATATACAAATTAAGTTTAAACCAAAAGAGTTTAAACAAAAAAACCTAGATTATCAGTCTAGGTTCATTATTGTAAAATTTATTTAAATTAAAGTCTTTTTAACATTTTAATTAATTTAGGCTGAGGACTTACATCTATTTTATCTTTCCTATATGAATTATGGGAATATAAGCCTGATAATCCTTTAAGAGCTTCTGTTGAGACCTGCCACATATTTTCAGGCTTATATGTAATATCAATTCCATAGTTTATTTTCCAAAAAATAAGTAATTGTTTTACTGATTCTATTTGAGCATCTGTATATGCATGAAAATACTTATGTCCTTTATAAGCTATATCTAATTCACAGACCTCTTCTAAAGGAACCTCACTATCTACGTAATTGTAAAATTTACTGCCTCTTTTTTCTAACTGTCCCCAGTTACATATTTCTATCCCAATTGATAATTTATCCAAGTTTTTCCAAGATAAACCTTTAGCTTTAAAAACTTCAGATTTAACTCCTAAATGATATGCCCAATATTTTGATGAAAAACATTGTACAATTTCACCATCATATGAATTTTTTGCACCTTTTCCTGAGATCAATACACAAGTTGCTATTCTACCTCTTTTGTCACGGTTCCATTCTGTAGCTACGTTTTTTGCTGAAGATGATCCTGCAGTATGATGTAATACAATTTGTTTTTTTGATGTAGCTTCTCTAAGATATTCTTTAGTATTTAAAAGGGCTTGAAAAATTTTTGATGTGTCTAAAGTATTCATAATAGTTTTTGTATTTTATTTGCTAAGTTAATAATAAGAAAATAAACAATTAAACCTAAAATGAATCCTAACCAAAACTTCCACCAGCTAGACTGAGATTTGATTGTTTTAACTTCTATTTTTGCTGCTTTACGTACCTCTACACGCTTAGTTTTTTCTTTAGCTACTTTTACTTCTCCAGCAACGTCAATTGCTTTACGCTTAGTTTTTTCTTCTTGCCTGACCTCAACTTTAGATTTGGGAAAGTTCACTACCGTCTTAAAGATGATTGAATCCTTGTAGTTAATCTTGTAGCTTGTTATAGTGCTATCCTTATAATGGATTACTGTGGAATCAAGGAATGCAATTTTAATTGGAATAGAGTCATTCTCTACAGTCATACCTCTTTTTATAGCAAGGTTGTATAACTTCTCAGGACTCCTACATGAGGAAATAATTAACAATAGACTAATTAATAGTACTTTCATTTTTGTTTAGTTTCTTTGAGTAAGCATCTGTAACTTTTGTACCTAAAGCAACTCCACACATTGTAACAAATACATCATAACGGAATCCTTCTTTGTACAGGTCAAATATAACCATAAAAACTACAAGAATCCAAGCACTAAACATAGTTAATGAAGTTCTACTCCACTCTCTAATACCATTAACTTTTTTCTTAAGTGTTTCTCTTGATATGTTTCTAATTAAATAAAAAAGTTCATTAAAGTATTTACTTTTCTTTTTCATCAGCTTTTGTTTTTGTCATATCAATAAGGGCCTTTAAACCAAATCTCTTTCTAAGTGTACTTACTAATGATTTAGGAAGAAACCCTATTTCACCTAAATTTTCTAATAAAGATACAAAGTAAACACTATATAACCCTGTCATTACTAAGCCAGGAAGAAGATAAAATAGCATATTAGATTTTGCCATCCACCAACTGATGCTTAATATAAATGTGGTAGCTAAAAAAAATAAAGGCATTCTTAGTATTTTATAAGATTCAAAGTTGCCAGAGCTCATAGATTTTATAATACCTGTAATCCAATCTCCAATCATTAAAGCATATAAAGTATAAACTGCTTGATAAGAATCCCAAACATATCCTGTAATAAAAGTTGTTAAACCTCCTGTTATAGCAAATGTTGATGTAAAACTCCAGTGTTTAAATTTTAAAAATGATGAAATGAAATCATCTATTGATACAAATCCTAAAAAGTGTTTTTGAGGATCTTGGTTTTGAATTATTGATTTTATAAATTTCATAATGTATCTTATCTTAAGCATATAAGTATTAAAGATAAGATACAAAATTTTTTCCTGAACTAATTAGGATTTTTTTTAATTTATGTTTTTTTCCACTCCATTTTTATACATTCTTTAACAACATCATCAGGAGTATAATCCTGAAAGTTATCAAACCTATATAACCACGCAACATATTCTGAACAAGTCATTTTACTTGTTTCATCTTTATGCTTATCTAAAGTCAACTTCTTACCAAAAATTTTCTCTCTGATTATCTTAATTGGTTGACGAATAAGCAATGATACTCTATCATATCTAACTACTCCTGATACAGAAAGTATCTCGGATAATCTAACTCTATCAAACGGTTCATATACTTCATAAGTATAATTGTATTTCTTTTGCCAATTATCATAAGCAATTAGAATGCAACCTTCTTTTTGCATCTCTGCAATATAAACATCACCATTAATATTAACCGCTACTGATACATGACTGTACTTGCTATTGGTAAATTTCATTATTAACTTACTTAATAATCTATTACCTTTACATGCTATTATATCTCCTGTTTTCATTTGTAACTTAAAATTGTAAACCTACCATTTAAAGACTCGAATGTAGTCTGCATATCTTTTGGTAACAAGTCAACCCCCATAGCAAACATATCAAAACAAGCTAACACACGTTTAAAATTAGTATCGTGATATGAAGCTGAAAAAATAGCATCTATTCTATTGGCAAAACTTTGAACCACATCAAACCGAAAACGTTCAAATAATTCAACAATGTAGTCTACATCGTCAACATCTAAGCCTTTACTTAACCAATGTGTAGTAATTTTTTCAACATAATCAACGTGCATTTCATTCATTTCTTTAAGCATTAAAGACTTTAACTCATCAACATTCATTATATCTAAGTTTATCTCTAATAACTCTTCAAATCGTTGGTAACATACCTCAGATTTAAAATTAGTAAAATCATAACACATCTTAGTTTTTACAGCATCGTATTTACCATGTGAATAAAACCTCATGTTTTTAACTTCTAATTTAACACGTTGCAAAGTGTTGAATAAGTCATGATTAATTAAGTCTTTAATATTTCTGTCTTTTTTAGACTTAAACTTAATTAATAGTTCTGATATAGGTTTCTTGTAAAAATATGAAACAACAAAAATTAGCAGAAGAATGAATATCATCCATCCGCTAAGATTATATTTTGCTATTTCCTTAAATAAAGTTTCCATTATATCTCTTGTTCAGTCCAATTAGGTTTTGCCATTTCAACTAATATTTCAGCGTGTGTGAAATCTGTGAAAGTTTCTCCCTCAACTAAAAAGAATTGTCCGTCTAAAGACTTTCTTACTGTGTCCTTTGTTGAATAACCACTACAAAGTGAGTAGTCAAACGTTTCTAATTCTTCTATTGGTTTAATTGCGTATCCCATTTTTATTTATTTATTTATGAATATTGTAATGCTGAACCACCGTTATATAATTCTGTTTTTTCACTTGGTGTAAGAACTCTATTCCATATACCTATTTCATCTACAACCCCTCCAAAATAATTACCAGAACCCAATGCTCCGACCTTAAAAGTTTCTATATTTGATATAGAAGAAACTAAGCCATCACTTCTAGTGTTTATTGAAGATGAGGTATTATTAATATCTATTGTTATTCCTGATGCAAGTTGAGTACCATCATAACTAACTGTTATCATAGATAAAGTTGAAGTTGTATAAGTGTCTATTGAATTACATCTAATTCTGTCAGATATAGTGTCATGTGCGAGTTGAAATTCAATAGTATTATCAGCATTTATCATTATTGAATAACCTGTAAAATCTCCTGTTGACCGTCTTTTAGAAAATAAATATCTAAAAGACGAAGTAGATGTATTTATCCAAAAATTAAAGCTAAAAGGAGTTGTACCATCAAAATCTAATACGTTACCCATGTCAACATAATCATTAACACCATCTAAACTAAACCCTTGATTAATTATTCCAGTGCCATAAGTTGCACCATTAACAAGTGTACCGTTGTTACTACCTATTGCATCGTTAGGAGTATTATCTGCTGTATAGTAGGCTTGTAAATCATCCCATACTGCATCTATCCCATTACCATTTGGATACTGTAAACCTACTGTTGAATTATATAATTGTGATATTTTTGAAGGAGATAAAGCACTATCCCAAATACTCACTTCATCTATCAACCCATCATAAACACCATTAGTAGCACCATTAGAACCTATATACATATTACTGCCACCTGCAGCTCCAACTGATAGACTTCCTGTGTGTAAAAGAGAACCATTTACATAAAAATCAACATTATTTGAACCGCCACTTCTATATACAATAGTAATCATTTGCCATACACCAGTAGATATAGTTATACCACTTTTTAAATCATTATTAACTGAAGCTCTAAAGAATGTTAAATTTCCACCAGGTCTTAAACCAATCCCAGGTCCTTGTGTTCCTGAAGGTATATGTAAAAACATACAGAATCCAGGTAGAGAAGATGGTTTAATCCACATATTATACGTTGTATCTGTGGCAAAATTATGTGAAGGTGATGTAGTAGTTATACTTTGAGTTAAACTTCTATCGAATGAAAACGCTGAATCTATTATACCTGTATCATAAGTTGTTCCGTTATTAAGAGTTCCAGTATAACCAGCTATTTCATCATAAGCTGTATTATTAGCTTTAAAATATGATAACGCTCCACTCCAAAACGCATCTATACCTGTTGGGTATTGTTTTCCTGAACCTGAGTTGTATAATTCTGTTACTTCTGATTGTGTTAGTTCTCTATCCCAAATGCCTACTTCATCAATTAAACCATTGAAGTAGTTACTTGTGCCTAAGTAAGTACCTAGATAAGTGCTTGAAGTACCTGTTCCGTCAGTCCAAGAAATAGAACTTGAACCAACATTTACCCCATTTTTATAAAGATTAACATTTCCAGCACCATCGTAAGTCATTGCACAATGAATCCAAGTATTTAGAGTTATAAAACCTCCTGATGGTGAAGAGAATATAGTAGTAACACCTTGGTAGGTCATACCTAAGTTATTACCAGATGTAACAATCATACAAGTTCCCATACCAACATTACCATTCTGAATGATAAATTTTTGACCATTAACAGTTTTATATACCCAAGCAGAATAAGAATGAGCAGAAGTTGGTGCCGAAAAAGAAGAACCGAAAGTTGGTAAAATTGATACATAATCATTAACCCCATCTAAACTAAAACCTTGATTAATAATACCAGTACCATAAGTTGTACCGTTAGTCATTGTTCCATTATGATTACCTAAAGTATCATTAGGTGTATTATCCGCAGTGTAGTATGCTTGTAAGTCATTCCATAAAGAACTGACTGTACTAGACGGTCTCCACATCATCATATTATTAATTGCTCTGTACATAATTATATTTTTACAGCATCTCCTTTATACAATTCATTCTCTAAATTTGACGTTATTGTAAAATTAGTTAAATAAGAATTAACAATAATGTCCATTTGCTGTTTAGTTTCCAAAACATTATTATATGAAAAACTTAAAACTTGCTCATTGTGTTTTACATTAAAAATAATCTTTGTTCCTTTTGTGTTGAGTTCGTTTTCTAACCCTGTAAAATCTTCCATAATATTAATAATTAAGTTTTAAATGTGGTCTTAAATTCTGCCTACTAATTGAAGTTGGAAATGAACTATCAGAATAGTCAAAAGCACCTCTTTGATTACTTGATGAAGTTGAATCAGTATCCCAAAATGGATAACTACTTAAATCGTATGCCCCCATATTGTTTACCCACATTACAACAACATTATCTGTACCATTGTAACAAAAATTATCTGTAAAGTTTAAATTCTTCCAACCTGCTGATGCTGTTTGATAAAAACTTGAATCAAATACAGTTGTTTCATCATTTACAACAAGTGAACCGTTTGCACCTACTAATGTTAGATTGTTCCCACTACCCGATGTGTTTACCGTACCTGGAAGTGTACTTGCAGATGTATGATAAATTTTTATAGTTTGATTAAGCTGTGTTATACCATTTGGTTCTGTATATGCCTTAGAAAGTTGTAATCCTGTAAACTGTTTACTAGCTCCCAACTCTGATGCGGTCATTATCCAAATACCTAATGAATATCTATAATAACCACTATAAGGTGTGTAAGAATTAACTGAACCTGTACCATTAATGACTGTGTAATCAGTTCCAACAATAGGTGCGCAACCTTGTCCTTTTGCATACGATAAAATTCCATGTGTTGATAAAATCATAATTACAAATTTAACTTAAATTACCACCTAAAGACCAAGTATTTGTATCTGTTTTTATCAAAGTAAACAATGAAAACTGACCTAATGATATAGTTCTATTTAAATATGATTCTATTGTAACTCCACCTGTTGGTAAATTGGAATTAAAACCAAAAAATGTTGTAATTCCAACACCGGCTTGTTTAACTAAAATTTGAGTACCTATCGGAAATGCAACAGAACTATTTAATGGTATAACCAAAGTATTTGCGTTTGCATTATCCATAGAAACTAATTTGTCAGCATCACTTAATTGAAGTGTATAAACACCACCACTTTGAGCGTTTTCAGTTATTAACTTATCAGTCTTAGTTCCTACTGCCTCTATTATTTCATTCAAGGCATCCATTAAATCTGTTTGATTTGATAATGTTCCTGTTATATCCCCCCATGCAATAGAACTTGTTGAACCACTATTAGCTATTGTGTCAAACTTATCATCTGCTAAGTTATAAGTACAACCTATATATGTCCATTCTCCAACTACTGTTGTAGCAGGTAAAGTATCTCCTAAAGTTCTAAACTTAGCACCGTAAGTAATAGCTCTAGCTGTACCATTATCATAAACTCTTATGAGAAAGTTTTGACCATCTGCATAAGTACCTGTTGGATTAGATATTGTTAAAGCTTCTGCTTGTGCTGTTACTTGTACTAAATCATCAGCACTTGTAGGTGTTAATGTAGCTGTAGATGTTGTTGTTTGAATAGAAGGTACATATTTAAACTTATCTTGAACTATACCATTACTATCTTTAAAATATACAATTTCTGTTGCTATATCATAGAAATATGTACTATTAGATACACTAGCCCAATCAGCTGAATCTGCGGTTGTATGAGTGTACTTAACACCTGCAACCATTTTTGTTGTTGTTGCTACTACTGCCATCTTAAATACTATTTAATGTTATAAAATTATCTAAAGCTGTTTTTTGTTCTGCTGTCATAGAATCATAATCTAATTCTTCAAAACTTTTTGGAATACCATCAGTAATTTCATAAAATTTCATTATTCTTTTTATAGGTTGACTAACATTTACTGTTGTCAAGTCCTGTGTATCAATAAACATTGATTCAAAAACAGGATCATTTAATTCTATTTCTTCTTGTTGTTCCATTTCAGAATCATATCTGTATACAACTTTTTCTATTATATCAAATTTTTCTGTCATTATATTAAAATATTTCCTTGTGAATCACTTGTATTTGTTATACCTTGACTTATATTAGCTGTATTTACAGGAGTTGTTGAACCCTCAAATGAATTATTTGCATATTTCCACGTTGAACCTCCTGCTCCACCATATCCATTAATGCAATAAGCTGAAGAATTTGTTACTTTAAACGATGAATTTACAATTTCTAATTCTAAAAGCACATTTGAAGTTGTACAATGTCCTCCTGCATTGTCCCATTTACAAACTACTGTTGAATTGTAAAGATTAGGTCTAAAAGTTGTTATGCTTGAAGATGATGCAACGTAACAATTATAAAGTGCTCTTGTTCCTGTACCACTAAATGCATAGTTTGAAGATGATATTAAAGTTGAGTTATGAAAATCGCCTTGTCCACCAACACCACTTGTTGAAATACCAACACAATTCCTACCGCTTGTACACGCTATACCAAAACTACTTGTACTTATTCCAACACAATTTGTTAGTCTTTGACCGCTCAATCCTTTTGAACTTACAGACTTACCTATTGAGTCGTAAACTTCCCCATTGCAAAAAATACCTATACCATTAGTACTTATCCCAACAGAATTATAAACTCGTCCTGCACCATTAAAAATAGCATTTCCGTTAATAACTTTTGCGTAACAATTAACTGTTTCTCCAGCTGCAACATATATTGCCTCACCAGTTGAACCTGTACATTCTATATTAGTGTCGTATATATTTGTTGACGCAAAAGGGTTATAAACACCTCTATAAACTGCTGTAATGTTAAATCCGTATAATGAACCTGCTCCCCATGTACCACTTCCGTAAGTGTTAATTAATTGACACCCATTTCCTTTTACAATTGCACCCGAACTATTATGTCGCAAACAATAACCATTTGCATTTAGTGATCTACCTGTTCTAATAATTGTAATATTATTTAAGAAAACAGTTCCAGTTGAATTAAAAGTAAAAGCGTGTGTGTCATCGTCAACACTCAGTTTATAAATATGTCCATTACCATTAATTGTAATGTCAGGTATTAGTGTAACTGTTGTTGAAGTTGTTTCTTCAATGTCAGCAAACATTTCAATAGTATCTCCTCCTGATGCTGCCGCCATTGCTAAATTAAGTGTAGCGTAATAAGTGTAAGTACCTGTAGCATCTGAAATACCACAAATACCACCGCCACCACCACCACCGCCTCCTATAGCTACCCAAGCACTACCGTTGTAGTAGTAACTTATTCCTGTAGCATTATCAGTTGCCTTATCTGCTAATACAGCACTATGTACAGGAACAGCATTACACATATAAACTGTAACCCCTTGTTCTTTTTTACTATATATTACTGCCATCTTATGAATTAATTAATTGTGTACAGATAACACCAGCATTGTCTACTATTGCCTTATCTTCTGCTGACATTTCTGAAACAATAAGTGAAATATTTTCATCTTCAGTCTCTATATCTAAAGTGTTACTATCAGACGTGTAAACTACATATTTTAGTTCTGCATTAACTAAACTTCTACATAGTGTTTTTAGTGCCTCTAAAGGTGTTCTATCACTTTCCTGTATTTCATTTAAAAATCTAGGCACTATTTCTGCATCAGAATTAGGCAGTATAATTACTACCAAATCAGATTCTCTATACACTATTTGTTTTACTGTTTCCATGTCTTATTTATTTAAAATTAAAAATCGTATGTTGTATCTTCATAGTTAGTACCACCAACTAATATATTTGGTGCATAAGTTGCTCCATGAGTAACATCACTAAAAGTATCATCTAACCTAAAACCAACACCACCATTTGTAACACAACCAAAATTTATAATATCTTGTGCTGTACCAACATTAGATGTTATTTGTATCGGTGCTAGACCGTTTGCTGTTTTAAGATAAGGTTGTCCTTTAAGTACTACTTTAGAATTATCAGCTTTTTTCCAAATTAAACCTGATATAACTGCTGCATCATTACATACCAATGAGCCCCCATCCATTATGAAAGTTCCGCCACTACCTAGTTTTATGGCTGGTGTTGCAGCGGCATTAGAAGAAGCTGAGGATTTTTCTAATTCTATTTTACCACCATTACTAATCAATGTACCTGTTATATCAGCAGCAGTCCATTGACTGAATCCCATTATAACATCAGAATCAGAACTTAACTCTAAAGTACCTGCCATAGCACCACTAAGTAAGAATGCAAACTGGCCATTTATTTTTAAATGAGAACCCGATTCAACCTGTACACTTGTTACACTTTCTCCTGTATATGAATGTACACCATGGCTTAAAACTGTTAATTTTGCTGTACCATTTAGGTCTATTGTAGATATTCCTCTACCATTGTTACTTGTATAACCTGGTGTTAATATAGCTTTTGAGTTATTTTGCCCTACGTAAATACCTTTGTAAGAATTTACTCTAAGTAGACCAGATAAACTATTGTTAATTGTTCCACCACCTAAAGTACCATTAAAAGTTACCGTACCATTTGAAAAAGCACCGCCACTACCAGACATATTAATTGTTGTGTAAACAACATTACCATTGAAAGTTAAATCTGATGAATAATTTCCAGGAGTACAATCTAATGTTGTACCATCCATATCTCCGTTAAATGTCCAAGCACCAACATAATTAAATAAAGTTGTACTTCCTATTACTCTGTCGTTTATATAACAATTAGCATTAGCACCTGCTATATAAAAAGCATTAACAGAGTATGGTGTTTCTATCATACCATCTGAGAATAGAGAACAACTATTTAGTCTAAACCCTTCAAGTAGTCCATATTTATAACCATGCCAAAATACGTTTGTTACATCAAGTGATGCAATTTTACCAAACATAGCTTCAAATCTAGGACAGTTTACATATAAACTTGTGCCATTGACACCGCCATACATTTCAATTTGCCAACTTGTACCGATTGAATAAAGGTATTTTAAGTTAAAATAGAAATTAGCATTTGAGTAAGTATTGTTAGCCTTGTAAAACATTGATAAGTTAGATGTACCATACCAATAACCACCGTTAATACTTAAATCACAATATTCGCTTGACGTTCTTTCAAACAATCTACCAGCAAAAAATATCTTACTGTTTCCACATTCATAGCTAAAACCATCTTTCAACCAGTTTCCAGTAGATGTAAATTCACCATTCAGTACAAGCGTATATAACTTGTAGAATGTAATTGTACCTAGAGCAGTAGAAGAAGTTGCTGTTTTACTTAAAGTAATTGTATTAGCATCTCCACCCTCATTACCTTTAGCTGTAATAATTGTACTGTAACCTATACCTGTACCAGAAACTTGCATTCCAACTTCCAATAAAGCATTGTCTACATCAGAAATGTTAGTTAAAGTTACACTAGAGTTTGTATCTCCTGTAATTGTTCCAGTGTTACTAATATCAGAAAGTGCGTACTCAGGAGTTAAATAAGGCTCATTAATATCACCTCTTCCTGTACTATTCACCCCATTCTCAGAATCTACATAAATCAAATTTGCTTGGAGAATAGCTCCGCCACCACTTTTAATTTTAATTGATGTACCCATTTTTAGTTATATATATAAATGATTATAAACTCGGTACCTGTTGCATCATATGTAAAAGAATTTGCTGCAAAACTATTATTAAGAGCTCCTGCACTAAAATCCAATTCTTCACCTGGTTTAAGAGTAGTCCCGAGAAACACACCATCTGCCCCACCAATATTAGCAACAGAAACTGAATATGTCTCCTCACTAATCAAACCTGAACCTGTTGTTCTTAACATATTAGGTGTTTTAGATTTACTATCTAAAAGCTTTTTTATATCATCACCATTACCAAATAATGCATTGATAGCATTAATAACCATTTGTTGCCAAGGATAATTAGTTCCTTTGCTACCCTGCGTTTTTTTATTTCCTAAAGACATACGTATATATTTAACTTAAATACTTATTTATAATATAGTTAAATTTGAAACAATGACAAAATAGTTATACAATAATATACATAATATTCCATAAAAAACAAGGGCCTGACTTAATCAAGCCAGACCCATGTTTTAGCCTAATGAAAGACGAGAGAAAAAAGGTACGTCAAATATAACTAATTATTTAATAAAACGCTTTACATGTTTAATTTTATTTTTTTTATATTTTTTACTTATAGCTTTTTTTCTTGTTTTAGAAGTATGTTTCACCATACCTCTTGTAAATCGCATAACTTCTTTATTTCTATTTTTTAAACTATCATTATGAGAATGATTCTTATTATAATTTGGGGATAATGTAGTACATGATGTAAAAAACAACATTATTATAATTAATTTCATAATATATAAGTAATAAAAAAGCTCCTAATTTCTTAGGAGCTTAAAAACAAACTCAAATCAAAAGTTATGTCTAACAGAACACAACAAATATAATACTTTTTTGTTACCAAACAATCATTATTGAAAGTTCATTTACTAAAAGTTTTACTTCACCTTCAATTTCTATTTTTTCAGCCTGAGTTAAAGCACCTGTAGAAACATAAACACGTTTTCCCGGTACAATATCTTTATCAGTTACTTTGTCCCCGATTGCAAAAACTTCTAATCTCGTCCACTCTTTTAGCATTTGATCTTCTTCAATAGAAGCTTTATCAGCAGCTGATAATTCAATAGCTGATTCTTTAACTACTGGTTTACTTAATAATACTCTTGATCCTTTTAAATTAATTGTACTCATTTTATTATTTTTTGGTTTTTACAAATGTAATAATTATTTACTTAGTGTTAGCACTTTAACAGCGTTCATCTGGGCATTTAATATTTCACCTATAGCATGTTTATATAACATATCTTTAGCAGGACTACCACCCATGTTTTTTGCTATGTATTCATCATGTACTATGTCAACAGTATTTGCAAATAACATTTTTGTTGACCATACCATGTCTTGAACAGAATCATCAGGATCTACACCAATTAATAATTGGCCGTATGTTGCATTGATAGGCATGTTTAAAATTTATTTATTCTTTTCGTTAATACTGTTCTGTAAGCTTTCATAATTAATAACTGTTGTTTAAGATCTTCTTGTTCATCTTCTCTTAATTTTTGGAAGTGTTCTCCCACTACAAAACCCTCTAAACTAGTTATTTTAATATCTAACTCGGTGTACTCTTCAACTACTCTACCTTTGTGTGGTTCTGATACACTTGTCTGGCGTAGTATAGTAACTGTTTTTTCTTTTGAATAAGCTTTATCAAACACATGAACAGGACTCATGCTAATGTATCCTTTATGACCAGGATGATTTGGTTTACTATCAGGATCTACAGGATACTCAACTAATCTAACTAAAGTATCAGCGTCTTCATCAGCAGGAACTTCCCACCCTCTGTACTTGCAATATTCTTCTTTTGTGATAGGCTCCGAAGCTTTTATAGCTTTCACACCTATGTAGTTTTTCATTTTTAACATAACTCTATTTATTTAAAATTAGCTTTTTCTTCACCCATACCTTCATTTACCTTTTTATAAAATTTACCTAATATATTACCATTCAGATATGCATCATCTTCAAGCACATTATTATTAAACTGCAGCTTAACTTCTAAATAAGAAAGCTCCAATTTACTATAACATATATCAAGTATTTTCCTTTCAATAAGAACATCATTCTTTCTTGCCTCTTTTAAAACATCATTACTAGAATAATAATTTTGGTAATTGTATTTCCTAACCCTCTTGTAAGTTTTCTTTCTTTTATCTGAAGACAAATCTTTCTTGGCTAATTTAGTTTTTACATCAGAATAGAAATTCTTTTTCCCAATATAACGGACAGCTTTACCATCTATAATAGCAGCCATTTCATATACAAATCCGATTGCCCCTTCTGGAATATCTTCTTGCTTAAATTCTTTTCCTTTATAAATCCACATATTATTTCCTTTTTCTTCTACCTATAACTTTCTCTATAGTCCAATCAAAATATTCAAATGTAATTTGATCTCTAGATACACCAATGCAAAAGCTTAAAACAAACAACCTACTTCTTATTCTTTCACGTACTACCTCAAAAATATCCATGCAATAGTTCCTAAAATTATAACTAAACCTATAACTAAAAATAATTTAAAGCAACCGGCTGCTGCCGACAACTCATTTTCTACTATAACTTCTGGAACACTTTCATACTCATACTCAAAAACATCTTCCATTACACAACCTTTAAAATTAAACAATAGTAATCCGATATACAATTCTCTCAATTATCGGAGGTCCAAATATACTAAACATATTTTATACCCCGTATAGTTTTCCCAGAAATTACACCCCCCTGGTATAAATCAACTTAGGGATTTTTTTACGGTCTATATTAGAGGTTGTGGTTGACCCTAAATAAAATGATCCCCGCCCAAAAAGAAAAAGGTGGTACCCCCTGTGTGTTATCCAACTCTCCACTGTTTTTAAATAATTTATTAAACAATTTAAATATGAGACATATGTTAGTTACAGACAGAGAAGCCCAAAGATTAATAGAGGAAGCAGAGATGGCAGATCAACTTCAAGCAGAAGAGCTTGCGTCTGAAGGGATCACGGAAGAAGAATACTATCAAGCAATGCTTGTTATTACTCAAGAAGCAATTGAAGACTATGTATAAGCATAGTTTTTCTTTTGTCCAACTCACTACTTATTATAAATATATATGTTATGAAAAATTATAAAGTTGATATCATCTCAGTTGCTGGAGACAACCAGCAGGAACTTACAAAAGTTCAAGCAAAAATCAACCAATGGATGACCAATGGTTTGTTAATGAAATATGAAATTATCCCTTGCGGGAATAATGTAATATTTAACATTTGCAAAAAGAAGGAAGCTTAGGCTTCTTTTTTTTCTCCTTGCTTCGCACCTTTTACTATTATTTCAACTCTTTACTATTTACAACCCTTTCTTTTAATTAAAATTATTTATTAACTCTAAAATTTTATGTTATGTACATTATAATCAATAGAACAAAAGGAAAAGATTTTGTTTTTACTAACAAATTCCCAGAAGATGTTATAGAATATATGCTGGATAACGGAGATGACTTAATTGTCATTTCCACATATTCTAATACTATTAAAATTCCTGGAGGTTTGAGTACCAAGTTTGATGGTGAAAGAGAATGGGAGGAGTATGTATATTCTCCTCATATGTTAGCAGAGCAAGGGGAGTAATCCCCTTTTTTTTCTTTCTTGCTTCGCATCTT
>Ga0228622_1000228_pt1 | contig 36552 bp, 50 predicted proteins | sample 26DmetaG_FD_186035 | JGI IMG/M metagenome (GOLD analysis project Ga0228622, IMG submission 186035) | Seawater microbial communities from Monterey Bay, California, United States - 26D | ecosystem: Environmental > Aquatic > Marine > Coastal | place: USA: California | collected 2016-10-01
ACAAGTTTAACTCAGTCATGGGTTCCGCAGACTGCGCATTGTCGGTAGCATCAAAGCCAGAGAGGTCTAGTTCCTTCGGCTCAACTGCAACTTCATCAAATCCAGATAGGTCAATAGCCATATTTTATTTTAGTTTACCAGCTTTTGTTAGTGCCTTGATAGCTTCGTCGCGAGTAATGCCATTATCTGACATTACTTTTTTAATTCCAGATTCTTGCCGTGGCGTAAACTCAGTGGAGGTGGCTTGACTGGCTTCAGCTTCAGTTGAAACCTTACCGTCTCCATCTAAGTCCTGTCCTTCTGCTGCTTCTGCTTGCGCCCATGTATCATATCCAGCGGGAGGAGAGCCAAGCAAATCTCTTTTGTTTGCATCATCTGCTTGAGCTTGAGTTATGGTTCCATCTTGAACCGCTTGCGCCCTAGATGCCGCTTTATTTTCTGCTGCAGTGGCATCCGGCTCTTTGCCCTTTGCGATGATTTGACGAGAGCGTTCGTTCTGAAGTTCTTGTGCTTCAATTGCTAGGCGGTCAGACTCAATTTGCTCTGGGGTTCTAGTGTCTTTTGCTTCCGTGGGTTTGCCAGTCATGGGGTCTAGTCCTTGGCGTTGGCGAATAATCATAGCCCTAGCTTCCTTGCGGTTGCCACCAGCTAAATCTACTGCATCTGCCATACTAATACCCTCACCCCTAGCGGCTCTACGGTCGCGGTCGCTCACTGCTGTGCCAAAGTCTGGTCTGTCTGCAAGTCTCTGTTCGCGTGCAGCACTCTCTTGTGAGTATGTGCTATTCTGGACGGCTTTAATTTGGCGATTGCTAAACTCTCGCATTGCATCAGAAGCTAAAAAGTCTTTCTGCGCTTGTGCATTCTGCGTGTTCTCTGCTGCGTAAGATTGGTTCATCTTGGCAGCTTGTTCTGGTGTGGCGAATACCATCTTACCATCTGGGGACATAGCCTTTACCATACCTTCTGGTGCTTGCTGGTATCCAGTTCCATTTGCACCTTGAATTACCACTGGGGCAGGTGTTCCTTCTGGAACCGGCAGGTTGGCAAAGTCCTCCGCACTGATGGGTGCTGTGATGGATGGGTCAATAGATGGTCGTGTGGTCGAGAATGTTCCTTGCGGAACTGCCTCTGCTTGCCCCTGTGCGTCCCCTGAAGGGCTTTCGATTGTTGGGGTGACACTTGGGGTTGCTTCGGATGCCGAAGCTCCTGTGGCGGCTTGTGCGCTCGATCCTAGAATGTTTGGATCGCCAGGAACATCTGGACGACCAAATAAATAATCAAATCCTTTGCTTACGGAACTTGGACTTTCCTCGCCTCCAACAATAGCTTGTAAGTTTTTGCGTTGACTTGGGCTTGTTGGCTGAGTTTCTAGTATTTTTTGAGCCTGTTTTGGGGTTGGCGCACCAAAAAAGAAGTCAACAAGGCCAGGTTTATTGACAGAATCAACTTGCACCTCTTGGTTCAACGCCGTGTTAACCTCACTTGGTTCAGGTAAAGTTTCTGGTGCTGATGTAATAGCACTTACGTCAACGCCCGGCTTAACCTCACCACTTGGAGTGAACACAGAGAGTCCACTAGCCCTTGGTGATTCGGGAACGTTGTAGTCTCGGAAGGTTATTGGCTTCTGAGGTTGAACCTCTCCCATCGCCGCGGCTTCTTTCTTCTTGCGTTCTTCTTCTAGTAATTCTGCGTCAGTCATAGTGTTGTGTGTCTTTCTTGTCTGTGTTGTATATAAAATTTAAGGCTTGACAGTAAATTGGGGTGGTCGTTATAATTGATTAGTAGAAGGGAAGGAAAAACTCGCTTCGCTCCTTTTTCTTTTTGTTGTTTCTTTTTCTTTTGCGTCTGTATGTGTAGGGCAATTATTCGGTTAAGTCAAGGTTAGGAGTAAGTGTAAAAGTCTATTTCCCCTACGACTGAATTAGTAAATTCAAAAGACTTGTCAGTATACGTCCACGTTGCCAGTGGGATGCTAATGTTTTTAGTTGAGGTTATCGGAATCTCAATCGTTGTAGTATCATTAACTGTGCCGTGTTCCTCAGCGTATTTTTCTGTAGCCATAAACTCTCCTGTAGAAAAAGCCAAAAACCTGTAATTGTCGTTAGCTGAATCATAAACAATACGAAGGCGAATGAAGCGGCTTGCACGAAAGAAAATCTTTCCGTCAGAGGTGCTATATCGAAATTCTTGAAAAAGCAAATCAGGTCTTCCAAAACAAACCCGCTCGTATGGCTCTCTTGTCCGACCTGAACCATTAGAACCAAAACGCAAACCTTGACCATTGTCAGGCAAGTCATCGCCAGAAGGATTATAAGCTGCATTTTGAAGCCATTCCTCATTCGCCTCTGAGTAATTAAGAAAATACTTTATTTCATAGTTTTCTCGTGGGTTTTCAGGAGTGCCTTGTCTATCCCAAAAGATATCAAGAGATGTATCAGTGTAATCGTGCCCATTCCACGCCCAATTCATAACCTCCTCAAGTGTAAACTCCTCTGGGCATAATTCCCACAATTCCCACGCTGGGGAATCCGTTGCTACGCTGATTGGTATTGTGCAAAATGATGCAAAACCGTTGCCTCTTCCTAGTGCTGTAAATGGAGTTGCAGTTGGCATTATGGTGCGCTTATTGGAAAGTTAGCTCCTTCACTTGGTGCGTAAGGGCCAGTGTCAGAGTCGTAAGGAATGTCTATGTAGTAAGGGGAACCATCAATGCAGATGAGGACAGAACCATTAAATGCTACGTCACCACCACCACCACCACTAGATTCGGGGGTAGCTTCAGGTGCGTTAAACTGGTCGATTCCTCTTTGCTGAACGTCGGACTCATAGTCCTGTTTGTTCCGAGAGGGATAATATGTTTCATTGAAGTTAGCATTGGCTTGCTCGAGAGCGGCATCAGCCTTTGCTTTTATTTCACTTCTATCTTGCCTGCTCGTAGCTCTACTAAGTTCTTGATCCCTTTGCTCTTTCAACTCTTTCTTCTGTTGATTAAGTGTTCTCCGATCTCGTTGCCTAGCAAGCGATGTCCGTTCCTCTTCAGAACGCTCCTTGTCTTCGTCAGAAATTATTCTAGGTTTGTTTTCGTATGCCATTATGCGGGTGTGCAGTTTGCGATTACAATGGTCTTCCTGTAAACATCGGTTCCATCTATTTTAGTAAACACCTTCTCTAGCTCTACATCTAGTGTATATACTTTACCCAATGGGTTGGGCGGCCCTCCAGAAATTTTTATTCGACCTACCGCACCTAGCGCAACAACTCTGCCCTCGATAAAAGAAAAGTTGGAAGCAATAGACCCAGCGTCAAATGATGCGCTCGGAGCCGAAGAACTGGAAAACTCTTCTTCGTTGCTAGGCTCCGTTACTGTAACACCTGCTGGCCAAGTAGCATCCCAAGGATCGGTTCCGCCTCCGCTTGCCGTAAAACTCACGCTTGGTTGAGAACCACCTTGATTCGTATATCCCGCCAAGTATCCACCTTGCCCTAAGTTTGCCGCTGCTGAATACACAAATACAGTTGTGTTACCCGTGCCTCCTGGATCAGCAGCAGCAGTCGGTTGCGGATCAGTTACTACGTTTGTTCCAGTCAGAGTCCACTGAGAACCATCCCACTTTACTTCAATTGTAAACAAACCCGAGGCAGTCAAATCCCCGCCTAGAACCACCACTCCACTCGGAAGTATGCTCACTTTAGATGTAACATCGCTAGTATACCTAATGACTTGCCTAAAGACAGATTTACCGTTCTCAAGGTCTGTTGTTTCCTCAAGGACTAGATCACTGATTTGAAAACCTCTTCCTAGGGAAAGATATTGTAAGTTAGCAGAAAGAGACTCCTGAAGACTACCCGACAAGGTAAAGGATTCTCTCGTCCTGCACCCACGTAGTCCCTGTGCATTAAAGTATGCTGGATTATTTCCAGATGAACTGATCGTGGAAATTTTCTGACACCACTCGGACGGATTCCACAGTCCCAGAGAGGTCTGGCTGTCCAGCTCTTTGGTAAAATCACCCGAGACAATTTCATCAGATGTCTGATAAAATGTATAAATGTCTGCCTTTACGTTGGCTTGAACTGGAGAACGAACAGCTGGGAAGATGTGACCTTGTTCATTCTGCAAGTCTACAACTCCAGGGAACGTAAAAGGAACTAAACTTTGGTAAGAATAGTTCAGCTTTTCCGAGCCGTCTGATTCAGTGAGGGTTGACCCATCTGGCTTAGCAATCACGCTTACGGTAATTCTCTTTAAGCCCTCAAAGTCGTCTATGTCTCGGCTGATTACATCGCCTACCGTAGTTCCTTCTGTTATTAAAAACTGATGAGTTGTTTGTTGGACTCCTCGACCTACCGACCTAATGTCTCTAGATAGTTCACCTGGTTCTAACCAGACAGACTCCCTAACTTTAATAGAGCCACCGTTTTCTATCTTTTGCGTGCCAAGATACAAGCCAGTTGTAGGTGCTGAAGATGAGACGGAACCAATTGTCTGTGCGGTAAAGTTGCTGACGCTAAGTTCAACCAACGAGATTCTTTGCAACCCATTTAACTCATAGTCCTCAGTAAAAGACTCATCAAGTCGAAACTCAAATGTAGTGGTCTTTATGCCAGCATAATCACTTTCACTCTGGGACAATAGAACGTGGTCGGCTGTTACTTCACTAAGTGCTGCTATAACATCAGCCTCATCTAATCCAAAAGCTTGAACCGACACTTGCTTTGAGCCACCACTAAGCTCTTGCTTAAGTGATAAAATGCTCGGCTTGAGGAAAGTAAACCTATTCGTCTGAAGTCCTTCAAAGTTACTCTCCTGCTTACTAGCCAACGAGTAGCCAGATGGAGTGGCGGGATCAGCACCAATTGTTTCAATAACCTTTGCTTTCTGGGAGCCTACGTTGTCCAATGTTTCAGACAATGTTCCACTTGCCACCCAAATTTCTTGTATGCGTGTAAAACCACCCTCATTCTGCCTCTTAGGCACTTCTTCAGAACTAGCTAGGGTTAGGGTCTCGGAGCCATAGCCACGCCCTGTATGGTCAATTGTGTCCGTTCCTACTACCTTAGCGTAGCTTGAGTCCTCTGTGGCTATGACGGTGCGTGTGACACGGCGTAAACCATTAAGTTCGTGGTCTACTTTATCGTCAGCATCTTGAGTATACACGCTCGTCAAAGTCTCGTAGATAAACTCTAAAACTGGCGCACCATCATTTGGTGTTCGCGGATAGTTCTGTGCCACTTCGATCAGACGCATATTAGGATACGTCTCACCTGTTGCTGGCTCCCAACCTACGTCTGCACCATCAACTTGCAAGGGAGATTCATATAGAGAACCAAAGTCCTTCCAGAAGTTTTCTACGTTTGAGTAGTGCCATTTACTATCTACGCCCTTTACGTTGCACCGAACAACAATCCTATACCGGTCATTGTATAGTTTATCAATCTCGGGAGCACCAAATTTAGTAAAGGTTCCGTTAGCGTGTGTAGGTTTGTATGGCATTATAATTAATTAATTACTGTGGCTTTCCAAGTTGCAGACGCAGGGTTTACTGAACCACCAGAAGAGTTGTGTAATCGCACAGTTACTGTGTCTGCGGCAGATACATAGCCACACCAAGTCAAGTCAGACTCAATTGCAGAGGGTGCGCCTAACATAACAATATCTCCTATTGCCGCTCCAGTTACAGTCATAGTAAGTTCTTCGTTATTGTTGGATGATATAGATGGGAAGTCTAGGGTTGCTGTATCCGTAATGAAACCCAAGTTAGTGCGTGCTGCACTAGCTGTTGACGCTCCTGTTCCACCTTCGGTTATGGCTAAATCCGTGTTGAGCGTAAGAGGTTGCGCTATATGCATTCCTCCAGCAGCTGGCGCACGCCAGACGCTAGTATTACCAACGTAATACCCGAAGTCTTGTGGCCCTGCGCCAATGCCTTTAAAACCAGTATTAGTTCCTAGGTCAATGCTGTAACCTAAACTGCTTGCTGATTGACCAATTGTAAGAGTGTTGAATTCTACATCATCTGTAGTAGCAAGCCCTTGATCTATCGCCTTAACAGCAGCTTCATTCGTCAACTCAGAGTCCATCAAGGCTCCTGCTGCTGTAACATTAGTTGTATCAGTTACGTCCGCTCCGTCCTCTACGTTTAGTCTACTACGCCAAGTTGTAGAAGAATAATTAGCGTTGGATTGAGGATCAGCGGCAAATTGATCTAAGTTACCTTGAACAACATTTTGTTGACCAGAACCAGATGGCTGGTGCAAAGCTAGAAGTGTAGCGAGGTCAATTGTTCCACCAGCACTACCCACAGGTATAATGAATTGCTTCGTGCGGTTGTCTGGAAACTTCACCTCATACACACTATCAATATCAGAGGAACCGTTGTTCCATAGGACAACACTAAAGTCTCCATTACTGTCCGTTTGAACACTACTAGAGTTGCGGGCAAACACCTCTTCTGGTGTAACATCATTATCTGCCCCTACATCTAGTAGACGAAAGGTAAGGTAAGCACTAGATATAGCGTTGCCCTTTAGGTCTAAATATCTTCCTGTTACTGTAGTTTCTGCTGTTGCCATATATAATTCCTGTGTTATCGCTTACGCTTAATTGCTTTGACCCGACGAGGTTTACCCGCTGGTTGACCTAGCTTTTTCTTTTGTGCTATACGTGATCTTTTTTGACTGGATGAAATTTCGCTTGCAGTGGCAGGTGTCTTTTTGCTCACACGCTTTGATGGCCGACAGTATGGTGTTCCTCGCTTTTCGCCCTTCCGTCTTCCGCAGGGCTTCCCCGAACGGACATCTACCCAATCCTCCTTGAACCATCTCTTGAGCGCGGCTCCTGATTTTGTCTTTCGAACTGCTGCTGCCATTACTTTGCACTCTTTCTTTTACCCCGCTTCTTAGCTGCCGCCTTCCGGCATTTGGCAATTGCACCACTAGCGTAGGCGGAAGGAAAAACCTTATACCTAGACTTTACTTTTCTGTAACAAGCGTCCTTGGGCATATCTTTATTTGATTTGAGAGGAACCAAAGTAGAAGCCTACGATGGCTAAGGCAGTTTGCCTAATTTCTGGTAGAATGACGAAGCCCTGCACAGTGTCCCATTTAACGCCCTTGAATAGCCCTAGAAAGCCGTTTGTCTCTCTACCTACGCTTACCCCTACGTCTGTCCACGCAAAGACGAATGGGGCTACTATAATGGCAAAGACGGTGGATACCACCAAGAACCTACGAACTAATACACCACCCTCACGCTTTGCCGCCGCATCAGCCGACGCATCTGCCCCTTGTTGCTTACCAATCATACGCTCAAACTGACGAGCTTGGTTTTCCATCTGTGCGCCAACTAGCTTCATGACGAAACCACTTACGCCCCCTCCGAGCATTGCTATTAGTTCTGGTGTCATATTATTTATTCTTAAGTTCCTTTATTACCTTAATGGCCGATGCAGTCATATAGACAAAAGTGGCAAGACCTACTACAAATCCTAATACTTCATTTACTGGTGCTAGTTCAATGGTGGCGATAAATCCTCCTGTTCCTATTGTTGATTTGTAGATGATGTCTTCCATATCTTTACTTCTTGATTGATCTCTGACCACTGCAACCCCAAGCTTTACGACGAACCTTTACCTTGGGTGTGCGCTTTTGGCTTACGGTTCTAGCGCAATAAGCATTACCACGCTTCGTGCCGGGGCTACTAATACGTTTGATGGTCTTACCCTTACTACGGTAAGTTGTTCCATCTCCATACTTTTGTTGGGCTGTTTTCTTCTTCTTGGCTGGCATGGTTTTGATTAGTATTTACGTTTGCCTTTGACGGGACGATTACCCTTGGTGTTGCTCTTGCCATACATACCTTTGGACTTACCTTTGAGGCACATTCTTTTGTTCTGGTTATACATAATTACTTTGGGTTGGGGTTTATAGATTGCCTGGTTGTTCGACGGGTAAATACGTGTCTACTACGCTAGCTTCTTCAATCTCGTCTAGGTCATACTCCGAAACATCCAATGCCCACTCACCGTCAGCAGTAGGAACTGGCTTAGTCAACCAGCGTGTGCCTATGCCTTCCGTCCAGTAAGCGTAGCCAATGTCCTTGCCTTCTTCGTCTGCACGGTCACAAGCGTCTTTCTCGGTTGGGTAGATTAGATAGGGCATTAGTAAATGTCGTATTGATTGTTAATGTTAGTTTCGATGGCTTCACGGTTGGCTGACTGGTCGGAGTTGTAGATGATTATTTCTGCAATCTTTCCATTAAACTCACGTTCTCCATCCGAATCGTTTCCAATAGTAAAATCAACAGTCGCTGGGGTAAATCCAGAGTAAGTGTCCGTAGCTTTGCTAGTCCCGTCTCGCCAAATTTCAGCATTGCTTCCGTCGGCATTAACAGAGATTAGCGTCTGAGAAGTTCCGATTGCTCCTGTGTTAAACCCAACAATTGAATCAGTCGCATTTGCAAAGAAGGAATACTGATTTGAGTTATTTGCAGCTAATTGAAATCTACCTGATGTGCCTACTTGATATTGACCAAATACGTTTTGACCATCAGAGCTTGATGTCCCAGTGGCGTGTTGCATCACGGAAGTAGCATAAAACGAAGAGGATGTTAGCACTTGTCCACTTACGGACAGTCCATCATTCGAACCATCAAAGTCCAACCCACCCGTTACCAGACTTCCAGCATCAACAATCTTAGGCTGACTTCCAGACACCTGCTGAACAGCATCATTGCCGTTTCCTGACTGGTCATACCAAGTCTCCACAAAGCCGTCCACTTGGTCATACCCTGTGTCTACTCCAGATGGGAGGTCAATGCTGTAGGTCTCTCCGATGTTAGCTTCTATAGCTGTTCGGTTGTCCGATTGGTCGGTAAAATAAACAATAAACTCTGACATTGTTCCATTAAATGGACGAGCATTGTCATCAAAGTTTTGTCCAATCCAGAGTTGGTCAACTAGTGTTACGTCTCCAACTGGAGGTGAGCCAGTTCTTACATTTGTAAGAGTTGCGTCCAGTGTTCCGTTCTCATAGGCTAAAATTTGAGATGGCTGATATATTAAAGTGTTCAGATTCTTAGTAGTAGTTCGGTTTCCTTGACCACTAACACTCGCAGAAATCATACCATCAGTACCTTCTAGGAGGGTATTAGGACCGTAAGTATTATTTGTATTCTTCTCCCACGCAAAACCATCAAAAGCACCAGGAGCTCCGTTTGGTCTATTTCTAACCATAGAGGCAGTCCCGCTAGTAGTATTCTCTTGAGTTAAGGCAAAGATAGTTGCGGATTGAATCGTGTCGGTGAGATTATTAGACGTAAACAAACCGTCATCAACCCCATCAAAGTCCAACCCACCAGTAACCAAAGACCCAGCATCAACAATCTTAGGCTGCCTTGCGTCTGTCCCTTGAGTTGCGTGGTTGGCGTTGCCTGATTGGTCATACCATCTGGAGACGAAGCCGTCGTTACCAGCACCTACCCAAGCTTCAAGCGTCCCATCAGCAACCTCAGCCGCAGTAAAGGAATCCTCTGCGTCGTCACTAGAACGCCTTACGTCCACTACGTTACCTGTGTAGGTATCGCTAAGGTTACGGAGGCTGTAGGCGGCGGCGGCTTCTACTAAGTCACCTGTGCGCTCACCATTGGAGTCCAGCTCACGAATGTCTAGGGGTGGGACGATTTGTCCGTTCACCCAATTTACCATTGAGCTATCGGTAATGTCATCAGCAGTAAAGTCTTTCTCTGCATTGTCGCTTGCTCGTCTTACACGAACAACAGAAGAAGCAATCTTCGACAGTCGGCGTAGGCTGTAAGCAGCGGCGGCACCAGCATAGGTGTCAAGTAAGCCGGTAAACAATGGATAGAACTTAGGACGCGCACCACGAAACTGTGATTTAACCTGTCCAAAACTTCTGCGAAATCGGTATCTTCCAAATCCCATATTAGTGTATGCTTACGTCTTGATTGTAGTAAGTCCGAAAGCGTTGTGCTATCGTCTTGTAAAAAATTGTTATCATACCGCTTCCCTTTCAAGAACGTTCAGTCCTTCTATTGGCCATCCTCTTCTCAGGCGCTCGCAGTTATAATAATAAGCGGCATCGAGTTCAGTTTTTGCTCGACGAGACCATTGTTTTGCGCCAGAAGAAATAGCCGCAACCCAAGGATACTCCGTGTGCGCTCTATCTTTTCTAAAGCATACGCCTTTATACTTTGAAGACTTTCCCGCAGACTTCTTTCTGCTTGCGCGTGTGTTTCCCTTTTGGTCAGTTAACCTTAAATTGCAAAGCCTATTATCACTAGGATCGCCGTTAATGTGATCAACAATCTCCCCCCTTTTAAGCTCTCTGCCTAGTTTCATTTGCATTATTACTCGATGGCAATACAATAACTTAGAGTTTAGTCCAACCATTCGGTATCCATGAGCATTAAGGGTGTTGCCTACGCGACGACCCGCGGTTCGTTGCCGTGGCTTTCCTTCTAATTTCTTTCTGGTCAATATCCCGGTATCGGGATCATAATTGAAAGTTTTATTTAGTTGTTCGATTAGTTCCATGTCCTGTAGGCTATGCTAATTTTAATTTTATGTCAATAGCTGTCTCATAGACACGCCCTGATCTTCATGTGTCCAAAGCCCATATTAGTGTATGCTTACGTCTTGATTGTAGTATGTGCGAAACCTTTTGGCAATGCTGGCGTAAATTCCTTGTCTGTTGATCTTGAGCAATGCTTGCTCCCTCACACGCTCAACCTCGCTAATAGCAATTGGTTGGTAACTGTCACTTTGTCTTTGTGACTGCATAAAACTACGTGCTGCGCTATACGCCATAAACTCAAACCACTCGGCAGGGACATCTGATGTTGTGCCACTTGTGCCATCACCGTATGTAGTGTTGAAAGACTTCTTGAATGCCATATACACAATGTCCTGACTTGAGTCAGTTACACGTATGCCATTCTGATCTGGGTAGGCTGTTCCCATCGTTGGGTTAGCACCAGACCATTTCTTGCCGTTCCAGTGTCCAATGTATTCCCCTATCTCTGATAGGGCTTGCACTCTTGGTGCTGGGTCTTCGCCGACAATCGCAGTCCATCCACTTAATGGTGGTGTTGTTGCGCTAGGGTTTGTAGTATTAATATATACGGTGGTTTGACCAGACGTTACGTCAATTCCAGTAGATGAAATGTAAAAAACGTTAGTCCCAATCGTCCTGCTCCATAAGTTGTAAAGCTCAGTGGTTCCATCTGCATCGTAAAGCGTATAAGCTGGAAGTCCATTTGCACTAGAACCATTGCGAACATACAGCCCATTAACTTCACTTGTTCCAGCACCATACACATTAAAGCTATCTTCTGAATAGCTTACATAACCACGCTCTACTGTCCTTGGCTCTAAGACTAGAAACCGTTCCCACCAGGGATTCTCAAGATACAGTTGCCGAGCCGCTGAGTTAAGAAGGAAGCCAACCTGTGTTGCGTCATCACCAGATAAAGCACAACCACAGCGGGCTGCGGTTAAACCAGTTAGTTCAGTCCATGTGCGTGTGCCTTGTGCCATATTATGCTAATGATGCTTGTTGAAAAGATTTATCAAAGATGTATTTATCAAAGTCTGAATTACCACCCATACCATCCACTGCCTCGCACTCCTTGCGCGCCAGCATATAGTGGAATTGATCCATAGACTTACCCTTGCGGAGAGTTGCGGGGTCTACGAAGTTGCGGTAATAGTATTGTAATGTTCGCTCGTCATTGGCCTGTATGCCTCGGATGAGAGCGAGCTTCTCCATTGGAGGAAGAGCATCGAGCTTTTCCTTCGGGGTCAGGGGTTTCTTTTTAATTGCCATTACTTAGGTAGTGGACTAAAAAGAGGGCGATGTCAAGTCAGTGCTGCTTAACACCGCCCTCGCAGATAGTCGCTAATCTAAACGATTAGGCTTCGTCAGAGAACTTGATCTTACCAAGACCATTGGGGCCTTGAGAGAGAGTAGTTCCGTATAGGTCACAAGCACCCTTGGAGCCTACGCCACGACCTTCATACTCCTCGGAGCCTTCACCATACAGTTCGCCCCACTCAAGATAGCGAGGATCGATTACGTAGCCACGGTCAACCGAAGGCATACATGCAGGGTTACCGTTGATGATCTTGACCGTTCCGAAGTCGGAGTCATACATTTCAACAGTGTAAGGAATGACAGCAGTGCCATTCATGTTGTAGTCGATTTGGCTAGCTGCACCAGCAGTGCGTGTGAACTGCTCAACGATGTGAGAGCGTAGTCCTGTGCCAGCAACCAAGTGTAGGTCGAGGAACTCACCACCTTGACCGAACATTGAAGCAAGAACTGCATTGAATGCAGCATCGTCAAAGTCAGCTTTAGTGCCACCATAAATAGAAGCGGCAGGTGTGCGGTAAGCGGCGGCGAAGTCGGTGTTAGCAGAATCGGTGATGTCACCAAGACCAGCAGTTACACCAGCAGTTGCACCAGGAACGTCGGCAGTCTTGCCTTGGTCACCACAAACAACTGTTTCTTTGTCGCGCATAAGCTCTTTAAGAGCCTTCTCGGAAGCACCAGCTTTGTCTGCAACAACAGCAGAGTTGTGGGCTTCTTGTTCTTTAGTTACTTGCCACTCACGAACGAGACGTTGTGCTTGACCTGTGTATTCACCAACAGCGGCGAACTTGTCAACACCAGTGTCTGTTGCAGTGCCTTCGATGTGACCAGTAGCCACAGGAGCTGCAAGAGAGTCCATCAATACGACGGGACGCTTGTTGCTGACTTGACGGGTAGGAAGCAATCCGCAAACGGGAGCTTGAGTTGCAGCGATGACTGTAGCAAGTTGCTTGAGGTCTTCGCGATTACCAGTTACGTTTGTATCTGTATATGCCATAATTTATATCTTTCTTTGAATTGTTAGTTATCGGTTATTAAGGGTTCTTAGTTCACGCATAGCATTTAGCTTTTCTTGAGGTGAGTAACCACCTCCGCTAACTATCTTACTGAGTTCACTGGCTCTGCCGCTCTTGGCATTGCCGCGCCCATTGGGAGAAGATGGGACTGCATTTGGTGTTGACTTAGGAGCCTTACGCTTGAGTATGACTTTCTTCTTCTTACTCTTACCATCGTATAGACTTGCCTGTGCCAACAACTCTGCTAGTTCCACCCCGTATTCAGGAATGAGTGACTTGACTAACTTGAACTTAGGAGACTTGATTAACGCATCGTAGCGTTCTTCAGCCTCCCCTTCGATTCCTAGCTCTGCCTTAAAGGTGTCAATCTTAGCTTCGACATCACCGGCACTTGCCGACTCCTTCTCTGCTTCTGATCGTTTTTGACGTAGATCAGTAACCTTCTTACGCTCTGCTTTCACGAAGTTTAATACTTCTTGCGCAGGGTAGAACTTACCGCTCTCGTCTCTGACTCCTTTAATGTCTTTACCAGAAGCCTCGTCATACTCAGTGTCTTGGTTCAGAATTAACTGATCGTTCCAATACTCTGCGTTTGTCTCGGCTTGCTGTATGCTAGTATCTAGTTCCTCGACGCTTGGGGTTAGTTGACGAAGCTTTAGGGCTTCCTCTTTCTCTAACCGTTCGGCATCAACTTGAGCTTTTAGTTCCTTAATTTCTAGTCGTTGTTTGGCAAATGCCTTGCGGCTACCAATCTCCAACTTTTCGGTTAAGGCTTCCATCTGCTCTTCGCTTAGGTCGTCTAGGTCAAACTCATCTTCCAACTTAGAAAGAACATTGTCTGGTGACTCTTCTTCGTCTTCAACCTCTTCTACTTCTGGACTGTCTTCAGCAGTCTCTTCGACTACCTCTTCTGACTCGTCCTCGGCTTCTGGGGCTTCTGGCTCTGTTGCTTCACCTGCTTTAGCCTTCTCTCGATTAGCTCGCGCTTCTTCGATTGTAAGGGGCTTTAGCGTCTCTTGATCTTGTTCGGACTCAAGGTTATCCGTTTCTGCTATTTGTGTCATATATCTACCTAATGATTAACCGACCAAGGTGGGGGTCGTAATCGTAGTATAGCACACTACCTTGCGCTCATGATAAATCCTAATCCCTACGGCTCAAACTCTTTAGTTGAAACTCGTCAAGTATTTGATTCTGAACGAACTGCGCAGATATGTGACACTTCTTATCGAAGCCTGGATCAGTTCTAGTGAACTGTGCAGAGATTAACTCGTCTCGCTTATCCTCAAAGTATTCGTAGAACGCACGACCATACTCTGGGTTGTCCCGAAGTAGTTTAATTACGTCTGCTATTGTCTTCTTAGTTTCCTTACTCATTCATGCCTTGTGTTACTGTGCCACCCATCTGGGCGGGTTGCGCTCCAACCTTGCCGATCTCAGCGTTCTGTAGTTGCTGTAGTTGGAAGGTCAGTTGTTTCTCATACTCGGCAAGTAGGAATTGGAATTGTGGCTTAGACTGTAACTCCATAGCACCCGTCTGTGACTGCTTGTAGTCTTGGACAATCTGAAGTCTAGCTTGACCTGCATTCTGTGGTGCGCCAACAGGTATGCCAGCAGCCATCTTAGCAATGTCGTTAGTTGTCTCATTGACAATCTTAGCAGAACCCTGCTCGGTTGGCATAAGAACTAGGTCGGCTAGTGTGGGATCAAGGGCAGATAGTGCCATATCCGTAATAGCCTCAGAGTTAACACGACCACCTTGGTCGTTTTGTAGGACTTGGTATAAACCTGCTAACATCTTCTCAACCTTTTCTGGGTCATCGTAAGTGGAGTTAAAGCTCACAGTAATGTCCATCTCGCCCTCGTCTTCCTTCTTGGTGAACTGGACTGGCTCTGGATTACCTGTGACACGTAGGAATAGTTCCTCTGGGCCATCTAGTTTCCATGTCTCGTAGGTCATCTTCAACACGTTCTGGACGTGCGATAGGTATTGACCGATGTTGTGCTGTTGTAGCTGGACACTTAGAGGGTCGTTAGGGTCTTGCCCTGCAATCTGATTAGCCTCATCTACTAGTAACTTCTCTAGGTTGAGGTTAGGTGCAAAGCTAGATGGTCGATCAATATACTCTGGCTTACGTCCTGTAGGCCCACTGATCACGGCACCAGGCCCCATACCAGAAGCATCTACACCTGCTGGTGCCCAGATAGTTGGGCTAATGCTCCAACCAGACTCGTCCATGTAACTGTCACGTAGGGTCTTTTGGTTCTTCTGTGGCGCACGTAGTAGCTCTGGAAGTGTAATACCATCGTATAGTGTCTTACCTAGTGAGGTCTTGGTAATGACGACAGGGTAGTTCTTACGACCACTCAGTAGCACACGTTTGGCTACATTGGGTGTTCCTACTTGTTCTGTCATCTCTGGACACCACACGGTTAGGTAGATGCCTTCAGCGTTGTCAGAGTCGTCTATGAGACGTTCAAATGTTAGGGCAACCTCGATTGTATCCCTAGCTCGCTCGTTAGTAATACGAGCAATACGACCAATGCGGCGGTAGCTCTGGACGCTGTTGGGGTTGTAGAACTTGCTTTGGTCAATACCACGATGGTTTTCAATGACGTAGTTAGCCCACTCCTCGTCCCAGCCTTCAGAGCTAACACGATTTAATAGTTCTTGCGCTGACATCAGCATCCGAATGTGGATACGTGGTGCGTCTTGGTAGTTTACCGTATAAGCAGGTAGGATAACGTCAGCATCTGGCATAAGCGTCCGAACGTCTGCCTCGGAGTTTTCCTTAACCGTGACAGGTATCTCTGCTACACCAGACTTACGCAGTTGTCGTAGAGCCTTCTTGACTCGTGCTTCGTTAAGTTCCCAACCTTCTACGCTATTGAAAAGCTCCATGGCTTCATCAACTCGGTCTTCGTCCATCCAAATCTCTGCTAGCTCCGGTAGGGTCTCAGCAATCTGGTCAATGTCAAATAGCTTGAGGTAGCTTTGCTTCTTAGCCCTCCAGCCGCAGTAGGTAACCATCAGCCCCGTCTCGTCACCGTAGTAACCAGATAGCTCCATCTCTTGTTGAAAGTTAGGGATACCATTGTCTCGTAGCCAACGTAAGAACACAGATACCTCTGTTGAACGATCTACGTCAGAAGACTCACGTGGGTATGCCCGGATGGTGGACTTACGTAGGGCGTTGGTGCGTAGAGCATCGTTATTACGAATCTTCTGCTTTACCAAGAACACCTCAGTGTCACTTGCCCCTTCATGTGGGAATGCGCCCTCACCTTTCTTGAGGTCAGAGGACTTGCCTTCCCATGCGCAGTTAATGACGTCTCGGTTCTTTTCGCATCGGTCTACGTATGCACGTAGGTCATCGACGTCGTCATTATACGTCTGCTTGAAATTGTCAAAATCGAAGTCCTCCGAGAAATAGATTTCGGGTTCATCCGAACGGTCGGAGTATGATTGTGCCATTGTCGTCATTGTATCATATTACCTTGCGCTCAAGCTTTTTCTCATTTTAGATAAAATGGGATAGATGTGATTGTCGTTCACACCTAGAGCATCGCACAACTGATTTGATGTCATTGGTTCTACTGATCCTGATAGTTCTTTCTTTACGCATTCGATCTTAGACCAATATGCGGAATGCCTAGATACAAACCCAGAATTTACGTCTTCCTGTCGTGTATCGACCATATCTACTTAATCCACTTGTAAAAGAACTCTCCGTCCTCTGAACCACGCTCTGCCTTGTGGATGGTGCGAGGATTGTCCAGAACGGGCTTGCGATTCTTGGGCACCCCTACCCTCACCTTAACCTTTCTCTCCAAATCCTTGGCAAATATGAAGCGTGGATTAGCTGTTTTAAGTGGTAGCACTTGCACCTTTACAATGTCCACCGTAGCCGTCTCAATAGCCTCCATCTCTTTCTCGAAGAAAGCTAGTATCTTCTTGACCCCAGAGGGCAGGATGTCTTTGCCATCCATGTCGGACTCATTACACACTTCCTTACGCACACGTCCAATGTGCATTGCGGTCTTACCTAGTTGTTCTGCTAGTTCTTTTGGTTTCATAATTTAGTATCCTCCTGTAGTTCGTCTGATAACTCCTATAGATTGAGAGTCGTAGTGTTCTGGCCCTTCTCCATGGTTCGCCATACGCAAGTAACGGAGGGCATCGATAAAGTCCTTGAGTGGTTCGTCCTTCTTGCCTTGCGCCCCGTAGTTTAAGATGGAGTATATGAGGTTGCCACAGGACTCGTGTATCTGTATGATTGGTCTGTTGGCTGCGTCTATCTCGGCATTTGGGTTATACTTGAACCACTCGTCTAGTGCGGCTAGCCCCATGTTCTCGTTCCTACCATCTGACGGCACAAAGTGCATATCGTGGTCTGCAAACTGGTCAAATAGGTCAATGTTGTCGTCATTCTCACTAGCAAAGAAGCGGGAGTCTCCAATGCGCTCAAAGACACCAACATCTAGTTCTTCCTCTACTTCGTCAAATAACTCTACATACCCCCTTACGTCATGCCCAATCTTCTTAGAAGCAGGGCCAAACTTCCACTTGGGATCACCAAACTCTGCCCAGCGTCCATGTGTCTGCTCATCAGGCCACTCTCGTAGCACAGTCACATAGCCATGTTGGTCTACTGCTGCCCATATGGACACATAGTTCCTTGCACCAGCGGGGTCAACCACCTGGTATATGGTGTGTGTCTCTGGGCTTAGGTCGGGTAGCTCTGAGCAAACGTGGACATTTGTGCTAAATAGCGGGAACAAGGTGGTCATTGACTTGACCGGGATGCCGTATGCACGGGTAAGTATCTGCTCCCTAGGGCTATGTTGTAGCTCTTTCCTAATGCGCTCATAGCCACCGAAGGGGTTCAAGGCACTATGGAAGTAGACAATACCAGCGTCCTTCTTGTGATTGACTTGGACAAAGGGAACGTCCTCGTTGTTTAGTAGCTCTGCCTTTCTCGTCTGCAATGTCTCCGCATCTTTTAGGTATGAGGCTACGAAGGGTGTGTGACCATCAATAGGGGTAAAGCTAATGAGCAACTTAGAGTTACGTGTAGCCAAACGGAAGCGCATGGTTTCGACCAAGTCTCCGTCCTCTAGGTATTCATCAAGCCACAGACCAAGGTTGTGCCACTTTGGTGTCTTACTCCCTAGTTCCAAGCCCTCAAACTTACCACGGTTGGCTATGAACTGAGAGTAAGTGTGGAAGTAAACGGTTGAGCCATTCGGTAGAATGAAGGATGCACCAGTAAACCCGTTCTTGTGGGTGAAGTTTAAATACTCCATCTCCGACTTCGACTTCTTCTTGAACTCTGGAGGTAGATAGCGGAATACGGCTCGTTGTTGTATACGCACAGATGCATCAGCATCCTGAGCAAAGCACACAATCTCAGAGTTAGGGTTAGACAACGCTGCTTTGACCACAGCCCTAGAGCTAAATTCTGTCTTTGAACTACGATTGCCACCATAGATCATAGTAGTTGAGTAGTTACCTAGGCTATGCTCTGCGTGTTCCCAAGGCTCTAGGGTAAACCCAGAGTTCAAGGGGTCTTCCTCTGATGCCTCAATACGCTTGTGATACTGCTTGTGCCATTGCTTTAGTAGCTCCTTGTCCGCTTGAGACCCATTCGCAAGTAGGAGTATCTCTTCGTCTGTAGGACGTTCGACGATGGGGTGGTTAGACCATTCTAGCTCAGCCATATTTTAAATATCCTTAGCTACCTCCGCATCAATGGCCGTAGCCCTCATTTGCTTCAACCGTTCTCTAGCTGCTGAAGCTGTGTCTTCGATGTCAGCGTCAGTGATAACCTTCTCTTCCCTGGTGATCTGAGAAGCCTCACCACGTGCCGTCATGCTTTGCCTATGACTTACCTCAAGAATCTTGTTCTTCGCTTGTAGAGCCTTAGAGAGGGCTTCAACGGCCTTCCAGTCTTCCTCTGCCTCTGCCCTAGCGATACGTTCCATCGTGTCACTTAGACCCTCTGAGGTGTCCATATAGATGCCACCACTAATCTTACCCCCCTCTTCCTTCCAGTCACCAATGTGGTCGCACCAGTCTGACTTCAACCTATACACCGTGCTAGTAGCACAACCAGTAAGTTCTAGTATCTTCTTACCACTTGTCCCAACCGCCAGCAGCATTAAGACCTCTTGAGCCTTAGCGGGGTTACAGACGGTCAACGGGGGTCTACCACTACCACTAGGCTCCCAAGCCTTTACAAAGGCATTGACGGACTCAGAGATGGAGTTTGATAGGTTAGCTAAAGTTTGTTGGTTTTCTTCACTCATCGTTGTATTCTGGCTTTTGCAATTTTGTAGTATTCCTCGTCAAGTTCACAGCCTACAAAGCTGAAGCCTTCCTTGACTGCAGCCTTGCCCGTTGATCCGCTACCCATATAAGGGTCTAGGACAACGCCACCCGTAGGGGTGATGAGGCGACATAGGTATTGCATAAGGGCTGTTGGTTTTACTGTGGGGTGGGTGTTCTTGCGCATAGGATGATTGGGGGGTCTATCCTCCCGATATTCCTTGCCCGTCATCGCGCCTGCTTGCTTCTCCTCAAACCCCTCAAGCCCCTCGTCGCGATCCTTCTTGCTTGCTTTGGGGCAGTAGAAGAAGCGGGCGGTGGAGTCCTTATTAGTCTCAGGGAACAACTCAAGAACCTGCTGGCTCCCGTCGTGGATTAGGTTGGCTGGGAAGCGTCCTGCTTTAACGTCCCACACTTCTTCCCTTGGCATATCTTGGTATTTGCCACTTGATTTTCCGCCGAGAGGAGGTTTTCCCTTATATCTATCACCTCTACTCGTATCAGTCCCCACCCGACACCCATCAATGTTAATCCCACCTGTTCCCCACTTGAGGACATTAGCGGCCACCGTCTTTTCCGAGAGAGGCTTACGGCATAGCGTGAAGAACTCACAGGCTGGCTTTAGGGCTGTTCCCCAGCCGTCCCATTGCTTTGCTTCTTCGGTGGCGGGTGTGGTGATGCTGACCTCAAAGCCTGCTGACGCTATTCTGTCTGGTGAGTTTATCCCGCCGTTGTCTGCGGCTAAAAACTGTGGTTTCCCTGGCCCTCGCTTGCTCCCCACCACCTCACGCTCTGCACCTGCCGCTCGGTCGATTGCCTTGCTGACATTCAAAGACTTCGGGAAGCCTGAGCCGTAAATCCATGACACCACGTCACGAATCTCAAACCCAGCGTCCTCAATGTTCACAACCATTCGGTGCTGTGTCCGTGTTCCGCAAGCAATCAAAGCGTGACCTCCGTGCTTCAGGACACGCATAGCTTCCTTCCACACATCCACCTTGGGAACGTCGTAGTCCCACTTCTTAGCCATGAAGCTAATGCCGTAGGGTGGGTCGGTCACAATGCTGTCCACGCTGTTGTCTGGTAGTTGCTTCATCTGCTCTAAGCAGTCTCCTTGTAGCAAGTTTATTGTAATATCACTCATCGTGTGTTGTTATGTCCTTCGCCCACTCCCTCATACGTTCAGTGAACAAATCCTTGTTGTTAATCTTTCCAAATTTAGCTGGTAATGCCTCATTTGCATGGTGCATCATATACCACTCCATAAAGGAAGCATAGAACCTACGGGTTGTAGCCTCAGCAGGTTGCTCTGTCTTCTTAGCCTTCATTTACCAGTTCCTTCCCCATACACTATACGAGTTTTAACAAAACCCTTCTTACCCTCCGTCCCCTTGGTCTTACCAGACCATTTAATCTGAGACCAGTTCTTACCCAACCTCTCGTCGTCCCGATTCAGTTGCCTTGGTTGTGAGCCTTTAGTTGACATAGCACAATCCATATCACACTTTCCCCACTTTGTCAACCCCCCAACTGTGACACAACTGTGACACCCTGTCACACCAACTGTGACACCCTGTCCCATATCCTGTCACACCTAATATACCCCAAATCCCCTAAACCCTTCATTACCATACCATAACAAAGAGACGGTCAAATTGGCACGATTCCTGCTAGACTATATACGTAGACACAGAACAACCATCGGAGCAAGCGTATAAGCCCAAGTCCTATAGTCCCCCACTTTGAGTTGTAAAAATACGGGTAGGCATAGAGGAGTCCTAACGGACGTAAACGAACAGTGTTCTGACGAACGGTGTCCCTAATGCTTAGAGGTTGGATAGCCCTGATGACGCCATGCAAGCTAGCCATAAAATATTATCAACGATATAGTGTATATTGACTTAACTACCTCGCACTCCTAGTAATCTCTGATTGCTTCTTTCGTAACTCGTTGATATCAGCCCATGGGGCGAAGCTGTGTCTACGCATAAGCTCCTAACGTATTAAGGGACTCACAGGAATATATTTTTTTAGAGGGCGTGGGATATATACAGTAACTAGAGCGTAGCTTGCTTAGCTGACCCCCTCCCCCTTGTTTGTCTCGCTGGTTTGTCTCGCTGGTCTGTCTGCCGGTCTGCCTGGCTGATCTGTCTTGCAGTTCAACAGCTTGTCAGTTCACCAGCTTGGCAGTTCACCGGCTTGGCAATCGCCGGCTCGCGTAGACCTCTTTTATTCTTTGTTGGGGGGATGCATCTTGCGACCTAATTATAGAGCCCACATCTTGCGACCAGTTTATGTGACTAGCATTCTTGCCCCTTGTATTGATAAGCTTATACCGTGGCCTATTCTATGGTAAAAAGAAAAAGCAAAGATTTATTAAAAAAGGTGTTGACATACTTTGATCGTCTGTCTTATGGTGTTTGTATCGCAAGCAAATCCGCAAAGCGAAAACTAAACTAAACCAAGGAAAACAAAATGAAAGCCACACTGGAACAATGGAAAAACGAAATGTTAGAAAAAGCCGCGCACATGGGTTGCAATAGGTATGAGCTAAAAACAGAAAGCAACGGCACTGTAAAAATTCACACACTGCGAATGCTTAAAAACAAAACCGAAAGGGATTCGTTTACAATGGTTGAGTTTTGCTAGTAATAGACAACCCTTCAACCCTTACCCGCCTTTGCCTTGTGCATCGTGCGGGTTTTGGGGTAGGCGAATGAATCGCCGAACTAAACTAAACCAAGGAAAAAATAACTAAACTAAATCATGAATAAATACAATCCTTCCAACGCCTGGGCTTTTGAAGTTTACGGCCCTTTCTCTTACGTCATTGCATCTTTCGCTATAAATGATGAAGAAACGCATCACGCTGCAGCCGAAAAAGCGCGAAAGCTTTGTTTTCAACTCAACAAAGAGGGCAAGCGCGCCTGGATTCGCCTTAAAAACTAAAAGCGCAAACCCTTCAACCCTTGTGGCCGCCTTCTCAATTGAGTCGCGCGGCCTTTGGGGTAGGCGAATGAATCGCCGAACTAAACTAAACCATAAACAAAGGAAAACAAAATGATCGATCTAACATACAAGACAGACGGCCTGAGTGCTACTTTCTATGTAAACAGCAACGCCGGCCTGAGTGCTTACAAAACGCTCGTTGAAACAATAGGAAGTGCAACGGTGCATCTGAGCCAATTAGACAGCACTTTATATCAGCTTAAACAAGCGGGCTATAAGACAAGGCGCACGCCTAACAAGGCGCAATCAAGTGACGAATCATTCAATGCAAGTGACGCGGCTTTACTCGAAAAGCTTTTGGCGTAAACTTTACCCTTGCAATTGATAAAAGACAAAGAGAAAAGACAACCGGCGCAAATGCCAAAAACTAAAACCATAAACAAAATACTAAACATGAAAACAAAATTCGAAACAATACAAAGCAAAATTGAAACCATAGCAAGCGAACGATCGGCATGGGCGCGAGGCGTGAAAGATTACGCCCTTGAACTAATGGAAAACCTAGAGAACAATCCTAGCCTTATTGATGAATTCAATGACGGTATGCCAATTAGAGAGAAAGACCTTTTAAGTGGGGCTTCCGACTGGGTTGCTTATAGCTACGGAGGCTGTTCTAGTATTTATAATCAAGACATTGCCGAAAGGCTTTGCACGCCTAGCGAGCTAAAGAAAGCGCGGCAAGGCGAGCGCAACCCAAACGCCAATGAGGATTGGCTGCAATGCCAGGCGCGTGCATTGGGGCAAGCTTGCCGCCTTGTATTGCTTGCGGCTAAGTTAGCATAAAACCTAGCAAAGCAAAGCAAATCACCCTTGCGCCCTGCGTTCCCTATACGGGGCGCGGGGTTTCGAGGTAGGTGAAGACACCTAAAAACAAACAAAACGCCCTCAGGGGGCATTCAAACGCCATTAAACGGCATTCAAACCAATAAACAAACCATGAAAATTCAAGACATAGTAAATCAAATCAATCAAGGCGATTCTGTCGACTTCGAAGCATCAAACGGCGATTCTGTCGAGGTATGGGAAAGCAAGTTCGGCTTCAACCTTATGCTCAATGGCAAAGTCATAAAGAGTTGCGAACGGTTCGCCCACATAGCAAGGCACTTAAAGCTAAAGTCATTGATAGAAGCCTAAACCATCAAACCAATAAACAAACATGAAAACGAAACAATTGATATTAGCACTTGCACTTGGCCTAGTTTCAAACCTGTCCGGCAATGCCTCTGAAATCGTCGCAGCAACCCTTATCCTGGAAGCGGGCGGTGAGTATTCAACTGGCTCAATGGAAGCCGTCAATGAAGTTATAAGGAACCGTGCGGCCAAGCGCAAGCTTACGACCCGGCAAGTGTGCTTGCAACGTAAACAGTTCAGTTGCTGGAACAGCGGAAGGATTGAGCAGTTGCTAGCCAAAGCAAAGCGGCACCCACGATTCAATGAGGCCCTAGCCATTGTAAACGGGAAGCCTACGAATTATACTGGCGGGGCAGATCACTACCACGCAGACTACTGCAATCCATATTGGGCAAGCTCGATGAAAAAGACTTGCATTATAGGCAAACATATCTTCTATAAGTAAAAACAAACCATGAAAAGACTGACAGACAATCAAATCCTAGCAATCTGCACGGTTGCAAGCACGCTCACAGCAATCATATGCGCCATTTATGGCCTCTACAGGTTGCAACTCTAACCCAACGACAAACAATGAAAATCATTATTATATTATACATCGCAGCTTCGGCCCTTGCGCTGGGCTTTCTAAGTCACGACTTGAACCGGGCAGAAAGTAACATTGAGATACTGGCCAAAGTGATAAAGAATCACGAAGACAGCCTATCGGACCATCGAACCGTCATTTTAGGTCTTTTGGACAAGCGCAACAACTCATTCATGTAAACAGCAAATGCAAGACATTACCGAACGTTTAAACCTAGCGAAAATCCTAATCAGAAACACGCTAGCATCTCACCAGGGAACACCGGAAACGGCTGTGACATATGCAGTCAGGCAATTAGACTTGCCGCCGGACGTTTCACATTCTCTCATTCAATACGCCAACCAATTAAACAAATAATGAACACACTAGACATAGCAGGAAATCAAAGCCAAGTATCAAGCTGCATGGGCTTCTTAGCCTCAGGGGCAGCCCGGGACGCATACCATAGGCTTCTAAAGGAAAGCACAGCAGGGCAGAGCAAGGGCGAGCAACGCAAGGCCGTTTTTGTTCGCCATACTAAAGCAGATCGCAAGCGCATGGCCAAAGCGGCGGCGGAAAGGGTAAACAATGGGGAGTCATGGCAACACGTTGCCGCCGGCTATCCTTTGAGCGCAGACTCTATCAGGCGCAACGCAGTTGCCTTTGGATACTATAAGCCAAGGCAAAAGGCAAGTGAGATGGAAGCGCAACGTGCAATCTACGACCAGCAAGCGCAAGAAGTGCTTGAGCTAGCTGTCGACGGCGTCACACAAGCGCAAGCAATGGCCAAGGTGGGCATAAGCGAAAACGCATTTTACCAAGCAATAGAAAGGGCAAAGCGATAATGACGGGAAGCATGATAGCAAGCGCAGTTCGATATATGGAAAGCATCAAGGATAAGGTGCCGCCAGCATACGAGGAGGCAATCACCGTCAAGCCCGGCACGACCCATCTGAAAACTTTAGGTCTCGACCCTCACAAAATGGTCAAGGATGTGAATAAGCTGAAGGCAAAGGGGATGACGGTAAAGGATGCTTGCGAGCAAGTCGGCATGACTAGGGCGCAATACTACAAAACTAAGAAAGGAATCACAAACAAGAAATGAAAACCATACAGCAATACCGAAAGGACAACCCGCACCTGTCAGAAGAGCAGATGCACTCTGCTTACCACGTGACAGAGATTGATGCGCCTGAGTTCGCCGTGAGCGGCTTCACGCTCATTGCGCCCGGTAGGTGTCTCGCTATCCATGGAAGCGGCAATATAGCCCCTTTACGGCTCAAGGGGAGCTATGGTGACGCGAGCGCAAGGTAGTGTGTTATAATGCTTGACAAGTTTAAGAAACTTATTTAATACATTCAATCATAGCAGCAATGCTACCGTGTCGCGACGGATCAGACCAATTTGCCGCTTGTTTCTACAAGCATTTTAAGGCCTCTTCTAGCGCGACATGGAAGGGGTCTTTTTTTATGCCCATACAGTCAGGACATGCAACAAGGTTCACGTTTTCGGAGTAGCACGATAAACCGAAGTTAGCGAAAGCTAAAGCGATCCATAACCAAAAGACGTAGAGTTTAACCATCCGAAAGGACAGGAAAAGCTATCCCGCTCTCTACGCAGGGGAAACCTAGACGAAGCTCTAACGGCCATCGACACTGGAGACTAGGATACGCTGATACCCTCTTAGTAACGTTTACCGAAACGAGGACTTTCCGGCAATGAGATTTAAGACCTCATCAAAGTGACCTCACCCTCGCTTATAGGGGAAACCGTATCTAAAGATAACAAGCCTCGAACTGGAGACGAAATCAAATGCACGTATATATTATTGAATGTGGCGAATACCACAAAATAGGACTAGCCGACAGGCCGGAACGAAGGATAAAAGACCTACAAGTTGGAAACCCTACAAAGTTGAAGCTAGTCCATTCGGTTCGTTACAAAACAAGGCAGCACGCAAGGGGCGTAGAGCAACTAATGCACATTAAGTTAAAGGCCAACCAAAAACAAGGGGAGTGGTTTTCTGGATCATTAGAATCAATAATACAGGCACTAGGGGAAGTGGAAGATGAGTTCCACATGAAGGGCAGCAAGCAAAACTTAGGACGCAAAAAGTTTGCTTGCAAGACCAAGAGAGATATTAAGCGCAGGGAGCTATATCGGAGCATATCAAAATCCACGGACAAGCACGTAACCATCGACAGGCGCAACCTACTTCTTCTGCTAACCAAGGGCATAGGGCTTCCAAAATCAGTAGCCGATGTGCTGGAGATACCAATGAAAGGGAACAAGGGTTGGAAGAAAAGAGTCATAGGATTCAAGATGCCCAGAGAGGTGTTCTTGGCTAACTGCGACCCTTCAATTAAATAAGGATTCCAATGGGTGAAACTATGTCTGGACAACAGGACTCACCGATTTGATTGAGACCAAGGGACCAAAGTTTCTTTAGAAACTAGGACGTTTCTTCTTGACCATACAAATAACTTGCCCTAAATCTTAATTCATCCACCATACAAGACCAATAAAACAAAGAAACACCATGAAAAAACTAAGTGAAACATATAAAGAACTAGAGATTGCATTTAGCTTTCCTATCAGGATTAAAGATGCCAATGGTAACTTGACTTACTTCGAGAACAGTGATGGCTTCTGGTGTAGGTATGAGCGTGATGCCGGCGGTTACGTGACTTACTTCGAGAACAGTGATGGCTTCTGGTGTAGGTATGAGCGTGATGCCGGCGGTTACGTGACTTACTTAGAGGACAGTAATGGCTTCTGGTGTAAGTATGAGTATGATGCCAAAGGTAACGAGACTTACTACGAGAACAGTGATGGCAAAAAGCAAGGAACTCCACGCTCAGCCAAGACCTGTGACGGTAAAGTCGTAGTAGTCGATGGAACTAAATACAAACTTCAAGCATTATGAAAACAATACCAACAAAAGTAAGCATCCAGTCCGCTAATCCTGACTGGAACCCAATTTTCAATAGCATTCAAGTTGGCCCCAATGACGAGGCCGCTGGATCTTTTCTGACCATCTACGGAAATGATACGCAAAACAACAAAGATTTTACTTGACCATACATAAATAACCCTATGGATTGACCATAGTTCTTTCAAATTTTCATTGTGCCCCATTAGTTTAACGGGTAAAACACCAGCGCAAATCGATATAAGCCGACTAGTAGGCCACTAGTTGGGATCGATGAGCTTAATGTTGGAGATGCGGGTTCAAATCCCGTATGGGACTGCTCTTTCTGTAGATGCGAAAGCATTGAACAACGAGGCGACAGAACGCGCCTACAACCTTCGGGAGAGAGAAAGAGGTAAGCACAATAATGAAACTAACTAATCCTAAAACAAAACTATGAACTTAAAAACAAATACCAAAACCGCCCTCATTGATCTTGAACTTATCTCTTACTCCCATGCGGCTAAGGCTGAGTCAACCGGCACGGGTCTCAAAAGCCTTGTCGAGATGGTAGAGTTTACCATACAAAGTGTGGTCTCTGCTTGCCGCGCACAGAAGCATTACCTGGTGGTGTCGGGACGCAACAACTTCCGCAAGGTTTTATATCCAGACTACAAAGCCGGGAGACGTGAGAAGCCACCTCTCTATGCCCCATTGATGGACAAGCTCAAGGAGTTGAATGCTTCTCGCTGGTGCAAGCACGACCAACTGGAGGCGGATGATCTGCTTGGTATCATGCTCACCAACGGACGGGTTGAAAACCCAATCCTTTGCAGCATAGATAAAGATTTACTTGGTGTTCCCGGATGGCACTACAACTGGAACAAGGACGACTGGCCTCGTGAGGTTACGAAGGGTGAGGCAGACCACCATTGGTTGGTTCAGTTGCTCATGGGAGATTCAACCGACAACATTGAGGGGATGAAGGGTATTGGTATTGCTAAGGCTGAGAAGTTGGTTGCCGCCTACTATGAGAAGACGGGGGTCATGGACGCACCCGTTGCATCAGCAAAAGAAATTTACGAATCCGAAGGTTTTAGTCTTGACGCATATACGAAGTGCCTCATGCTCGCCTCTATCTGGAGGTCACCAATGCCACCAGAGCTTTTAGAAAACGAACTTATCTCGGAGGTGGTGAAGACCATTCCGAGCCTATAAACCAAACCAAACATAAACATGAACAAACAAGACACACACAGAACACCAAGGCGCGAACGCACACAGCTGGAGCAAGACTTCAGGGACAAAGCTGCAAACAACTTCTACACTTCTAGGAAGTGTGACAACACTTACTCCGAAGCCCTATACCGTGGTCAGTATATAGCCAACAAGTGGGCAGCAGTTAGCGTTCGCACCGCCCACCGCTATGGTTATATGCAAGACATGACCGAAGAGCCTTGCCCATTGACAGCTGAAGCAAAGGATGAAAGCTACGCCAAGAAACTTATGAGAGGCTATGATGCCCTTGAGGAACTCAACAAAGTTTCACTATAAACCAAAACATAAAACAAAACATAAACATGATTATCAGAACAGCAACCTACCCTTACGGCCCCGCCAACAAGATGGACGGAGACACCCTTGTCCAACGTCTACAAGTTGTCGCAGGACGACCACGCTTCGTAGATGACTACGTCGGCTCACTATGTGACGGAGATGAATACTGGATTCCGGGTGTCCACATGAAGCCTGGAAGACGCACGGGGGATCAGCTCCTTTCGTGGATGACAGACAATGGCATAGACTCTGAGTTTGAGTATGACACAGACATGATGCCAGAGTCTGTTGTCCTATACAACAAGCACGGCCAGACGCTCGTGACCTACCCATACGGCGAAGCTTGTGTGCGTGAAGCTTGCGAGTTCGTAATGGATCAAGAAGAACGCGACAACAGCTAGTATGCCCAGCTCTAAGAACACTCAGCCGCACTCACTTGAGTCGGAGACTGTTGTCCTTGCGTCTTGTCTTCTATCTGAAGATGGATCCGTCTATGACGAAGTGTCGCAGGTCATTCAGCCCTCTGATTTTTACGTCACCCGCAACTCTACAATCTTCTCGACCATAGGGGAGATTGTGGGGAAGGGGTTGGAGTTGTCCGACATCACACTACTAGAGCAGTTGCGCTCCAATGGTGATGAAAAGGAAGTTGGTGGTATCAGCACCATCTATACAATCCAGGAAGCCTGTGAGACCTCAACCCACGCCACGTATGCCGCCAAAATAGTGAAGGAGAAGTCCAAGCTTCGCCAGACCATCCGTCATTGCCGCCTCGCCATTGAGGAAGCAGAGGAAGGGGAGGAAGAGGCAGACTCTGTGACATCTAAGCTAGAAGCCGCCCTGCAGTCCCTACAAGACGTTGATGACGGCAAGGGGGACGGGAGTATCAGAAGTGCCGCAGAAGCCCTCAGAGAGGACTACAAGGCCATGGTGAGTGGAACCTATGAGGTCTCTGCCATGCCCACTCGTATAGCACAGGTAGACGAGAAACTTAGCTGTGGTGGTGTCGCCAACGGAGAGGTGATGGTCATTGCCGCACCCACCTCCTGTGGTAAGACTGCCCTCGCCCTCAACATTGTCTTGCAGAATGCTGTCACACATAACACGCCCGGTCTATACTTCTCATTTGAGATGCAAGCAAAGTCCTTGGCTAATCGTATGATTCAAACCTGTGCCGCCGTCCCTCTCAAGCGATTGCACGATGGGATGATGAAACCAGAACACCAGAAGCGCGTCTGGGAAGCAACGGACAAGATGGCCGAGGCTCCCATCTTCACCAATCACTATGTGAAAAGTGTGGATGAACTTCGTGCTAAAGCTCGGATGTATAAGCGTAAGCACAAGATTGAGTGGATTGTCATAGACTACCTCCAGCTTGTGCCTTGGGATCGTAAGATGAAAAAGAACGACGGCATTGCTGAGGTCTCACACCAAGTGAAACTGATGGCGATGGAGTTGGACGTTCCTGTGTTCCTGCTAGCACAAGTTAATCGTGAGGGAGCCAAGCGTGAGTCTGGTCTCACCTTGTATGACCTCAAGGATTCTGGTGACATTGAGAATGACTCCGACATCATCTTACTTCTATGGCCTGATGGCAAGGATGTGGATGAGGCTAGGAGATCAGACGCAGAGCATGGGTCTTACGTTTCATTGAAGTATAACATAGCCAAGCAGAGGGAGGGAGCACGAGACGTGAAAGGTAAGTTCATCTTTAAGAACCACATAGGACGTTTTCATTAATGCCCTGCTACAAGATTACATACACCCGAATGGATATGCCCTCACCTTGCTCTGCACTTAAAACAGCACACACCCAGGAGGAAGCAATTAAATGCTTGACTACTGGTAGCAAGACTAAAGGATACAAGTTGAAGAAGACGAACGTCCCAATCACCATTACCAACATAACAGAACTATGACAACAGACCTAGACGAAGCACGACAATACGCAGACACAATGCTTGAAGCCCTGGACGTAATGGGGCGAGCAATGTATTTTTGCTTAAACCATCCCAACTCTCCAGAGTTCAAGGAACACCGCAAGCTCCTCATCGGAGCGCACGAACGTATGGGTAAAGATACTACCGATATGCTAGCGCAACTTGACATTCCAGAACCTCCGTATGAGCCAACCAAGGAAGAGTTAGCACAACATGGCTAGGGGTGAAATCAATCCAGTCTTGGGTATGACGGAGGGTAGGTTCCGGACTATGGTTAAGTCTGCCCTTCGTCCTTGCTGGCGTAACTCTTCTCGCAAGACCTTCATCCAATCCGTTCGCACACGTGGCATCAACCCAGCTACAGGTAGAGAACGCTTTGTCGTGGTCTGCGTAGACTGCGGCAAGGAGATGGGGATCACAGAGAAGGAGAGGCGCAAGAAGTTAGATGGAACTCTGGAGAAGCGGGCTAAGATCGTCTATGAGATTGACCACGTCGATGGTATCACACCACTTACCAATGTTCAAACCCTAGAGTCCTTAACCCCACACTTCAGGGACATGATCTACGGCAAACAAGAAGTGGTATGTGTAGCCTGTCACAAAGTTCGCACAGCAAATCAAAGGAAAAATAAATCAAAATAACCATTGACATACCTAAGCCAAGTCCATAGAACCTTAACTAACATCATCAACCAATACAATAATATGAGTAGAACAAGAAATACATCAACCGGGGGTGGTTCATCCAACCCTGCCGCTAAATACCTAGAGTGGGACACGCAGTCTGGTGACTGGAAATACTGGGACAAAGAAGCAAGCACAGAGAAGCACCTGCCCATCTCGACAGCTTTCATCGTCCTGGATCAACTCAACACAGTGAAAGGCTTCCTAGAAGCCAAGCAGACTGGCATCTGGTCTAACGAAGTTCGTGCCGTAGGTGACAAGCTTATTGTTCGCAACAAGGACGGCATCGTAGCTACTGGTGCATGGTCAGACGTTAAGGCTACCCAAGGAGCCAAGTTTACTAAGTCTATCTATGCCATGGCTAAGACAGGCTCAGACGACTACGAGCTAATCAACTTTCAAGTTAAGGGTGCTGCCCTCACCGCTTGGATTGAGTTCGTCGATAGCCTCGGTGGTGACAGCGGTCTATACAGCGACACAGTTGTTGCCATCAAGGAAGCAACAGACGAGAAGAAGGGTGCCGTGAAGTTCAAGAAACCTCTATTCTCTGTAGTTAGCAACACCTTGTCCGACGAAGCTGCCGCCCGCGCAGATTACTACGACAACCTCCTGCAAGACTACCTCGACGGATACCTAGGAGTAGCGTCCAAGGAGCCAGACACCGAGGATTCTGGTAATAGTGGTTCGGAAGACTTTGGCACATCTGAGCCAACCCCAGAGCCAGAGCTAGTTGAAGCCCCGTTTTAACTGCCAACCCTTGTCCTAACTAAGAACCCCAAAACGCAAGGCGGGGGAGCCGCAAGTAAACGCTCCCTCGCCCACCACAATGATATGACAGAAATCAAAGACACTAATCCGAAGGACAGAGTTGGCATACGCAAGGCTCCAATGTCTGGTCTACCAGCACCAGTTCTTATGGAATGTGGCTTGGTTAAATTACACGGAGACTTAAAGTATGGTGCTTACAACTGGCGTGAAGTTGGCGTTAGGGCATCAGTTTATTACGATGCCTTCTTTCGGCACATCGAGGCTTGGTATGAGGGCGAAGACTTAGACCCAGACTCTGGGGAGCATCACATAGCTCACGCTATTACGGGGCTAATGGTTCTTCGTGACTCTCAAATTTTTGGTAACTGGGTTGATGACAGACCAATCTCACACAAACCAGGGTGGATACAAGACATGAACGAACGTGCCTCCGCAATGATTGATAAATCTAAATAAATATGAACGATAAAGCATTAACTAAATACCGCCAGGTGACAGGTGCTTGCGCCCGGTTCATCGAACGCCAACAACGCAACGAACTAACAGAGGACGAGGCTCAAACCTTAATCAACGACAGCAAGGCCAACAGATCAGAGAGTGACTGGCAAGCCATCAAAGACTTTCAAGATGAGTGCCGCAGAACTGTTTACAAGTGCATCAAGAAGGGCTTGATCCAACCAGCAACTGACTACGTCACTAGCCACCCAACCCTATGAAATATAGATACACGTTAGAGATGGACAACGAGAAGGGCGATTCATGCAACGTGACCGTGTGGTTCAACGCAGACAGCCTCAAGAAGTTTGAGGGTCTAACCGCCATCCTATCGGACAACGCTCTTTACTCTGATGATCTGGCTCACCTAGAAGAGTGGGTGGTCATGGGAAAAAATAATTGGCATAAACTACAATAACACACGAACTATGGAAAATATAAATACAAAAAAACTAATTGAATACATTAACGACTGGGCGGATCAATCCGAGAAGCAAGCCGACAAGTGGGGTGCTGATGGCTATTTGTTTGAAGCGCACAAGGATCAAGTGATTGCTGAGTTCTTAAGGGAAGACCTTGTGCGGGGTATCGAGATGGACTTTATAGGCGCAGAGAAATAGCACTATGAAAAACCTAAGCGACACGCCAAGGACAGATGAGGTTCGACACAACACAGCAGAACTAGCAATGCACGCTAGAAAACTTGAGCGAGAGCTAGCTGAACTTAAAGCCATACATAAGACAGCCATTACTGACTGCCAGCAATACACTCCCGCACGTTGGAAAGAAATCTGCAACCTGCAGGAGCCTGCGGCTGTATGGATTGACGGCAAGCAGATGACTGAGCTTATGAAGAACCAAACATACATCAGGGGAGCAGCGTGCCACGAGGAAGGCGGGGAAATTTTCGTCACCGACCAAAGCGGCAACGGCAAACACGCCAAGCTTAAACAATAACTCATATATACCCAATTGCGAGTATAACTCTATATAATTAGCAAAATGACGGGAGTTGTGTATTTTATACGACATTAAACTTAACACAATAACCGTTTAATTACATTAAACTTAACACGTAACAATAACACCTACGTTTAATCCCATCAAACTCAACGAGGTAAAATACAAACCCATACGCCATATGCCCAAGAAAAATACAGTTCTAATTATCGGTGACACGCACTGCCCCGCCATGCACCCAGACTACATCAAGTTCCTCAAGAAGATTGAGAGGAAGCACAAGTGCAACCGGGTTGTCCACATCGGCGACCTAGTAGACTGGAACTCCATCTCTTACCACGAGAAAGACCCGTCCATGCCCAGCGCAGAAGACGAGTTTGCTGAGGCATTTAAGCAGGTTCGGAAGCTTCATAAAGCCTTCCCCCAGGTAGACTACCTCAAGGGTAACCATAGTGACCTCCCCTCCCGTAAGGCAAAGACCATTGGTATACCAGAGCATCTAATGAAAGACTTCAAGTCTCTGTGGCAACTGGACGGGTGGACAATACACCCTCGCTACCACGACCTAGTAATTGATGATGTCATCTACCGGCACGGAGACAAGGGTAAGGGTGGACAACAGGCGGCATATAAGAATGCTGTGGCTGAGTTTAACTCTCTAGTCCAAGGACACCTTCACGCCCAAGCTGGTCTAGTCTACCACGCCAACCAACACGATTGTGTGTTTGGTATGCAGGTAGGTTGTGGCGTAGAACACGATCACCCCTCTATGAACTACGGACGAGTATATGCTGCCAAACCAATCGTAGGGTGTGGCGTTGTCTACAGCTCCAAGGTTGCCTTCTTTGAACCAATGTTCCTATAATACTATGAATAAACTAACATATACAGACACCGAGCCTACCCAATACACAACCATCGAGAACGCAGAGATTGAGTTTGAGGAAAGCGACATGGCAAACTTCACCGAGGCTTGTCGTAGCTTGGCCTATTGTGCCGGGTTCCATCCAGATACAATTGATCGCTACATGATTAACCCACATGATAACTCGTATATTGAGGAGGGAGATTGATGTCCTTCTTACTTGAACCCCACGTGGTAATAATCTTCATCATGGCTGTTGCCTTGTTCTTTATAGCCTCAGAGCCACCAGCACCCTAGCAAGGTATGTGTGCCTTTTGCTTGACCAAACAATCCAACTGTGCTCAATTATGACTTCCACAAATCAAAGAACTCTTTGGAAGGTCGGGGCTAATGCTTCGGCCTTTTTCTTTTTAATGCCTAACAGCAGATTTCCAAAGCCTTATGGCTGCGGGCTGGCTTTTCCCTCTTTCGCCCGATAAGTAAAGGGGATCAGTTTTTACTACATAGAAAGCCCCTCAGACGCTGCTGAAGGGCTTTTCTTTTGTTACGAGGGGTAGGAGTAGGGTCTACTACCTCAAGGCTCTCAGGACGCTCTCATTGAGCAAACCTTTACGCCTGTATTCTATAACTAGATTGGGTCTTTTCTTGAGGTAAGAGACCTTATCCTCTGTCCCAAGTTTGCTAAATACTAGCTCACGTTCGCTCAACCCTCTACGTTGTTGCTTCTGCTCTCGCTTCCACATACTTAGCAAACGCTTGCCCATCTCTGGTTTGGTGCGGATGATGCCTAGGATTGCCTTGCGCTTCTCGCTCTTACCCTCTGGTAGTTCCTCGTAAATGTCGGTAGAAGTCTGAGCCAAGACTGGCGACAAGTCCTTGTATTCATTGTCCAAGATTTGTAAGATAGTCTTGCCACTTACCTTGGCTTCCTTCATAGTCTTAACCCTTTCTTCGTCCGAGAAGCCAAGTGTTTTCATTGCACGATCCTTGCGGACAAAGTTGTTGAAAACTTCACGGCTGATTCGATTAGCCTTCTGGTATGCCGCTTGACGCTCGCCCTCCGTTGCCTCGTCTCTACGCAACAGGCTTCTGTATTCACCAGTCGCACCCTTCGACAACTCGTTCAAGTCCATGAACTTATTCTTGAAGTCTTTGTTCAAGTCCATAGGGTTAAGCCTAGCACCCAACTGTCTAGCCCCTACCTCTCGCAAGGTTAAGTCACCTTTACCTCGTGCGGCTTTGGTCGCTTTTTGTAACTCACGACTGAACCCCGGCTTGAACAGTTCGGTGATGAAGAACTTCATCTTATCTGCGGCTGCTTTAAGATCATCAGGCTCATTGGTAATCGGACGACCATATCTGTCTTGGTTGGATATAGCACGATACGCTTCTTGCATAACAAAGCTACCCTCACCAATCATTTCATCGGCAAGTAGTCCCACCAATGATGCTTGGTCTTGACCGCTCATACCAGCCTTTAATGCAGACAAACCCAACGAGTGGGGAATGACGTAGCTGGGGTTAGCAGTCCAACCAGTCCTACCATTCTTGTCCAACTTAACCATTAGGTTACGGTTCTTGTTCCAATCTGGATATGCCTCGCGTATTGCCTCTTCTTTTTCTTGGTCTACACCACTAGCCGCCTTAACACCTTCAATGGCTCCGTAGGTTCCACCATACACGGCAAGCAATGACGCAGTTCTTTTAGCCGCCTCCTTGCGCATAGCCCTTACGCCAGCATCAGATGCCTCTAGTCCAAACTCTTGACCATACTTACCCGCCGCCATTTGAGCAATGATCTTACCCTGGTTGTATTGGTTGCGCATAAACTCGGCGGTGAAGGATGCGAACTGTGGCATCACACCCCAGCGAGAAAGGGTTCGGACAGTATTGGACAGTTTGTCGTAGTTCTGATACGTGTCGTTAATCATTATAGCCGCTTGACGCTTAACTTGCTCGTCATTCAACTGTGGGAATATCTTGCGTATGGTGTTCTGGTTTGCCTTCCAACCAACATATCTACCCATTGTATCGGGAACGCTATACGCTTTACCTAGTGGATCAGTAACCTTGCCAAGTGCTTTAGAAAAGAACCCCTCTTTGAGGCCAGAACGAATGTCACTTTCTAGGACGTTGGCAGACTTGATGCCATACTTAGCCATATCCTGCAAGTCATCCAACATAGCCTTGCGAGCCTTGGGGCTTTTACTTAAACGCTCAATGCCACCAAACTCGGCGAGTGCAAGTTGAGTTCCACGCCCTGCTCCCTTGAATGGATTGATACCCATGCCTAAGAGGTTAGCCGTATTTCCGTATAACTGGACTGGGTATGCTATGGTATTCAACAAAACCTTTGAGGCTTTAGAACCCGCTACAGAAGCACCATACAGGTCTTGTATGCCCTTAAGAAAGATGTTCTCTGTGCCCTTG
>Ga0228622_1000232_pt1 | contig 36004 bp, 33 predicted proteins | sample 26DmetaG_FD_186035 | JGI IMG/M metagenome (GOLD analysis project Ga0228622, IMG submission 186035) | Seawater microbial communities from Monterey Bay, California, United States - 26D | ecosystem: Environmental > Aquatic > Marine > Coastal | place: USA: California | collected 2016-10-01
TTATCTAGTCATCAACGGATCGATCCCGTTTTATGGCACGGAGAGGTGGCAGAGTGGTCGAATGCGGCGGTCTTGAAAACCGTTGAACTGCGAGGTTCCCAGGGTTCGAATCCCTGTCTCTCCGCCATCTGCTTCCCCAGATTGCAAACTAGCCCATAATTACGTGAATAACCGCGTTGTTTCAGGGAGATACAGGCGTGCGTTTTGTGTGATGCATGGGCTGAGGCCTTGATATCACCGATTCTATAGCCTTTACTCAGAAGGTCATTTGGCGAGGGTGGGTTTTCCCTGTTATTGGGAATTAACAGGGAATTTAACAGGGAATTTTTTTAGGTTTAAATTTCAGGACTGTTAAAACCCCATAGCCTATTGGGGATTTGGACATTGACGCTAAAATTAACAGGGAACTTTATGCCCATTAACAGGGAATTTAATTAAGGAACCGTGCATGTTGCTCGGCCCAAGTGAGGGGGATCTCCTTGGCTGATAGTTTTTTTATGGTCAGCTCCTGACCTGTGGTGCCATCCAATATGGCCTTGACCAGCTTGGGGGATAGGAAGGCAAGGCGAATACGCTTCCACAATCGGCTTTCGGAAATCTCCTCAGATGTTGTGATGTCTGTGACACTCTCACCCGCCTTAAGTTTGTCTACCCAAATGCGTGACTGTGCGATCGCACGGATCAAGGCATGGTTGGGCTCACTTTTATAATCTGCCCACACCATCTTTGTCCCATTACTGCGCCTGCGGAATGTGACTGTCTCCTTAAATGATAGATAGTCATGATCAAAGTGAGCGGTGTTAATGTTGAGTGTTTGAGCTAAAATATCGTGTCTCAGTTTAATTATGAGAAGCGTGTCGCTTAAGTCGACACGTTCAATCAGATTTAGTGTTTTCTCTAAGGAGAGAGTGTTGAGGGCTTCAATCGCCGCAATTAACGCATGAGATTTTATGAGAGGGGCTATTTGCATCTTTTGAAGTGTCTGCTTGAGATATAGCTTTAGGATATCATGAAGTGTCTCTTCAAGCATATCAGCCCTGAGGCGCCAGCCGGTTGGGTCTGCGCCTGTGATTGTGAGGCGGTTGGAGTAGTAATACCGGATAGTCCGTCCGTTCTTTTTAGTTTTGGAAGGTGTTAATCTATCTCCCGTTTCATCAAAGACTTTCCCGATTAAATAAGCAGAGGGACCACGAGAGTGGTGGGTGCCCCGTTTGATCATTGATCTAAGCTGCATCTGCTCTTGAACACGGTCAAATTGATCCTGGTCTATAATGGCCTCGTGCAGTCCCTCGTAAACCTCTGCTTTATGCCTGACCTTTCCAATATAAATTGGGTTGCGCAGAATATTATGCAGGCGTCCCCGACTATAGTTGCGCGTGGGCCAGAGCTGATCTACGTCTCGCTTGAGTTTACTCAAACATCCCAAGCGCTCATATAAATCAAAGATGCGTTGGATGTCAGGAGCGTTTTGGACATGGGGTTCCAAAGATTGGATTTTGGGATCTGGATGAACCTGATATCCCCAAGGAACCACGCCCCCCATCCACATGCCCTTCTTTTTGGAAGCCGCTATTTTATCACGTATACGCTCGGCTGTGACTTCACGCTCAAACTGCGCGAAGGATAATAAGACATTTAGGGTCAAGCGTCCCATGGAGCTCGAGGTGTTGAAGGATTGTGTGACCGATACAAAGGAACAACCAGCTTTTTCCAAACGCTCTATCAGGCGGGCAAAGTCAGACAATGACCGCGTCAGGCGATCTATCTTATAGACCACGATCATATCAATGAGCCCTTTATCTATCTCATCAAGTAAAGCCTTAAGGGCAGGGCGGTCCATTGTTCCCCCTGATACTCCTCCGTCATCAAAGCGTTGTTTAACCAGCTTCCAGCCTTCATGGCGTTGAGAGGATATATAGGCGGTGCAGGCTTCATACTGGGCATCAAGAGAGTTGAACTCTTGTTCTAAACCTTCTTCTGAGCTTTTGCGCGTATAAACAACAGCGCGCACGCTTGGGCGCCCCAGCCCATTCATGGCTTCACTCCAAAGAACTTAAAGCCTGATACATTATAGCCTGTAATGGCGCGCGCTGCATGGGACAGGGACTTGAAGCGTTGTGTGTTCCAAACAAACTTTCCATCATCATCCACTTCAACAACATGGGTCTTTCCATGATATTCGCGTATGAAGCGGCTGCCAGGCTTAAAAGCGGGGCGTAGAATATCGCGCATGCCAGCACGGGTCAGGCGCTGACTTAGCTTTTTGGTAAATCCACCATAAACAGCTGATTGCTGTTCCCAGGCCAATATCTGGATTAATAACCTTCGGCTGATATGTTTTGGAGGAGGTCGGCTAATCAAAAACCGCCATTGCTCCAAGAGGTCTACGCGAGTGGCCTTCTCCAATGTTGCTATATTAAACTCCATGCCCTTACTCCTTATGGCTTCGCTCACTGAGCAAAGCCCGAGGGTATTCGGGCCTATGTCGACACAGCCCTAGGGTGTGTGTGAAGTCCAGTCAAAAAGACAGATAAAAGCAATTTAGCTAATGCGCCAAGCAGGTATGCCTGAACCTTTGCCCATTTCCGATAGGGCTTGGGAGAAACTATCAACAAAATCATCATGGCGACCATTAGGAAACTGCTGCAATTCTTGGGTTACGATATTGAGATTGGGCTCATCGCGTAAAAAGAAGACTTTACCAGTATTAATTTTATGAAGCTGTGCTTCAAGGCGCTGCATTTTTGATTGTCCGTGTATAGCAACGGATCTTACGGTGCAGCAATCGGGCATATGTTCAGTGACCATTCTAATCAGATCCACCGCGTGGTTTGCCGCTTCAATACAAACGATCTGAGCTGCGTGTGCGATTGCACAACGTATGATGAGGCTTTGCAACTTATCGCTAGAGACGCGGTAGTGTGCAGCATCAATTAAAACAAACCGCCCATCCCCAAATCTCGCCCAAGTTGTCACGGCAGAAAAGTCAGCTGTTGGTTTGCTAGATAAAGCGGTGTCCCAACTTTGAAAAATAGTTGGGACATTATTCATCTCACTTAAGTGTGCTTTGCTGATATATTGGATCTTACCAAAGTCTATCGGACATTCACTTTCAAAAAAGGGTTGTTGCAAATACTGTGCGCAAAAAGGAGCATTACCCATTTCTGCTTCCTTCTCTTGAAGCAACTCTTCAGATAGCCGATCAGGTGTGAGTAACTCACCTGCTTTGACTTTTTTGGTTCCAAAGAGACCCAAGTTGAACTCAGCTGGCGCATCAAAGCGGGCAGGTAAGCTCAAAATATTCCAATTATGGTTAGGATCTTGCGTTAACGCGCCGCAAAGATCATTGGGGCTGATACGCTGTTGTATGAGAAGCATTTTGCCTTTTTCGAGATGATTAAGACGTGTTGTTATGCTTTGCCTAAATACCTGGATAAGATCATCCTGTCGGATCTCAGAGCGCATATGGGCCGCCTGCAAGGGATCGTCTAAAATAATCCAGTCAGCGCCAAGCCCAGTCATGGACCCATGAATGGATGTAAAGATGACATGCCCACCTCTCTCAGTACGCAGCCTTGTGGCCTGCATTTTATCATTTTCCAAAATTGTATGAGGAAAGATGTTTTTGTAGGTAGGACTGACTAAGACCTTCTTTGTGGTGCGCGCCAAGGTTGTTGAAAGATCATCGCCATAAGTCACAACAATGATTTTGGTCTTTGGATTTTTGCCAAGCAACCAGGGGATAAAATAACTGTTTGCTAGGGATGTTTTTAAAGATCGAGGAGGGGCATTTAGGATCAGACGTCTGCATCTTCCTTTGTGCATTGCTAACAGTTGATGGCTGATCGCATGGAGGTGCCATGGGCATTTAAAGTCCTCAATATATTCGATTTTTGGAAACAGATGGGCGAAGAATAAACTTGGTGATTGGCGAAGGAGTGAATGTAGTTTGGCTTGATTGAGTTTACGTGTCATTGTGGCCTCCATCAAAAATGATGCCAAGTTTGTTTAACTCCAACAGAAGTGTCTCATCGAACTGTTCAAGTTCTTCTGCTGTGCTTGTGTGATCTTGAGTTGTCCCGACAAGCATACTGCACAATTGAACCATCAAGCGTTGCTGGCCGATACTCCCATTGATGGCTGCAGTGGCAACCGCGGCGAGCAGCGCGCGTTGTTTGGTAACGCGAACGACTTCACCATTTTTATTGACCATCACGTCCTCTTCAAGCTCTTGGCGTAAGTCGTCTGCGAGAGTTGGGGTGCGTTTCTTGTGCTTTGGTGGCCGGCCGTTCGGATTGCCGGACTGGCCTTTTTGGAACTGGTTGCTCTGAGGGGGATTTTTATAGCTCATGACCTGTCTCCTTTGTTCATGAGGCGATCATCTCTGATCTCATCATAACTTTTTCCAGATTGAACGTGGAGGGCTTTCAAGTCGCACCGATCGTTCAGACGCCTGATGGCTACATCCACAAACTTTGGTTCGAGTTCAAATCCTAAACAGCGCCGATTGACTTGCTCCGCTGCAAGGCAAGTGGTTCCGCTTCCCAAGAAGGGATCTAGCACCCAGTCTCCCACAGAGGTGCAATCAAGAAGAATATCAGCGATCAGTTTAACGGGCTTTACAGTTGGATGATCTGCCAGATCATCCGTTCTGGTTGGCCCAAAGCTGGTTACACCATCATAGTGCCAAACATTCGTGCGATACCGACCGCTCGCCCCAAGGTTAATATTATTTTGGAATTTTTTGCAGCGGCTATAAACCCCAATTAGTTCGTGTTGTGAACGATAAAAAGATCCCATGCCGGCGTTTGTTTTGCTCCAAACACAGAGATTCTGAGCAATCAATCCTTGCGCTTTGGTGGCTGCATTGAGGTGATCGATATGGCGCCAATCCATACAGACATAGAAGAGAGCTGTGTCTGTTATAAATGGCATGGCTGCGCGCAAGAAAGAGGCCAGAAAACCTTCAAACTCATCGTCAGACATTTCTCCTGCGGCCATTGCAAAGGCTTCGTGGCTTCCACTGGTTCGGATATGACCTTGCGTGGGTACATTATAGGGAGGATCAGTGACACATACTTTGGCAAGTGGGATGTCGCTTAATCCTTCACCTTTGAGCTGCGGCATTAAGGCATTGGTACAGGCAATTATGTGTTCGCCTACTTTCCAAATATCCCCCACTTGCGTAACGGGTTCGCTCAGGGCCCAATCTTGCTCAGCGTCGTTAATAACCTCAAAGCTAAGTATTTTATCAATTTCTGCTTGTTCAAAGCCGGTAAAGCTAAGGTCAATGTTGAATTCGATGAGCTGCTCGATTTTATGCTTTAGATGCTCTTCATTCCATTTGCTGTCTTGGGCCAAACGGTTAAGGGAGAGTTCTAACTCTATGATATCGCCACGCGATGCATTCGTGACTACGATTGCGCTTAGGTGTTCAATGGCCAATTCTTGAGCAGTGGCATATCGAAGGTGACCATCAATAATATGATAATCCTCATCAACAATGATGGGAACAATAATGCCCTGTTTGGCAAACAGGCGCTTTGCTTTTTTTATTTGTGCTTGCGAGTGATTGCGCGATGTTGAGTTTGAAGAACGAAGCTCCCCAATACTCAACGTACAAGTTGTTAGCTTCATGCTAACTCCTTTCGTTCAGATAGGTCTTCATTCTTGAAGGTAAAAAGACAAACTAATCTTAGCTCGCCACGCATCTACGATAGAATAAACATAACATATTTTGACTATCGCTGCAAACGTTTGCGCTTTTAATTAACCCTTGATGTTATATTTTTCGAGGTGGCTGATTTAAGCTGTGATGCGATCCACGAAGCATATCTTGATTGGGATTGGAGGGTGTCAATGTAGGGTCTTGAGAGGTGTTTGGCTTTGTCTGTGAACGCTGTTATGGCGTAGCTCGTATACCTGATGGTACCCTTGCACTTGTTGAAGGTGTTTTTAATAGCTAAACCATTCTTTATAAACTTTCAAAATTGGAAAGAAATAGCTTTAGAACCCCTGATTACCGGAGAATATCGTTACATCTAACCAACGGTCGTTTGATTTGTATGGCGTCTCTCATAATGTTTACGGAAAGCATGTACTGCCGTCATGGGAAGGTGATCTATTGTGGCTTGAACATAGCGTTCCTGAGAGACCCCTTTCATTGCTTCAATGATCGCAAAATGTTGCTCGATAATCAACGACATGTGCTCGCTGCTGTCATACTGCATGACGCGAATAGGTTGAACAATTCGGGAAAATTCTTCTACCATCTTAACAAGGTTTTTATTACTGCAGCATGAAAACTGAACTCTATGGAAGTCTTTGTTTAGGTGAAAAACATGACGAAAATCGCCGTTATGATAGCTTTCTTTGTGCGCCATGGCGATTTGTGACAGTTGGTCGGAGATAGTTTTAGCCACCGGCAATTTGGTTTTTCTTGCCGCTGAACTCTCTAAAATAAGTCGAATTTCATATAATTCTTCGGCCTGATCGGGAGTGAAAGAGACAACCTCTACACCACGATTTGGCACATGTATGAGCAATTTGCGTGCTTTCAGTTCCGCAAATGTGTTTCGAACAGCATGGCGTTTTACGGAGTACTGTTCAATTATGTGATCCTCAGTGAGCCGGCAGCCGGGCCAGTAAACGCCAAAGACGATATCGTCTTCGATCTGTTGAGTAAGAGTGTTTTGCATGTTTTTTCTCCTTGAGTTTATAACTTTACATAAATGGCTTAAAGGGACAATAGTATTATTAAAAGTATTATTAAAAGTATTATTAAAAATATTATTAATAATACTATTGACAATAAATTTTATATTGATAAATTTTGGCTCATAAATTACTTTGGGAGGAGTGAAATGAAAATATATTCAAGTTTAATAGCGCTATCTGCAGTATTATTTGCCAGTTCAGCGCTCGCATGGGAGGCAACCCCCGGCAAACCTTACGAAGGTCAGACCGTTCATGCGCTCATTGTGAAGTCAAGTCAGTTCGAGGCTCATGAGGCCCGCATGGCTGCCTTTGAAGATGCAACGGGCATCGATGTTGTTGTTGATTATGTGCCGTTTCCGAACATGAAAGAGGCCCTAACTGCAGAAATGGTCGGTGGGGCTGGCGACTATGATGTTGTTTCGATCATGGATGGTTGGGTTAGCTCTCTTAAAAATCTGATCGATCCGATTGATGAAGGCATTGCAGCACAGGGAACCGATCTGTCTGACTTCCCAACAGCACACCTTCGTCATGGTTATATTGACGGCAAACTCCATGGTTTACCTGTACGTGGTCATGTCCAGCTGTTGTTTTATCGTAAAGATATCCTGGATCAGGCTGGCGTAACGCCGCCCTCAACGTGGACCGAAGTTGTTGAGGCTGGTAAGGCAGTGCAGGCATCAAGTGAACTTGCAGGTATTGCTTTGCCCTATGGGAAGCTCAACGGTCAGAACCTTCAGGTCTGGATCAATTTGCTTTGGGGTCACGGTGGTGATTTGTTCGACAAAGATGGCAACCCTGTCTTCAACTCAGAAGCCGGTGTAGATGCAACCCAGCAGTTCATTGATTTGCTTTTAGAGCACAAGATTGTGCCCGTCGGGGCCGCGGCCTACGTAGAGCAGGACGCTGTCAACAGCTTTAAGCAGGGTAATTCTGCTATGTTGCCGCTTTGGTGGTGGGTTCGCTCTCAGTTGACCGATCCCGAGGAGTCCAAAGTAACCGATGAGCAATTAGGCGTTATGGCTTTGCCATCTGTCGCTGGATCTGAGCGAACAACCTTTACCAATACTTGGATCTTTGGCGTCACAGAAGGGTCGCGCAACCGTGATGCTGCCATTGAGTATCTGGGCTGGCTGACTGATCCCGCAATCGAGCGCGATGTGCTCTTGGATGAGAATCTCAAGGAAACTGTAGCGGTGCATTTCTCTAACCTACGTGATCCCGAAGTCAATGCACGCTGGGGCGGTATCCATCAGGCTGCGGCGGATGCTTTGGCGACAGCTCCTGGAATGAGTTTTGACGCAAATTGGCCACGGATCTCTGAGATACTGGAAAATGCGATTTCAAGTCTGGCTTCAGGTGAATCTGACGATGTGTCCGCTGTTCTTGATGCGGCTGCCAAGCAAATTTCAGGTATTCGCTAGTACTCTTCTTGCCAATTTTGTGGTCGGTACATTGAGTTCTGTACCGACCACAAAAATATTTCTATTGAAAGTTTTACACCCTTATGCAAGACCGCTTCCTATCTTATGCTTTGCTTATTCCGGCCTTTGTGATTGTTCTGGCCACGACAATATATCCCTTGGCATATTCCTTCATCACCTCATTTCGTGAGTGGGACTTAACCCGTCAGCGCAGGCCCGGTGACTTTCTAGGATTTGACAATTATGTGCATGCGATAGCAGAAGCTGGATTTCAAAACTCGCTTTGGGTGACAATCATATTCGTGATAACAAGTGTTGTTCTGACCCTTGTTTTGGCGATGTCACTGGCTTTGCTTCTGCGCCGTAAGGGACCGCTGCACACATTCACGCGAATTATCCTTATATTACCCTTTGCGATGAGTCCCGCCCTTATTGGAGTCAGTTATAGGTTTATGTTTAATCCCGAATTTGGTGTTCTGGCTGTTGGCCTGGGCGCAATTTTTCCCAGCTTGAAGGGAACGCCCTGGCTTGCCGACCCAGACCTAGCCATGGCAATTCTGGTCGCAACCGATGTCTGGCATTGGACGCCATACATGACATTCATGTGCCTTGGTGGCTTAGCCTCCATTCCGCGTGAAACCGAGGAGGCTGCAAGAATTGATGGCGCTTCTGGATTCCGAATCATTTGGGAAATTGTGCTTCCGCAAATGAAGGGCGTCCTTCTTGTTACGGCTATCCTGAAAACGATTTTTGCTCTCAAGATGTTTGATCAGGTTGTCACGCTTACAGGCGGAGGCCCAGGAACATCAACTGAGACCCTAGCCTACTTTGTATTCAACGTGGGGTTCAAATGGTACGATATGGGCTACGCCTCGGCTCTGGCCTGGATTCTTACACTCATTATGATGCTCATCTCGGCTTGGTATGTCCGCATGCTTCTGAGTGATAACATTAAGGAGACAGCATGAAAAAGTACATCTTTTGGACGATTGAACGCGCATTGCTGCTGTTTGTTTCCCTCATCGTCCTTTTCCCGATCTTCTGGATGTTTCTGACGTCGCTAAAACAACCCCGCGACGCATATTCGATCAGCCTAAATTTTCAACCGACCCTTGAGAATTTTGCCAAAGTCTTTGCCGACCCTTGGAATTTGGGCAGTATGGTCATGAACTCGGTCATTGTGGCAGGCGTCACAGTGTTGATTTCCGTGCCTTGCGCCTCTCTGGCGGCCTATAGCTTTTCTAGGTTTCGGGTAAAAGGTCGCAAGACCCTATTTTTTCTTGTTCTTTCAACGCAATTCATCCCGGCAGTTGTCATCGTACTTCCGTTCTTTCTAATGTTCCGTTCTCTTGGACTGCTCGATACACGGATTGCGCTGATCATTGTAAATTTGGCAATTGTCACCCCTTTTGTCATTTGGATGATCAAAGGCTTTATCGATGCCATCCCGGTGGACAGCGAAGAAGCGGCGATGATCGACGGGGCCTCACGCCTCAGGGTTATTCGCGATATTGTATTGCCGATGGCAGCGCCTGGCATTCTAACATCGTCGATTTTCTGCTTCATCTTGACTTGGAATGAGTTCCTGTTCTCTCTGATCCTGACCCGTCGAGATGCGGTGACGCTTCCAGTTGGATTGGTTAGTTTCCGAACTGAACGCGGCGACCTGTGGGAATTGATGAGCGCCGCTGGTGTAATGATCACGGTACCGATCTTCATCATGGCGATGCTCATACAGAAACATTTTACACGCGGCATGACTTCTGGCGCGATCAAATAAAGGAAGGCCAAAAAATGACTGAGGTTCGATTGGTAGATATAGAAAAGCGTTACGGTGCCTTTCTAGCATTGTCAAAACAAAGTCTAACGATTGAATCGGGGGAGTTCCTTGTTCTTCTCGGCCCGTCGGGTTGTGGTAAAACAACAACCATGCGTATGATTGCAGGGCTAGAGGATATCACATCCGGGGATGTCCTGATAGATAATGATCGTGTAAACGACAGACCACCAAAAGACCGGGACATCGCGATGGTGTTCCAGAATTACGGCCTGTATCCGCATATGAACGTCGCGCAAAACATCGGATATCCACTCAAGCTTCGCGGAATGGGCAAGGCGGAACGCGCTACACGCGTCCTTGAAATTGCAGAGAAAGTCGAACTGGAGGCGCTACTCAAACGCCGCCCATCTGAGCTTTCGGGTGGTCAACGCCAGCGTGTGGCACTAGCACGCGCCATCGTTCGAACCCCAAAAATTTTCCTGATGGATGAACCCCTCTCGAACCTCGACGCTAAGCTGCGCGTAACAATGCGTGCTGAACTCAAACATCTGCATCATGAGTTGGGCGTCACCACAATATATGTCACCCACGACCAGATGGAGGCCATGACGCTTGCCACTCGAATTGCAGTGATGCGCGAAGGTCGCATAGTCCAGTTGGATTCGCCAAAGAAAATCTACTCAGAACCCATCGATCTTTTTGTCGCCGGGTTCATTGGATCTCCTTCTATGAACCTCATTGAGGGAGACGTTGAGAACGGTTTCTTTGTAGCCAAGGGTGTCAAAATTCCTGTGCAGTTTTCTGACAGGAGAGACGTTGTCTTGGGGGTGCGTCCTGAAGATCTGGAGATCGTCAAGCAGGAACTGGCTACAATTGAGGCACCGGTCTACGCACTGGAACTGACCGGTGAGTCTACTCTTGTGACTGTAAAGGACAGTGCAACATCAATATGTGTACGCGGGTCAGCTGACTTTGAGGCTAACATTGATGAGGTTTGTTATATTGCACCACGAACACCTGAAAAACTTCACCTATTCGACAAATCAACTGGAAAGAGGCTCAACTCATGACCCACCCTGAGACTTTAGAATTAACTCAGAAACAAGCGGACGTACGGCGCGTGAAACGATCTGATTATACTAGTTGTACGGTCGCTTTCATTGACTGCAAAAAACCCGGTTCGCACTTGAAAGAGAATTATTCGATCATTGGGCCGGGCGTTAGTTCATCAAAAGATCAAGTGGTGAATCTGCCGGAACCGCATGGGTTTAATGTGGGTGCAGCTGCCATGCCAGGCGGGATTACCAACAACCTTCACATTCATTTCACAGCAGAGGTGTTCGTCGTTCAAAAAGGTAGTTTTACCTTCCAATGGGGCGCGCATGGCGAACATAGTTTTGAAGCTTTGGAAGGTGACGTTCTGTCTGTACCGACTTGGATCTTCCGTGGTTTTACCAATACGGGCACAGATGATGGTTGGATTTTTACAATACTTGGTGGCGACAATACGGGTGGTGTGATTTTCCACCCCGACATAATTACCGAGGCTGCAGAATATGGGCTATATATTTCGAAAAACAACACGCTGATTGATACCTCCAAGGGCGATCCGGTACCGGCTGAAGATGAAACAATCCTACCGATGCCAGCCAAAGATCTGGCCGCGATCAGAGATATTTCACCTAGTGAGATGACCAAGCATATTGTTGCTGAGGCCGATCGCGATTTTCGTCCGGCCTTTATCGATGCAGAACTCCCCAATTGTGGTGTCGAAATCGCACCTATTCTTGGATATGGCATTACCCAGAATCGCGATCACAATCCCAAAATTACCAACCCGCATACATTCTCAATGGAATGGCTAAGGATGCAAGCTGGCCAAACAATCAGCCCTTTTGTTCTTGATGAAAAAATGGTGTTGATCATAAGGCATGGTACGGTGCGTCTATACTTGAATGAAGGTGGTGACGTGTACGTTGATCTCAACGCTTGGGAAACCTATTCGATCCCGGCAGGCGCTGTCCGCAGCTTTCAGTGCTTAGGCGACGACGTGAGTGAGGTTCTTGTTGTCGTAGCTGGAGATCACCGTAAATGGCCGCGCTTTCAGCCCGGGGTTCTTGACGCGGCAAAGAAAGCCGGAAAAGCCCTGGATGCAGGCGGATTTGTGGCAAAGGCGTCGCTGTTACCTAACTATGGATTGGGTGGGTGATTATGCGTTCCAATAAGCTGAAAGACAGGATCGCAACAGGTGAGACGATCGTAAATGCATGGCTGGCCATCCCATCAAGCTACTCTGCGGAGGGGATTGGACAGGCTGGATTTCACTCTGTCACTGTCGATTTGCAACATGGGATGCTGGGATTTTCGGATGCGTTGCATATGCTGCAAGCGATATCGGCAACGCCAGCAACACCATTGGTTCGCGTTCCTGAACTGAACAACGGGTCGATTATGCGCCTTTTGGATGCAGGTGCCTATGGCATCATTTGCCCCATGATCTCGACAGCAGATGATGCGCGCGCGCTTGTGGCCGCGTGCCGTTATCCACCAATGGGTAAGCGAAGCTTTGGACCAGCGCGTGGCCTGCTTTATGGTGGGCAAGACTATGTTGCCAAAGCCAATGATTTTATTATGGCGATTCCCATGATTGAAACCCTTGATGCTATTGAAAACATAGATGAAATTATGGGTGTGGCAGGCATCGACATGATTTACATCGGGCCAAATGATTTGGCCTTCTCTATGGATGGATCGGTGGATTTTCCAAGACCTGAATCCGAGGCGGCGATCTCTCATGTTCTTGAACGTGCACAGAGCAAAGGATGCTCGACTGGGATCTTTTGCAGTGATGTTGAACAGGCGAAGCGCCGAGTTAAGCAAGGTTTCAACCTTGTAACACCCGGAAATGATTTCAATCATCTGATCCAAAGCAGTGCTTTGGCCGTTCGTGGCGTATTAGGTGCAGGCAGTCATAGTTCAGAGTCGTTGAACGATGGATATTGATAGCCTGATATCAAAACAATGGTTTTTGCTGCCCGGTACATTGTGCACGGGGGAGGTTTTCTCGCCGTTTCTCGACGCACTTGGCGTATCTCAAAGCCAAAGAACAGTAATTTCCATGTGTTATCAGTCAGTTGATGAATATGAACGCCATCTGACGCAGGACGTGCCGTCAGGTTCGGTTGTGTGTGGCTTTTCTCTGGGTGCAAGCGTGGCGGCCCATTTGGCCAACAGACTAGATGTTGATTTGATGCTTTTGTTCGGAGTGAACCCCCACGCCGATGACCCTGAGAAATACCAATTGCGCCGTGATCTTGAAGGTGATGTGCTAGCGCATGGTGGACGCAAAGCCATGTCGGCTTTTGTCCCAGAAATTCATGGTGTGAATGCGGAAGTTGTGTTGAAAACGATCCTCTATATGGCCGAAGCATGTGGACATGAGATATCTGCACAAACCACCTTGGCCCTTGGAAGACCTGGGGCGTGTCCAGCCCTTTCGAAAGCCAGATACCCAGTTCTTGCGCTGACAGGAAGCGAAGATAGAACCACACCTTTGTCTCTTGCAAGGGATGCAGTGGGGGCAACACTAAATGGGAAGGTTACCTGTCTTGCGGGGTTGGGCCATTACGCATTGTTAGAAGATCCACAGGCCTGCAAAACAGTTTTGGAATTGTATCTAAAGGAGCTAATCAAATGAATAATTACATATCAGAGCTTTTTGAGCTCTTAAAATCTGTTGACACTCCAACCGTTTGCAACGCGATTGAGGTGGCTCAGGGCAAACGAGGTTTCAACCGCTTTACACGCGGTACCATGCAGCATTCCAAACCTGGCGATCCCGCCATTGTCGGGTTTGCGCGCACTGCCAAGATCTCTGGCCTTGCCCCACCTATTGAACCTGAAGATGTTATCCGGACGCGCCGTATGGATTATTTTCGTTTGATGGCGGGCGGAAGCGGGGCTTCCGTTGCAGTCGTCGAAGATGTAGACTATCCCAATTGCATCGCAGGCTGGTGGGGTGAGGTGCATGTCGCTGTTCACAAAGGATTAGGCTTACAGGGAGCCGTCACGAATGGCGTGATGCGTGATCTTGATGTGATTGATGACGGATTTCCGGTCCTGGCAGGGTCAATCGGACCGAGCCATGGCTATGTGCATGTCGTTGAGATTGGCACCTCGGTCAATGTTTTGGGGATGCGTGTCGCGCAGGACGAGCTGATCCACGCTGACCGGCACGGTGCTTTAGTCATCCCGGCAGAGGTTATCCCCGAGCTGAAGAAAGCAATTGAGACGGTCTTTGAAAGCGAGGCAATTGTACTCGGCCCAGCCCGCGACCCTGGGTTCGACATCACAAAGCTTGAAGAGGCCTGGGCCAAATTCGAAAAAGCAAGAACCTGAGGCAGCCAATGACAAAACCAAAGGTCCTTGTAACGCGGAGACTTCCTGATGCGGCCGAAGCACGGCTGGCGCAAATGTACGAGGCCACATTGAACCCGAGCGATGTCCCAATGAGCAGCGCAGAGCTCTCGGCGGCGATGCGTGACTTTGACGCGCTGGTACCTACAGTCAGCGACCTGCTGGATGCCACATCACTGCACGTAGAGGGACGCCGCGTGCGCATGATTGCCAATGTGGGTGTCGGTTATAGCAACATTGATATCGACGCCGCGCGGGATGCAGGCATCTGCGTGTCAAATACGCCTGATGTGCTTACCGATGCGACTGCAGATATCGCCATGTTGCTGATCCTGTCCGCAACCAGAAGGGCCTACTCCGCAGAACAAAGGCTCCGTGAAGGCCGCTGGGCCGGTTTTTCGATTGTCGAAGGTCTGGGTCATGGCATTCAGAACAAGGTGTTGGGGATCATCGGCATGGGCCGCATTGGCAGGGCGACTGCCCGCCGTGCAGCCTTGGGGTTTGGAATGAGCGTTGTGTTCTACAACCGATCACCCGTTGGCGGATTGGGTTTTGATGCCCCGCAACTGGACAGCATTGATGCTGTCATGTCTGCGTCCGATGTCGTGTCGGTCCATGTGCCCGGTGGCGGGAAGACCCCATTGATCACTGCCACACACATCGCGCAGATGAAACCTTCGGCCTATCTCGTCAACACCGCACGCGGTGACAGCATTGATCAAGCTGCGCTGGTAGACGCATTGGTTGACGGGCGCATCGCAGGTGCCGGACTTGACGTATTCGCGAATGAGCCATCGGTGCCTGAGGTTTTGCGCAAAATGGAGAACGTAACACTTTTGCCGCATATCGGATCGGCCACAGAAGAGGTGCGCACATCAATGGGTATGCTGGCGGCTGACAATCTGGATGCATTCTTTGCAGGCAACGACTTGCCTTGCCGGGTGGTGTGATCATGGCTGAACCAACATTCGGAGTGATCGCTGACGATTTTACCGGTGCCACGGACATTGGCGCGATGCTTGTGCGCGGAGGAATGAAAGTTGTTTTGACAATCGGGCCACCTGTGGCGGATTTCGACTTTGGCGATGCGGATGCCGTGGTCGTGGCTCTCAAAACACGCTCCATCCCTGCACCCCTTGCCGTGACCCAATCGCTTTCGGCCCTGAAAGCGTTGCGTCAGGTCGGCGTCTCTCGGGTTCAGTTCAAATACTGCTCGACCTTCGATTCTACACCCGATGGAAACATCGGCCCGGTCAGTGATGCGCTGGCCACTGAAATGGGGAGCGACCTTGTGGTGCATATTCCCGCGCTGCCAATCAACGGGCGAACGGTTTTCAAGGGGCATCTCTTTGTTGGCAATGCGCTTTTGAACGAAAGCGGAATGGAAAATCATCCGCTTAACCCCATGACAGATGCCAACCTTCTGCGCTGTTTGGGCGCTCAGTTAAAAGGTGACGTGACCCTGATTGATCATGTGACCCTTACCACAGGCGCAGACCATGTCAGGGCGGCATTGGCTGGAAGTGGCGGTGCGTCTCATGTCATTGGTGACGCCATTGACGAGGCAGACCTTCGCGTCTGGGCCGATGTCTTGCAGGATGCGGTTTTCTTTGCTGGCGGGGCGGGGCTGGCAACCCCCCTTGCGCAACGGCATTCAGACTCCAAAGGTGGCGTACCCGCACAACCCAGCGATTTTGGGACTGCGCTGGGGGGAAATACGCTGATCCTTTCAGGAAGCTGCTCCAAAGCGACGCTTGGCCAGATTGAGGCCTTTCGCAAAGCCGGTGGCGCGATCCGCCAGATTGACCCGATTGCTATAGAAGCAGGTGAGGTCACGGTGGAGGCCTTCGCCAAATGGGCCGGAGAAACGCTTACCGACAAGCCAGTTCTGATCCATGGCTCGGCCAGTCCCGCAGACGTTCTGCGTGCCCAGACCGAGCTGGGCGAGGCGCGCGCCGGAGAGGTCATTGAAGGCGCGTTGTCAAAGCTGGCAGCGATGCTGGCCCCCCAACCGCATGTCGCCCGGATTATTGTGGCTGGCGGCGAGACTTCTGGCGCGGTGGTTTCTCGGTTACAGATCGCGGCACTTAGGATTGGATCAGAAATCGACCCTGGTGTGCCCTGGACACTGGCGCTTGATGCGACAGGTACACCACTTATCCCGATTGCCCTTAAATCTGGTAATTTCGGGGGAGAGGACTTTTTCGTGCGGGCGTCTTTGGAGGATAGCCTGTGACCTGTGAAACTCGCATTCGGGAAGAGATCGTCTCGGTCGCGGATTCGCTGTTTCAACGCGGTTATACGCATGGTTCTACTGGCAACATCTCTGTCCCGGTCGAGGACGGGTTGCTCGTGACCCCGACAGGTGCCTCTTTCGGCACGCTTGATCCAGCACGGCTTTCCAAGCTGGATGCCAATGGCAGGTTATTGTCGGGCGACTCGCCCACCAAGGAAAGCTTTCTGCACCGCGCGGTCTATATGGCCCGCCAGAGTGCCGGCGCGGTGATCCACCTGCATGGCACCCATTCCGTTGCGCTGTCCTGTCTGCCTGTGGCAGATCCCGACGATGCGCTGCCCAAGCTGACGGCCTATGGCCATATGCAATGCGGACATGTGGCGATGCTGCCCTATTACAGGCCGGGGGATGCAAAGCTTGCCGAAGCCGTGCAGCAGAAGTCACGCAAACATTGGAGCATTCTTCTGGCGCATCACGGTCCCGTCGTCGCGGGCAAAACACTACAAAGCGCCATGTATGCCACAGAAGAACTGGAACAATCCGCGCGCCTTGCACTGATGTTGCGCGGCGCAGACCCCAATACCTTAAACGCCGAACAGATCACCGATCTCGATCGGCATTTCCCATCCTGGTGACCATCCATGCCTCGTTTCTCTGCAAATCTTTCGATGATGTTTCAAGAACATGCGTTTCTTGACCGTTTTAAAGCTGCACGGGATGCGGGGTTTGATGCCGTGGAATTTCTTTTCCCCTACGATCATACACCCGATGAACTTGAAAAGGTTGTCGCTGACAATGCGCTGGAGATTTCTGTTTTCAACCTTTTTCCTGGCGACTGGCAAGCTGGCGAACGTGGACTCGCCGCTTTGCCGGGCAGAGAGGCGGAATTCAGGGCTTCGGTTGCCCGCGCATTGCCTTACGCCGAAGCTGTAGGCGCGCGGCGTCTGCACGCGATGGCGGGACTGGTCGAGCCAGACGCGGAAACCGAGGCCACCTATCTGAACAATGTTCGATATGCGGCCGAGACGTTGGCGAAGGCCAATCTGGATCTGTTGATCGAGCCGATCAACCCACGGTCGATGCCGGGGTATTTCCTGTCCACAACGGCACAGGCGGTGGCGCTGATCGACCGCATCAAACATCTTGCGTTGCGGCTTCAGTTCGACATCTTCCATCACCAGATCATGCGCGGTGATGTCATGCAGTCGCTGACTGATTGCAAAAATATGATCGGCCATATTCAGATCGCCAGTGTACCTGATCGCCATGAACCAAATACCGGTGAATTGAACTATACCGAGATATTCAAACATATCGACCAGATTGGTTATTCCGGTTGGGTTGGCTGCGAGTATATTCCGCGCAACGGGACTCGCGAAGGGTTGGGTTGGTTGGCGAAGACGTGCAATGCCGGATGAAGGCACCAAATGCATCCTTGATTACCAGCTTTGATATTCAATTCGGCATTGTCAGACAAACTTGACGTCCCATTGGTTGATATCTAATTTTTATGAATGACTACAGAAAATCCATTTAAGTACTTTAAAACGTCTCCCAAAATCATCCGCTTAGCGGTTATGTATTACGTGCGTTACCCTCTTAGTTTTCGCCAAGTTGAAGATATCTTGCATGAACGCGGCATTGATATATCTCACGAAACCGTACGGTTCTGGGTTGATAGGTTTGGTTCAAAATTTGCTAAGGAAATTCGAAAGAAGAGGGCGGATCAACACTCAAACTGGCAATGGCATTTAGATGAAGTCTTTGTCAAAATAAATGGAGAACGCTTTTACCTATGGCGCGCGGTTGATCATGAAGGGGAAGTTCTTGAATGTTACGTTACAAAGCGACGTAATAAAGCAGCTGCAAAGAAGTTTCTCATAAAAGCAATGCGTAAACACGGCTCACCAAAGATTATAACAACGGATAAGTTGCCATCTTACGGTGCCGCTTTTCGTGAAATTGGCGTTGCCGACAAGCAATTATGTGGAGGCCGGTCCAACAACAGATGTGAAAACTCACACTTACCGTTTCGACGGCGAGAGCGAGCAATGCAGTTATTTAAAACAGCAGCCGCGCTCCAGAGGTTTGCCAGTTATCACAGTCAAATATACAACCACTTCAATCATGAAAGACATCTTCAAAACAGACAAACTTATAAGCAAAAACGCACAACTGCTCTTAAGGAGTGGTTCCAAATCTGCGCTTCATAGGTTTATGTGATCATGGCACTTTGAGATGGGTGTGGCTTTGTCTGACAACACCTATATCTGTTCTTTGGGTATCATTTTTTTCCTTACAGCCCTAAATGGCAATTTACCCTATAATTCCGCTCCCAGCCGGAAGGATATTTTCTTCGACATTTCTTGCATGCTTTTTGCAATCGTTTCTTGCCCGACGAGCTCAAAAGTCTCTTGGGAGAGACTTACTGCAATTCCGGCGACCGGTTGGTTTTGCGCATTTAGAACGGCAGCACCACAGCAGACCATTCCATCGTTGACTTGTTGATCGTCCACAGAATAACCTTGTGTGCGGACCTTATCAATCTCGGCAACCAGTTCATCGACATCGCGGACACTATGGCTTGTTAACGGGCTGGGGAAATGGGTCTCGTAGAGGCGGCGTATGTCATGGTTTGTCTTGTAGCTCAGAAAGCACTTCCCTGTCGCTGTGAACGCGGCCGGAAGGCGCATTCCAATCCGGAAATCGTATCCGACGGATTGCGCAGAGTTCCTAGCGGCAAGATACACGACTTCTGAGCCCTCCAAAACGGAGAGGGTGATAGTTGCGCCGGGCAAGTTGCTGCTTTCATCCCAGATCGCTGCAAACTCGGTCGCGACATCTGATTCGTGCGTAAACCTGTTGGCCCATCGCATGATGTGCGGGCCCATTCTGTAAGTTTGATCAGAGCGTTTTACCAAAAGATCGAGTTCAACAAATGTTGCACAAATATTGTGTGCCGTGCTTTTTGGTATGTTCATTGTGGCTGCGATCTGCGTCACTGTTAGGCTCTTTTGAGACTTAGAAACAACGTCGAGGAGCGCTGCGCCTCTTGCAAGTGCAGGAACCAACTTTGTTGTGTTCATCTTGTAAGTGTTCCTTCCAAAATTGATCTCGTTTATTGAAATAGAGATCAATATCGCGTTTGCGTCAAGGAGTTACTTGACATTTGTTACGATATACTGTGTCATGTTCAAAGTAAAGTACTCTGTTCGGTATGTCGAACACTTTCTGAGAAGGAACGCCGTTTGTTTGATCTGAAAACTTGCCCTGTGAGAAGCGAAACTGTCGCATCGAGCCATGTGCTCTTTCCGGTTGCATCACAGTGTCTAAACGTCGTCGATAAAGATGGAACGCTTTCATGAATGTCAGTGATTGGGCCGTTAAATTCAGTGCCGCGTCCGATAAGAACAAAACTATCGCCGCAATGGCGCGGTATTTTACCTGTACCTATATGCTCGACATGGGGCAAGAAAAGGTCATCGTCGAGATGATCGACGGTAAGGTTTATCGCATAAACGTTTCACCGGGCAGTATGGATGCCTATGACTTTGCCTTGCGCGCCAGTGCACAAACATGGCGCGAGTTCGCTCAGCCAATTCCCAAGCCGATGTATCACGGTATTTGGTCTGCCAGCTTCCGCAAGGACTTGAAGATTGAGGGTAACACGCTCGTTCTGTTACAGAATCTGCGCAACTTTACAGTTCAGTTCGAACTGCTGCGCACTGTCGGGGTGCCAGTATGAAACACGCTCTTTTCTCACTTCAAATCGCGAGTATCACATCATGGTAAAACATTCCCCAGTTGTCGGTCGTTACGTGACATTTGATGTTGATGGATATGAATATAAAGTCTTCTATCAGCAAAACGGCAAGGGCACGCCACTTGTCTGCCAGCACACGGCAGGATGTCACAACCACCAATGGCGCGATCTGCTAGAAGATGAAGAGGTGACAGCCAACTATAACGTTATTGCCTATGACCTGCCGCGCCACGGCAAGTCAGATCCACCATTGAACACAAAGTGGTGGGAGGAAGAATACCGCCTGACCGCAGATCATTTCGTCAATTTCATCGTTAAGCTTTGCGACGCGTTGGAGTTGGAAAACCCGATCTTTATGGGTTCGTCATTTGGCGGCAATGTCGCGCTACAGTTGGCTTTGCGTCATCCTGATCGTTTCAAGGCTGTTATCCCTGTTGAGGCAGCGGCACATGCGCCCGGTTTCTATCTCGACCTATGGCGCCATCCGCACGCAAACGCAGCACAAGTTTGTGCCAGTGGCGTGTGGGATCTGATGGCCCCGCAAAGCCCCGACAAAGATCGCTGGCTGACGTGGCACTATTACACCCAAGGGTCTGAAGCGTTCAAAGGTGATTTGTATTTTTATTCGGTGGATCACGACATGACGGGCAAGCTGTCGGAAATCGACACAAAGCGCTGCCCCGTGATCATGATGACGGGCACTTATGACTACCTCACGCCTCCTGAGGCGACAGAAGACACCGCAAGCAAGATTCCTGGTGGAATCTATGTTGAGATGGAAGATATCGGTCATTTCCCGATGAGTGAAAACTACCCTCTGTTCCGCGAGTATCTGCGCGAAGCCTTGCGATTGGCAACGGAGCGTAGCAATGGTTGAACGGGCAGCGGCCAGAATGACGGCCAAAATGAGAAAGAAGGAATCGGAATGAAAATTCTTGAGTTCAACGATCGTGGTTTGCAAGTCGAACGCGATGCAAATTCGGTTGCACACAGCAGCCACGCGAGCAGCCTTGCGTCTGCACCCATGCCTAAATCGGCGGACAGCAGTTTATCCAATGACCCATCTGATATTCAGCTGTATATGTTTCAAACGGGGACACTGCGGACCAAAACCAAATATATCAAAATGAACCAAGGCGAGGATGATTTTGAAATCCCTGTTCCGTGGTTTCTGATCAAGCATCCTAAGGGCAATGTTGTGATCGACGGCGGCAATGCAATCGAGACAGCGCTAGACAAACGCGGCCATTGGGGCGACGTGGTTGAGGCCTATGATCCCATAATGAATGCCCATGAGACTTGCGTTGAGCAGTGCCAGTCTGTTGGTGTTGAGCCAAACGATGTTCGCTATGTTCTCCAGTCTCACCTGCACTTGGATCACTCCGGCGCAGTTGGGCGTTTCCCCAATGCACAATATATCGTGCAGCGCGCGGAATATGAGTATGCCTTCAACCCACACTGGTTCTCAGCGGGGGCTTATATTCGTGCTGACTTTGACAGACCAGGCCTCGACTGGAAGTTCTTGGGCGGTGAATACACTGACAATTATGATTTGTTTGGCGACGGAACAATCAGGATGATTTTCACACCGGGGCACTCTCCGGGGCACCAATCGTTTTTGATCACTCTGCCAAACACTGGGCCTGTGCTTTTGACGATTGATGCCGCTTACACGCTTGATCATTGGGAAGACAAAGCACTGCCTGGCCTTGTTTGCTCCTCAGTCGACGCTGCAAACTCCGTAGCGAAGCTGAAAAAAATCGCCGAAGACACTGGCGCACTTTTGGTAACTGGGCATGACCCTGACAACTGGAACACGTTCAAGAAAGCTCCCAACCAGTTTTACGACTAACTTACAAAGCCGGGGCGTGAGGTCCCTGCTAGTGCTGCGAATCTATCGCGGCGACAAAGAGGGTCACGAAGATGACCTTTTCAACCGGAGGAAAGAAATGAAAATTCTCAAAACAATGACACTGACGCTGGGTGCAACCGCACTCTTGGCGACTGGTGTTTTCGCAGACGGCTTGGATGACATTAATCCAACAGTTCGCGATCGCCTGTATAACCCAGAAATGCTCGATCCGGCCCAGCCGATTGAAGCGAGCATCTATAAAGACTTCATGGCCAAAAGCCCACCGCCGTGGACGATCGGATATGCCAGCTCTTACGCCGGTAACACATGGCGCGCTGGCGCGATGGAAGAACTCCAGAATGTGATCATACCCAAGTGGAAAGCACTTGGCCTGATCGACGAAGTGATCATCACTCAATCTAACTTGAAAGACGCCACGCAAATTCAGCAAATGCGTCAACTTGTTGACCAAGGCGTTGATGCGATAATCCTGTGCTGCTCAAACCCTACAGCCCTGAACCAGACTGTAAAATATGCCTACGACCAAGGCGTGCCGACCTTCTCGATGACTGGCTATCTGACATCTGAATACGCGATTAACTCGTCAGTAAACTATCAACTAGCCGGCTTCCAAATCGGCAAACAGATGGCTGATCAACTTGGCGGCGAAGGCAACGTTCTTGTCGTAGAAGGCATCCCGGGAACATCTGGTTCAGACAGTCAGGATCGCGGTGTTAAGGCTGGTCTTGCAACCGCTGAAGGCATCAAAGTTGTCGGCTCCATCGCCGGCATGTGGACCGATCAGGTTGCTCAAGGCGAGGTACAAAAGTGGCTGGCGACACATCCGGGCAAACTTGATGGTGTGGTTGTTCAATCAGCTGCCGAAATGGGCGTTTTACGCGCCCTTGCGCAATCAGGACGTGCAGATGTCCCGGTCAGCATCGGTGGTGAACTTGGAGCACTTTGTTTCTGGCGCAACAACCCAGACTACATCCCAGCCGCGATCCAAACATGGCCCCCACAAGACGACATCAGTCTGATGTGGGACATTATGATGCGCACGCTTCAAGGCCAAGGTCCTAAGGTTCAGTCAGTATTGGTTGATCCGGTTACGATCACCTATTCAGACCTCGAGGCACTGCTGGGCGAAGATTGCGATCCGAACTCGGCAAACTGGTTGCCGGTTGGCAAAGAACGTTGGGGTAGCTCCGAGTTCTTAAACGACTTCTTCTACAAGCCTGCTGATCCAACAGCTTACAAACCTTAACCAATTCGTGCGGGCTGCTTTTTTGTGAGCGGCCCGCTAATCTCTTTTTAGGACGTGTTCAGTTGACCTCAACCCAGCCAAACATTACGACGCCTTCGACTGCGCCAATTACTATTGCAGTCAATGATGTGTTCAAGTTTTTTGGCCCCACACGGGCGCTTAATGGCGTGACCTTTTCAGCGCGTGAAGGTGAGATCCATGCGATCGTTGGTGGCAATGGATGTGGCAAGAGCACGCTTGCCAAGATCGTTTCGGGTGTCCTCCCGATCACTAAAGGACAGATATCAATTTTAGGCGAAACGCCCTCAACCCCAGGAGAGTCGCGCGCCCTTGGTATTTCGACTGTTTACCAAGAAGTATTAGTCGCCGATGAAAGCACGGTTGTGGACAACCTGTTCATGGGGACGGACGGCTTGTTTTCCGCCCAGGTTTCGTTTGACGACAAGGTCGCTCGCGCGGCAAAGATGATGCGCGAACTGGCTGGAGAGGCCGTTGATCCTTTTGCACTGGTCGGTACCTTGCCGCTTGGCATCAAGCAGTGGATCACCATTGGTCGCGGCTTGCTTCAAGTGCCGCGCATACTCATCCTTGATGAGTCCTCCGCAGCGCTTGATTTTGACAGCACAGAGCGTCTGTTCGACAAAATGCGTGAGTTGCGCGATGGTGGCACTACTGTTCTCGTGGTGACACACCGGATTGCCGAGCTCATTAGAATCTCTGATCGCGCGACTGTCTTGCGTGATGGTTGTGATGTCGGTGTTCTCGAAAAGGAACAGATCACCGAGAAAAACCTGCTCGCTTTGATGACCGGCGACGAGCAAGATGCCGATCATGCAGCGTCGAATGCGCCGCAACCCGAGACCAAAGAAGTTATTCTGCGGGCAAATAACATCAAAGTTTGGCCCGATTCTAACCCGATCGATTTCGAGCTTCTCAAGGGTGAGATCGTTGGAATTGCGGGGCTTGATGGCCAAGGTCAGGACGAGTTTGTGCGCATATTGTCGGGCGTTCAGCAGGCTGCTGAGGGGCTGGTCTATGTTGCTGACAAGAGCGGCGGCCTTACCCCGATCCAGTCACTGTCTGACGCTGTTGCTTCGAAAGTTTCCTATGTGTCAGGTGACCGAAAACGTGAAGGCATTTTCCATGTCCTGAGCATTTTTGAGAACATGGTCATGCCGCTTTACCGAGAAAAGAAGCGCGGCGGCAAGCTCGGCTTTATTGACTGGGGCGGTTTGCGCACCATCTTTACCCGAGAAACGGAGAACCTGCTGATCAAGTTTGGCCTTGCAGAAGACAAGATTACATCGCTGTCTGGCGGCAACCAGCAGAAGGTTTTGATAGGACGTGGTTTTGCGATGCGCCCTGATATCATTGTTCTCAATGACCCTGCGCGCGGCATCGATGTGGGCGCAAAGACCGAACTTTACAAGCACCTAAGAGCCTTTGCTGAAAGCGGTAAGTCTGTCGTGTATATGTCATCTGAGCTTGAAGAGTTTATCGGCTTTGCAACGCGTGTGATCGTGTTCCGCGACGGAAGTCAGTTTGATGCCTTCGCCGGAACGCGTATCGAGCCAAAATCCATTTTGGAGGCGATGTTTGGCCAGACTGATGGTAGCGGGCTCCTTGAGGCAGAAGGTAGTTTCGATCTGGTTGAAACACCCGAGATAGCTTCGAACGATGATCCCCCGGAAGTGGCAGAGGCAAGTTTATCAGATATCCCCTTAGTGCCCACCGTAATGACTCCACCAAAGATCAAGATTGTTGAGTTCGACAACCGTCATGCAAGTGGGAGACGACAGCTATGACTGGGCTTTCGATGGAAAGTAACACAACATCAGGCGACAGTGCAGAGACAAGTACAGGCGGCAGCTCAACACCCTATCTGTTGATGCCGATAACTGTGCTATTCTTGCTGATCATCATCGGCGTAATCCGCTCTCCCTCTTTGATGACTAGTTCGGGGATTGGGGCTGCTATCATCGTTTCGGCGCCGTTAATTCTTGCGACTTATGCTTTGATGACAACGGTCACTGCTGGCCGTGGTACCGTTGATTTGGCGATTGGGCCGCTTATGGGCTTCATCAATGTTTCCGTTATCCAGTTGAACGCCGCAGGCGTGATCGGGTCACCTGTTTCGGTGTTTCTGTTTGCGATAGGCCTCGGCATTGCTTACCAACTGATAATGGCCGTCGTGATCATTTACGTACGCGTTCAGCCGATAATTGTATCGCTCAGTGGGTTTTTGGCCTTGTCGGGCATCAATTTGGTTATCCTGCCTCGGCCCGGCGGCTTGGCTCCTGAATGGATGCAAAGTTGGGGCGCGGGAACCGAGATTTTTTCTCCTGTCCTGTGGATCGTTGTCGCCGCGACGCTGGCGTGGTTACTGTTTACCCAGACGGCCTTTTACACCCATTTGCGACTGATGGGATCAGACGAACGCGCGGCCTATACCAGCGGTGTACCTATCACCGTAGTGCGCATGGGCGCACATGTAATCGCAGGTATTTTTGCAGGCCTGTCGGCCATAACCTACACGGCGCTGATCAGCTCGGGTGATCCAAGCCAAGGCACGACCTATACGCTCATCGCCGTTACAGCGCTAGTGCTTGGCGGTACATCTTTGGCTGGCGGGCGTGGCACTGTCATGGGCTCTCTGTTCGGGGCCATGAATCTCTATCTGATCACCTATGTTTTGGCGACATTTAACTTTGGATCAGTGCAAAGCTTCGTCACGGATCTTGCCTATGGTACTATTCTAGTGGTGTCGTTGCTGCTGACGACGGCCTTGCCGTTTATCCAGCGCCATATTCGAAACTTTTCGCCGCTGCTGTATTTTGTAGCGCTGTCGGTTGTAATCTTCGGCGTCGTTTTGCATACCACATTTGACTATGCTGCGCTGACAGAAGCCGCAAACATAGCTACTCCGGTGCTTTCGCCATCGCTATATGCTGGCCCTCTGGAAGTTGAGGTGCTCACCTCGGCAGATACGGCAACGAGGGCGAGCATCATGCCGATGATCTACATCGCTGCGCTGATTATGGCGCTGCCGATATTGCTCAGGGTCATCGTGTCAAATTCCGACTTTCAGAAGCTAAACCTGTTGGTCACTATTGTTGTCGCTGCCTTGTTATTGATGTCAGCCTATTTCATCGTTCAGCCGACACAGACGGCAAGCACTGATACCCAGGAGGAACCACAATGAGCGAAAGTTCAATCGTGAAATCCAAAGGCTCTTTGCTTAACCGACTGATCGGCCTTGTCCTTGCTCTGGGTGTGACGGCCATTGGTGTGATTGTTGGAATCGTGCAGCATCAGCCAATACAACAGGTAATCCTCTTTGCAGTTGTTACTCTGGCTGGCTCTGCTTGGGCTTGGCAATTTTTCACGGCTCAGTTTGAGCGCGAAGCCGCCGCTGAGGAGGCCGATGACGAAGGCCCCAGTGAGCTTAGGGTCGCATGGTCAAAGTATAAACTCAGCGTGCTCGGCTTTTTTGCGCTGCTGCTGGCATTCGCAATTTTGAGTATCACAGTCGAGGGCTTCCTCAACATCTGGAACATTATCTCGGCCTTAATCTTGATGGTGATCATTGTTTTGACGATGACCGTCGGAAAGTTTGTCTCTGACAACAAAAGCGCGTTCATCGGTATCATGGTTCTGATCGGCCTTTTCTCGATCGGGGCGATGAACATTGACGGTTTTTATTCCACCAACAACATCAAATCTATGCTGCTGTTCGCATCGTTTCTGGGGCTTGCTTGTGTCGGACAAACTCTGGTTGCAATGCTGGGTGGTCTTGATCTGTCGATCCCCTTTGTGATCGGCTCAGCCAATGTTGGTATGCTCTACCTAATCTCGCTTGGTGTGCCGCCTTGGTTGGCGCTGGTGATCACTTTGGCAGTCGGCACGCTGATCGGCGTGATCAATGGATTGCTCAGTTTTCGTTTACAGGGACAGGCGCTAATTTTGACGTTAGGGACTGGTTTCGCGGTGTCGGGCGGTATACAGATAATCACATCGATTGGCTCGGCATATGGGGGCAATGTGTTTGCCCCTGTGCCTGCATGGCTTAGTAACTTATCGGCGTTGAACGGCAGCACGCTGGGCATGCCTTTCCCGCCTGTTATCGCGATATGGGCTGTTGTTGCCCTGGTTCTGATTATAGGAATGAAAAACACAATCTATGGCCGCTATCTCTATGCACTCGGCGTCAACCGTACATCAGCGAAACGGATTTCAATATCCGAGCGCGTTTACTGGGTCGCGGTTTATGCGCTAAGCGGGCTGTTCTCTGCCTTCACGGGCACTTTGCTGCTGGGCTGGAGCGGTGGTGGATTTATCGGCGTGGGCGACCCCTATCTGTTTATGACACTCGCGGCGGTTGTCGTCGGCGGCACATCATTGCTGGGCGGCGTCGGCGGCTATGGCTTCACGATCATTGGGGTGCTTGTGCTTCAAGTCCTGACATCTTTCCTCGTCGGCATCGGGCTAAACTTTGAATGGCAGCAATTCATCTTCGGATTAATGATCCTGCCGATGGTTGCGCTCTATGCCAGATCTCCGCACATCCGAACACAAATCTAAAGAACGGAACAGTTATGAACCAAGACACAAACCAAAACGATAAGGGGGCACTATGAACAATCCATTAATGCAGACAATCGACCTTGTGGGTGCGAGTTATTCTGCCGCGCTTATGGGCATGCTTGCGACAACACTGCTGTTGTTTATCGGCACAGCTTGGGTGCGACGTGGCTGGAAAATTCCCGTTACGCTCTGCGCGATTGCAACGCTGGTCGGCGTCGTCTCGCTTTATGAAGCGCGGCTTGTCTGGTTGGCGCAGTCGCAAGTTCCGCTGGTTTATCACTATGTCGGTTGGATCATATCGTTGCCGGTGCTTGTCACTGCAATCTACTTCTTTGCGCGCAATGTCGGCCCCGTATCGGTTTCGCTCTTCTGGCGACTGCTGATCGTTTCTGTGTTGATGGTATTGTTTCGGTATCTCGGAGAGGCAGGCATCGTTTATTCAACTCTGGCCTTCCTCATCTCATTGGCGTTCTGGCTTTATGTTCTGGGCGAGTTGTTCTTTGGACAGATGGAAGAAGCTATATCCAAGTCGACCTTGGCAAGCACGAAACGTGGCTATTTCTGGCTGCGCCTAATCGTCACGATCGGCTGGGCCGTTTATCCGCTGGGCAGCTTTGTGATCAGCTTTAGCGCCTACACAGACACCGGCGGGCTCAGCGTTGCTTACAACATTGGTGCGTTCGTTAATTTAATGGCCTTTGGCCTCACAGTTTTAACCACCGCCATGATGGCCTCTCAGGGAGAAGAAAATGCCTCTTAAACCTAACGCTTTCCCAGCCCTTTCAGGCTCACATTATTCACATCAGGAGACATCACAATGAACGGTGCCAATCTTATAGCAATTATCATTTTAGCGGCGATCGTTATTGCGGTTCTCGCCTATCTTCTACACTGGCTTTATCGTCACTCAACAAAGGATGTTTCGTTTGTGAGAACGGGCTTTCGCGGTGAGAAAGTCATCATGGGGGGCGGGTCGATCATCTTGCCGATCGTTCATGACTTGACAGAAGTGAACATGAATACCCTGCGCCTAGAAGTGCGTAGGTCACGCGAAAAGTCACTGATCACAAAGGACCGCATGCGGATCGAACTCGAGGTTGAGTTCTATGTGCGCGTTGTGCCGACAATTGATGCTGTGGCGACAGCCGCGCGCACATTGGGCAATCGCACCATGAATCCTGAAAGCCTCAGAGATTTGATCCAAGGTCGGTTTGTCGATGCAATGGGCGCAGTCACCGCATCGATGAGGATGGAAGAAATCCACGAAAAACGATCCGAGTTTATCAAGCGTATCAAGGAAGAGGTTGCCGACAGCCTGACGCTTAACGGGATGGAGCTTGAAACCGTTTCTCTGACCTCGCTTGATCAAGCGGACATCAAGCTCTTTAACCCTTCCAACGCTTTTGACGCCGAGGGCTTAACGCGCTTGACCGAAGAGATCGAAAACCGCAAGAAAAAGCGCAATGACATCGAGCAAGATACGATGATTGCCGTGCGCAAAAAGAACCTTGAGGCCGAGAAAACTGCTTTGCAGATACAACGGGATTCTCAATACGCGCGGATGGATGAAGACAGCGAAGTTGCTATGCGTCGAGCAAATCAAAAGGCTGAAGTCGAGCAAAACAATGCCGCCAAGGAGCGCGAAGTAGAGATTACTAAGTTGGCAGAACGGGAAGTTGTTGAACAGCGCCGCATCATGATGGAACAAGCTTTGCAAGAGCTTGACATCAAACGCCAACAAGCTTTTGAGATTGATCAACAGGCGAAAGAAATAGCTGTTTCCAAGAAAGCCAAAGAACGTTCCGAGCAACAAGCAATTTCGGAAACCGCACGTGCCAAAGTTGTTGAGGCTCAGGAAAAAGCGCATACTGTCCGCGACACCGAGATCGCCAATCGCCAGAAAGCTATTGTGTTAATCGAAACCGCGAAGCGTGCTGAAAGCGACGCCGTGACGACGACTGCGAAAGCAGCAGCCGAGAAGGCGGCGGCGAAAGATCTTGCCGAAGCCGACGGTATTTCCGTGAAGGCTCTCAAAGAACGTTTGGCGGTTGAATCTGAAGGCAAACGGGCATTGAACGAAGCCGAAAACTTGCGCTCCGAAGCGTCTCGCAAGTCTGCTCTGCACCAACGCTTGGTTGAGAACCTACCAGATATCATTCGCGAGAGTGTTAAGCCGATGGAGAATATCGACGAGATCAAGATCATGCATGTTGAAGGCCTTCCTGGCTTGTCCTCGCAGGGCTCGGAAAGTCAGTCGGTGCTTGACGCCGATGGCAACCCGATTGTCAGCGGTGGCAACGGCAACCTCGCAGATCAAGTCGTGAACTCGGCATTGCGGTATCGCTCGCAAGCGCCATTCGTTGACACGCTTTTGGGCGAGATCGGCATGAACGGAGCGAATATTCACCGCATGGAAGGGCTGCAAGATCTTTCCAAGATTGTTTACGCCGAGCCGGGTGAGCCTGAGGAAAAAGTAGCAGTCAAACCAGCCGCGCCCAAGAAGTAGTGCCCGCCTCATTGGGGTAGCGGTGACGCTGCCTCTTCCTACACCGTGAACAGGATTAATTCGTTGGAAACTGAGAAAAAAAATGAACGCGCCGTGCTTGTCTTCTGCAACTGGCTTGTCTTTGGGCTGATTGGCCTTGGGTTCTTGCTTGAAGGCGGTTCTCGCGAGAACTTCCTAATCGGAGTGATCGGCATAGTTGGTATCATAGCAGGCTTTGTCGTGCACATTATCATCAATCACATCAGCTCGACAGGTTTCACCATGGGTGAAGTCGCACTTGGCTTGGCTCTGTTTGCATTTGGGGCCGTGACATTCATATTGTCATGGATCATCGGTGCGATGTCTTTGGTCGCCTTCCAAATCGGACTGCTTCAGCTTGCTATTCTGGTCATTGGTTTCCTTGCCTATGTTGCCACGCGCTATGGTGTTGCCGGAGCATTTAGGAAGTTTGATGTGATCGGTACATCCACCTCAGGAAAGCGTGAGCCATGAATTTAGGTCCGATGACATGGGTTTTCCTGTTCTTCCTGATATACAGCGCAATCGTCTTGTTTTGGGCGCGTCAGGCCTCTGCTCAAAACACCCGACAGTTCGACTTTTTCACAAGTGGAAAATCGCTTTCACCGTGGATGAGTGCTGTGGGCGTGACGGGGGCAAGCATATCTGGCTGGATCGTTTTAGGCTTTCCGCAGTCTATCGCCTCTCAAGGGCTGGGTTTCGGAGTGCTCGCACTGGCCGGGATCATTGTCCCGCTGACGGGGGTTCTGTTTTTCAAGGCTCAATGGCAAATAGCGACTCGTTATAATTTCAGCACGCAAGGCCAACTCTTTAATGGCTACTTCGGAGGGCGCGGCATTGGGGTGGTGAGCGCGCTGATTGCTGTTTTGTTCGCAATTGGGTTTTCTGGACTACAGCTGCGTGCAATAGGCACAGTGCTGACTGAACTGAGCGAAAATCAGAACGATTTGCCTGTTTTCATCTGGGCTGTTGCCGCGTTGTTGGCCAGCTATGTGGTCATTGGCGGCTTGCGTACGATTGGATACCTGAGCGTAATACAGACCGTACTAATCGCGACAGCAATCGCTGGTATGAGCTTGTTCGTTTTGATCGACAGCGGTGGATTTTCATCACTGAATATGCAGTTAGCCGCACTTGCGAAAGAGCCTGATAGCATCGCGAACGGGTACTTTCAGATCGCGGGCGTGATCCAGTTTACGGCAGGCATTGGCATCGAGGCGCCGATCGGTGGGCAGTGGACTGCCGTGATGATCACAAGTTCGGCGCTTGCTTTGCTGGGGATTCAAGCCAGCCCGATGATCACCCAGCTGCTGATCAGCACGCGAAGTTCTTCAGGCATTGCAGCAGGTCAAACATGGGTGTTTTCTGCCGTGTTTGGCGCGTTGATCATCTTCGGAATTGTGGCAGTTGGATCCTTTGGCATGGGCAAAGAGCAAGCCGTCATTCCTTCGCTCTTGCTTGACCTCTCTGCGCAATCACCCTGGTTTAAAGCGACCATTGCTATCGGCCTCATCGCGGCGGTGCAAGTGGTGTGCGGCCTTAGCTTGCTGACGGCGGCGCATGCTTTGATTGCAGACATCTACGTGCCGTTTTACCACAAAGGTTTACCACAATCGGATCAGATTTTGTATGGCCGTGTCTGCATTTTGATCTTGCTCATCATCGCCGCGCTTTTGGCGACGCTTTCGCCTGTGGCCCTTTCGAAATTGGGCGCGCTCGCCTTGCCTGCAGCGCTACAGCTTTGGCCAGCACTCATCGGCCTCTGCTGGTTTCAGTTTATCAGTAGACAAGCCGTCGTCAGTGGCTTGATGTTTGGCTTGTTTGCAGTGCTTGTCACCGATCATGCGGGCATTGCGATCCTTGGCTTTCTCGGCCTTGACTTACCTTGGGGACGCTTTCCATGGACAATCCATTCTGCGGGGTGGGGCCTATTTGTGAACCTGCTCACTGTACTGATTATCTCTGCAATCACACAGGGACGTGGGCACTCTGAACAGGCACCAGACATCCGGAATTTTTTGCGCAAACATGCGCCAGCCGCGCCTCGCAGCCGAGGGCTAAAGCCTGCGGCGTGGTCGGCAGTTTTGGCGTGGTTTTTCCTCGCCGTCGGCCCGGGTGCCATCCTAGGCAATCAGGCCTTCGGCGTAGCCGCGGATGGCCCTGACGGCTGGATCACGGGCATGCCGTCAATCTGGGCTTGGATTATGATGCTCTGGGTGCTTGGTGTATTCCTAATTTGGTTCCTATCCTACAAAATGAATCTCGCAACCAGCTCTCCAATCGCTGTGACAGCGTTAGAACAACCAATTCACCCCCCGATCCGAGACACCAAAATTCAAGAACCTGAACTCATTCGTTTTCTGTGGACTGTGGTTATTGCCACAGCTGTCATCACAGTCGTCAGTTGGGTTTTCGGATCATAATCTATGAGGAGTTCCATATGACACCGTTCAATTTCAATACATCTGCAAGCATCCGTTTTGGTGCCGGACTGTTGGCGCAACTAGGAGAGATGGTCGCCGGCGAGATCGGAACACGCGTGTTGCTAGTCACTGATCCGGGCATGATGGCGACGGGTATCGTGAACACAGCACTGACATCACTCAAAAGCTCCGGCGTTGATGTCACGCTCTATCAGGATGTCAAAGCCGACCCGCCCGAAAGTATCGTTAAATTCTGTGCGCAGATGGCGATTGATAGCAAAGCCCAAGGCGTTATCGGACTGGGCGGAGGTTCATCGCTTGATGTGGCAAAGCTCGCGGCCCTGCTCGCGACCGGCAACGAAAGCCTGCAAGACGCCTATGGTGTTGGCAACGCCAAGGGGCCGCGCTTGCCGCTCATTTTGGTTCCGACCACTTCTGGCACGGGTTCAGAAGTCACACCGATCTCGATTGTCACAACGGGCCAGAGTGAGAAAATGGGCGTGGTGTCCCCAGTCATCCTTCCTGACATCGCGCTGCTTGATCCTGAACTGACGCTTGGCCTTCCGCCGCATATTACGGCGGCTACAGGCATTGATGCGATGGTGCACGCGATTGAGGCCTATGCCTCGGCGAGTGCAAATAACAACCCGATCTCGCGCAACCTTGCGACAGAAGCCTTGCGGTTGATGGGCGCGTCGCTAGAGACAGCTGTGCACTCGGGCGACAACCTGAAAGCGCGCTCCGATATGCTGCTTGGCTCAATGATGGCGGGTCAAGCTTTCGCCAACTCTCCAGTCGCGGCCGTACACGCGCTGGCCTACCCGATTGGCGGGCATTTTCATGTACCCCACGGCCTCTCAAACGCGCTGGTTCTACCTTACGTCTTACGCTTTAATGCCGAAGTCGCTCCCAAGCCTTATGCCGAGATTGCGGCTTTTGCCTTCCCGGAATTGGCCAGAATCACGGATGAAAAAGAGCGTGCAAGTGCTTTCTGTGAAGCTATGGCGAACCTGTCAAAACGCTGTGGGCTGCAACAATCTTTGCGCGAAATGGACATCCCACAAGACTTCCTGCCCAAGCTGGCATCGGACGCTATGAACCAAACCCGATTGCTTGTAAACAATCCGCGCGAGCTCACAGAAGAAGACGCACTGAATATTTACAAAGCCGCATGGTAAACCCAACCAAGGAAAGACTATAGCATGAAAGTAAACTCTACATCTTTGTTGGACCGTTTGAACAACAAGTCCCTCCTGAGGTCAGCGGGCTTTGTTGCGGGAGAGTGGGTCGCTTCTGCAGCCAATGGCAAGACTTTTGACATCACAAATCCCTCCACGAACGAAGTCATCACCCAACTGCCAGATATGAGCGTGAATGAGGCGAAAACCGCGATCAAGGCCGCCTACATTGCGCAAAAGGAATGGGCGGCAAGGACAGGAAAAGAGCGCTCTGCCGTCATGAGAAAATGGCACGATCTGATGGTCGCTCAGGCCGATGATCTGGGGGCGATCCTAACAGCTGAAATGGGCAAACCACTTGCTGAAGCAAAAGGCGAAATCCTTTACGGAGCCAGCTTTATCGAATGGTTTGGCGAGGAAGCCAAGCGCGTCTACGGCGACGTTATCCCCGGCCACCAGCGCGACAAGCGCATCGTTGTGCTCAAGCAACCTGTCGGCGTTGTGGCTGCGATTACGCCGTGGAACTTCCCCAATGCGATGATCGCGCGTAAGGTTGCACCTGCCCTAGCAGTAGGTTGTGCATTTATCGTTAAACCAGCGAAACAAACCCCGTTGTCTGCGCTCGCCATGGCAGTATTGGGCGAAGAAGCAGGTATACCGAAGGGGCTGCTTAGTGTTATAACTTCGGCCTCTTCAGCTGCGATCGGCGAAGAGTTTTGTTCAAACGAAAAAGTGCGCAAGATCACCTTCACGGGCTCTACGGAAGTGGGCAAAATATTGATGAAGCAGTCAGCGGATCAAGTCATGAAAGCCTCGATGGAGTTGGGCGGCAATGCACCGTTTATCGTTTTTGACGATGCTGATCTCGACGCCGCAGTCGAGGGCGCGATGATTTCTAAATATCGCAATAACGGGCAAACCTGCGTCTGTGCCAACCGTCTTTACGTGCAGGCGGGTGTCTATGACGCGTTTTCGGAAAAGCTCGTTGCGGCGGTTGAGAAAATGAAAGTCGGCGACGGCTTTGAGAACGGCGTGACGGCTGGACCGTTGATAGACGAGGCAGCTTTAGAGAAGGTGAAATCTCTTGTTGCAGATGCCACCGCTAAAGGCGCAGCCGTCGTGACAGGCGGCAAAGGCCACAACTTGGGCGGAACATTCTACCCGCCAACTGTTTTGACGGGCGTCACCCGCGAGATGCACCTCGCTCAAGAAGAGATATTTGGCCCCGTTGCTCCCCTGTTCAAGTTTGAAACAGTAGATGATGTCATTGAACAAGCGAATGATACGATCTTTGGTCTCGCCTCCTACTTTTATGCCAACGACTTGTCGAATGTGTGGAACGTTGCCGAAGCGTTGGAATATGGCATGGTTGGCGTCAACACGGGCCTTATCTCGACCGAGGTTGCCCCATTTGGTGGTGTTAAGCAGTCTGGCCAGGGTCGCGAAGGTTCAAAGTATGGGATCGACGACTACCTTGAGATCAAATATATTTGTATGGGAGTATAAAGTGGTTCGAAAGTTAGGACGACCACTGTAATATACTCCATAACTTTTACATTTATTGATGGCAACATATGTAGCATTGTCAGACAAACTTGACGTCCCATTGGTTGATGCCTAATTTTTATTAATGACAACAGAAAATCCATTTAAGTACTTCAAAACTTCACCCAAAATTATCCGCTTAGCGGTTATGTATTACGTGCGTTACCCTCTTAGTTTTCGCCAAGTTGAAGATATCTTGCATGAACGCGGTATTGATATCTGTCACGAAACTGTACGGTTCTGGGTAGATCGGTTTGGTTCAAAATTTGCTAAGGAAATTCGAAAGAAGAGGGTG
>Ga0228622_1000244_pt1 | contig 34910 bp, 42 predicted proteins | sample 26DmetaG_FD_186035 | JGI IMG/M metagenome (GOLD analysis project Ga0228622, IMG submission 186035) | Seawater microbial communities from Monterey Bay, California, United States - 26D | ecosystem: Environmental > Aquatic > Marine > Coastal | place: USA: California | collected 2016-10-01
CCCAAAAACCAAAAAACCCGTAAATCATTGTTTATAAATGAGTTACGGGATAATTTTGTGGTACCTCCAGGAATCGAACCAGGGACACAAGGATTTTCAGTCCTTTGCTCTACCAACTGAGCTAAGGCACCATCGCATTAGCGGATGCAAATATAAAATGTTTTTTCACATCTACTAAATAAAAATTAAAAAAATGTATTGTATTTTTGATTTTTATCAGAATTAGAAACATGAACCTAATTATAGATATAGGCAATTCTAGAATTAAAATTGCTCTTTATGAGAAAGATATGCTTTCTGAAATTTTTTTAGAAACAGATAAAACTGTTTTAAAAAAAATTAAAAAACTTTTTAAGTTACATCAAATTTCATCCTCAATTATTTCTACAGTTAAAGATGTTTCAAGTGAAATTACAGCTTATTTACAAGAAAACTCAAATTTTATTTTAGTAAACCATAAGTTTAGTTTTCCTTTTAAAAATCTATATAAAACTCCAAAAACTGTTGGTGTAGATAGATTAGTACTTTCATCAGCTGCTGTTATGTTATTTCCAAAAACAAATGTTTTAATAATAGATGCAGGTACTTGTATCACTTATGATTTTGTTTCTAAAGATTCAGAATATTTTGGAGGAGCCATTTCACCAGGACTTAAAATTAGATACAAATCTTTAAACGATTATACATCTAAATTACCTTTATTAGATTTAAAACAGCCAAAATCATTCATTGGTAATACTACAGAAGAAAGTATTCATTCAGGAGTTGTTAATGGTACTTTGCAAGAAATCGATGGTGTAATTAATCAATATAAAAACAAATTTTCTCATTTAACAATAGTTTTAACAGGTGGAGACGCAAAATTCTTGTCAAAACAATTAAAAAGTAGCATATTTGCCAATCAAAATTTTCTCCTAGAAGGATTAAATAAATTATTGATTTTTAACGATAACAAATGATTAGAAATATTCTAGTTGCTCTTTTTTTGTCTATGTCATGTTTTATGGTTGGACAAAGAACAAGTTCTTCTCCATACTCTTACTTTGGAATTGGTGATGAATTTAGTAGTAGAACAGTAGAGCAAAATGCAATGGGAGGTATAGGAGTTGCGTTTAGCCACTACAAATATTTAAACTTTACAAACCCAGCAGCTTATGCTAACTTAAGATATACAACTTATAGTTTGGGTGCATTAAATAACGATTTAAAGGTTAAATCTAGTTCGTCTACACAATCTTCAACTTCTACAAGTTTATCATATGTAGCTTTTGGTTTTCCTATTGGTCAAAAAGCAGGTTTTGCAGTTGGGTTACAACCAATATCTACTGTTGGTTATTCTTTAACAAACTCTCTTGAAGATGCATCTGGTACCTTAACCCAAATTACTTTATTTGAAGGTAATGGAGGTGTAAATAGAATTTATGGTGCTTTTGGTATTCAAGCTTTTAGAGGACTTTCTTTAGGTTTAGAAGCTGATTTTAGTTTTGGTAATGTAGAAAACAGCGTTTTAACTCAAAGAAGAGGTGTAGCATTAGCTACTAGGTATAATGAAAATACTAATGTAAGAGGGGGTTCAGTAAAATTGGGTGCTTTATATGAAAAAGTTTTAAAAAATAATTTAAAAGTTTCTGCTGGGGCTTCATTAAAGTTAGCAAATGACTTAAGAGTTTCAGGAGACGATTATTTTTATTCTTTAGCAATTACTGCATCAGGTTCTGAAAGTCCTAGAGATACGCTATCTTCATCAAGAATTAATGGTAGATTTAATTTACCACTACAATCTACTCTTGGTGTTGGATTAGGTAAAATAGATAAATGGTATGTTGGGTTGGAATACGAAATGCAAGATGCTTTAACAACTTCTGGAATATTAGCAAATACAACTGGTGCTTATAGATATGATAATTCTAATAGAATTTCTTTAGGGGGTTATTATTTACCTAAAATAAATTCAATATCAAGCTATTGGGATAGAATAACTTATAGAGCTGGTGTTAGATTTGAGAAAACAGGTTTATCAATAGATGGTTCTGGTACAAATACAAATTTTACAGCAATAAACGACTTTGGCATATCTTTTGGTTTAGGTTTACCATTGAAACGATTATCTACTGTAAACCTTGGATTTGAGTTTGGAAAAAGAGGTACAACAGAAAATAATTTGATAGAAGAAAATTATTTTAATCTTAGATTAAGTTTATCTTTGACAGACATTAATTGGTTCAAAAAAAGGAAAATAGATTAATAAAAATTATTAAAATGAAGAAAATTACGTTTTTATTAGCAGCTTTTATGCTTTTAGCAACTGTAAAAACAAATGGGCAAGAAAATCAAGAATGTATTATAAAATATAATCTTTTTAAAGGAGACTATTTATCAAAAAAATACAATGAGTCTTTTGACAACTGGATGTATTTAATGGATAATTGTAAAGACTTATCTGTAAACATTTACAAGTATGGATCTACTCTTGCAGAAGATGTTAAAAAAAGTCCTGCTTTAGCTAAAAGAGTTTATGAGCAAAGATTACAGTATTTTCCAGATAATGATCCTGCAAAAGTACATAGTGACTATGCTACATATTTAATTAAAAATAAATTAGCTACTGATGATGAAATATTTGAGCTTTTAGAAAAAGCGTATAAAATATCTCCTCAAGACATGGGTGCTAAAAATATCTATAGATACTTCCAAGGGGTTACAGATAAATATAAAGATGTAAACCCACAAAAGGTTTTTGATACATATGATGATGTATTAGAATCTGTTGGAGAAAAGTTAGATGATTATACTAAGAAAATTAATGACTTAACTAAAGACTCTACAAAGACTTTAAGTAACAAAGAAAAAAGATATTTAAGAATTTATACTGTAAACTCTAAAGCTTTAGGACAAATTGAAGGTGGTTTAGATGCAATGATTTCTGAAATCGCAACTTGTGAAAGATTAATTCCTATTTATACTAGAGATTTCGAAACTTTTAAGAATGATGCTGTTTGGTTAAGAAGAGCAGTTTCTAGAATGTTTAATAAAGGTTGTCAAGAAGATCCTTTATTTGAAAAATTAGCTAAGGCATATGCAGAGGCTACACCTTCTCCAGATTCTTATTCTTTCTATGCAGGAATCTTAGAAAAAAATGGAGATTCTAAAGGAGCTGCAGATATGAGAGAAAAAGCTTTTCAATTAGAAACAGACCCAATAAAGAAAGCAAAATACAAATTACAGTTTGCAGAAGCAGCTTTAAAAAGAAGTCAATTAAGTAAAGCTAGAAGTTTAGCAAGAGAATCTTTATCTTTTAACCCTAATTATGGTAAGGCATATTTATTAATTGGTAGAGCTTACCAAACTAGTGTTAATAATTGTGGAGATGATGAGTTTGAGAAAAGAATGGTTTATGCTGCAGCTTTAAGACAAGCACAAAAAGCTTATTCTGTAGACCCAAGTGTATCTACTGTTGCACCTAAGTATATAAGAAACTATAGAGCTAATTTACCAAGTAAAAAAGTAATTTTTACGGCAGGTAAATCAGAAGGTCAAAGTCATACAATAAAATGTTGGATTGGAGAGACTGTAAAAATTCAGTCTAGTGGAAAATAATGAAATTTAATTTCAATATAAATAGTAAAAGCATTTCTGTAATTTTAATTTCAGGAATGCTTTTTTCTTGTGTTAATAATTCAAAAAAAGTTAGAGATTTTTTAGTTGATAAAAATCTACCAGTAGGTAAAGCAAAAGATGTATATCATGTTTATAAAGATTCTGGTAAAATAACTTCAAAATTAATTACACCTTTAATGTTAGATTTTTCTAACAGAAAAGAACATCCTTACAGTAAGTTTCCTGAAGGGATAAAAATTGTTAACTTCGAAAATCAAATAGATTCTGTAACAATAATTGGTGATTTTGCATTAAATTATCCTAAAACATCTATTTCAGAAATTAGAGGTAATGTTGTTGTTTTAAATCATACAGACAATTCAAGGTTAGAAACTGAACAGCTTTTTTGGGATGAAAAAAATAATTATTTTATATCTGAAAAAGCATTTAAATTAATTAAAGTTAACGATACAATTTATGGAGTAGGCTTTGAGTCTAAAGATGATTTAACTAAACATTTGGCAAAAAAAACTACTGGTAAATTAGAAACAACAGAAGATTAAAATGATGAACAAACTTTGGAAATTTTTTCAGTACGGATATTTAATGGTAGCTTTTATTTGTGTTGTAGAAGGTATTGTTAGATGGAACTCAGATAGAGAAAGAGCTTACTTTTTTCTAGGTTTTGCTATCTTTATTACTATTGTGTTTTTCTTTAAAAGACATTTTAGAAAAAAGGTTCAGCAAAGAAATAATCAAAAAAAGTAGTATTTTAGTTCTCAATGGAGGTAGAACTTATTATAATTCTTGTATCTATATTATTATCCGCTTTTTTCTCGGGTATGGAAATTGCTTTTGTTTCTGCAAACAAAATGCATATAGAATTAGAGAAAAAAAGAGATGGTTTTATACCTATTATTCTTACAAAAATAACTCAAAAATCTTCTAAGTTTATTACCACAATGTTAGTGGGTAATAATATATCTCTTGTAATTTATAGTTATTACATGGGGCAGTTTATATTAAGATTTTTGCCAGTTAACAATTTAAATGAATTAACGGTTTTATTAATTCAAACAATAATTTCTACGCTAATTATATTAGTAACTGCAGAATTTTTGCCAAAAGCTATTTTTAGAATTTATTCTAACGAGGTTTTAAAAATATTCGCACTACCTGTATATTTTTTCTATAATCTTTTTCACCTTTTTTCAGAATTTATAACTGCTATTTCAGACTTCTTTTTAAAAGTATTTTTTAAGACAGATGCAGAAGAGCAACAAACAGAGTTTAGTAAAGAAGAGTTAGGTTATTATATAAATGAGCAATTAGAGACTGGTAATGATGATGATGAATTAGATTCTGAAATACAAATATTTCAGAATGCACTAATATTTCAAAATGTAAAAGCAAGAGAAATAATGGTGCCTAGAACAGAAATTGTTGCATTAGAAATTCATGAAAGTGTTACAAAACTTAAAAAACTATTTATAGATACTGGATTGTCAAAAATACTAGTATATAAAAACTCATTAGATGATGTAGTAGGTTATGTTAATGCTTTTGAATTGTTTAAAAAACCGAAAACAGTAAAATCTATTTTACTTCCTTTAGAAATTGTTCCAGAATCTATGATGATTAACGACATTTTAAATACGTTAATGAAAAAAAGAAAAAGTGTAGCTGTTGTTGTAGATGAATATGGAGGTACATCTGGTATGATAACTGTAGAAGATATTGTTGAAGAACTATTTGGAGAAATAGAAGATGAACATGACAGTCAAGTTTTTTTAGAAGAAAGAATTAGTGAAAAAGAATTTAATTTTTCTGCAAGACTAGAAATAGACTATTTAAATGAAGAATATAATTTAAATATCCCAAAATCTGAAGCCTATGAAACTTTAGGAGGTTTTATTATAGAACATACAGAAAATATTCCTGAAGAAAATGAAGTTATAGAAATAGAAACTTATAAGTTTAAAATTAAAAAAATAAGTGGTGCAAAAATTGATGAAATATCATTAATTCTTATTGATTCAGAAGATTAATTTTTAATTGTAAAAACTACTTCAAAAACAAATAAAATCAGACAAATAATTCCTAATTAATACATTGGATTTTTCAATCCAAAAATCGTATATTCGCCCACTGAAATAAAATAAAATGAAGTATGGCAGTTTTATCTAAAATTAGAGAACGTTCAATGTTCTTAATTATAATAATTGGTTTAGCACTTTTTGCATTTGTATTAGACCCATCTACACTTGGTGATTTCTTTAACTCAAGCAAAATAAATGAAGTTGGTGAAGTTAATGGTGAGTCTATTTCTAGACAAGAATTTGTTAACGAATTAGAAAGTTACAAACAACAAACAGGTGGTAGAGTTTCTGAAATGCAAGCTGCAAAAACAGTTTGGGATAACTTAATCCGTAAAAAAATATATGCAAATCAATTAGAAGAGGCAGGTATTACTATTGGAGAGGCTGATGTTTGGAATGAAGTTACAAGTGCACAATTTGTTCAAAATAATCCACAATATCAAAATGAGTTAGGAATGTTTGATGAAAATAAATTCAAACAATTTTTAGCAAATGAAAAAGAAAACCAAACACAACTTTGGTCTCAGTGGTCTAATTATATGGGTCAGATTAAAGATAATGCTGAAAGAAATACGTATAATAATCTAGTAACTGCTGGTTTAGGAGCTTCTCTAAAAGAAGGAGAAACAGAATACTTTATAGACAATACAAAAATTAATGCACAATTTGTATATGTACCTTATACAACTATTGCAGATAGTTTAGTTAAAATATCTAAATCAGAAGTAGAAGCTTATATAAGTCAAAGAAAAGATCAGTTTCAAGTTGAAGAAACAAGAGATATATCTTATGTAAAGTTCGATATCAATCCTACTGCTGATGATGAAAAAATTATTAAAGACGATGTTGCTGCTTTAATTCCTGAATTAAAATCAGCTGAAAATCCAGCTGTATTTATTGCTGAAAATGGTTCAGATACCAATGTAAATTCGAATTTTCAGTATAAAAATTTCATCAACCAAGAAGTTGCTGATAAAATTTATGATGCAAATAAAGGAGATGTAGTTGGTCCATACAAAGATAAAGAGTTCTTCAAAATTTCAAAAGTTACAGAAGTAGCACAAATGCCAGACTCTGTTAGAGCAAGTCATATTTTAATTCCTCATGTTGGAGCACAAAGAGTTGCGCCTGAAGTTACAAGAACTGAAGAAGATGCTAAAAAATTAGCAGATAGTTTACTAACAGTAATAAAAAGAAATAGAAACAAATTTTCTGATTTAGCTAAAGAATTTTCTTCAGATAGAGGTTCTGCTGAAAAAGGTGGAGATTTAGATTGGTTTAACTACAATAGAATGACTCCTGAATTTAGAGACTTTTCTTTTACAAATAAAAAAGGAGCAATGGATGTTGTTAAAACACCTTTTGGGTACCATATTATTAGAGTAGACGATCAAAAGAATACTCAAAAAGTAGTAAAATTAGCTACTTTTAGTAGAAAGATTGTTCCATCAGAAGATACAGAAAATACTGTTTTTAGAAATGCAGAGCAATTTGCTTTAGAAGTTTCTAAAGGAGATGACTTCTTTGCTGTAGCTACAGAAAATAAATTAAGTCCTAGACCAGCTGTAGGCTTAAAAGTTTTAGATGAAAATGTACCAGGTTTAGGAAACGAAAGACAAATTGTAAGTTGGGCTTTTAGTAAAGAATCTTTAATAGGAGATTTTAAAAGATTTGATTTAGAAGGTAGTCATGTTGTAGCATATGTTACTGCAAAAACTGAAAAAGGATTAATGCCAGTGGCTAAAGCTATTAATAGAGTAAGACCAATCTTAATTAATGAGAAAAAAGCAGAAATGCTTAAAGATAAGTTAGAAGGTAGTTCTATAGAAGATATTGCAAAAACTAACAATACAAGTATTAGAACAGCTTCAAATGTAACTTTAAAGAGCCCTACAATTTCAGGAGTAGGGGTTGAGCCTAAAATAGTAGGAGCAATGTACAATGCTGAGTTAAATAAAGTATATACTGCTTTAGAAGGTAATAAAGGAGTATTTAGTTTTAAAGTAACTAATAGAGTTTTACCAACAGCTTTACCTAATTACGATAGTAGTAGAAAAAGAATCTCAGAAGCTAGAAAGCGTTTAACTTATAAAATGTTTGAGGCTTTAAAAGAAGCTACAGATATAGAAGATAATAGATCTATAATGTATAGTTCTAATTAAGGATTTAACATTAACAATAAAAAAAACCATCAAATAGTATTTGATGGTTTTTTTTATATATAATAATGAATTTTATCCATTCATAGAAATTAAAAACTCGTCATTATTTTTAGAGAATTTAATTCTTTCATTAATAAATTCCATTGCTTCTATTGGGTTCATATCAGCTAGATATTTACGTAACACCCACATTCTTTGCACTGTTTTATCATCTAATAATAAATCATCACGTCTTGTAGAAGATTTAATTAAATCAATTGCAGGATAGATTCTTCTATTAGCTATATTACGTTCTAATTGTAGCTCCATGTTTCCAGTTCCTTTAAATTCTTCAAAGATAACTTCATCCATTTTAGAGCCAGTTTCTGTTAATGCTGTTGCAATAATGGTTAAAGAACCACCACCTTCTATATTTCTAGCAGCTCCAAAGAAACGTTTAGGTTTGTGTAAAGCATTTGCATCTATACCACCAGAAAGTATTTTACCTGATGCTGGAGCAACTGTGTTGTATGCTCTAGCTAAACGTGTAATAGAATCTAATAAGATAACAACATCATGTCCACACTCTACTAGTCTTTTAGCTTTTTCTAATACTATATTAGCTACTTTAACGTGTTTGTCTGCAGGTTCATCAAAAGTTGAAGCTACAACTTCTCCACGAACACTTCTTTGCATATCTGTAACCTCTTCAGGTCTTTCATCTATTAATAAAACAATTTGATATACTTCTGGATGATTTGCAGCAATTGCATTAGCTACATCTTTTAGCAACATAGTTTTACCTGTCTTAGGCTGAGCAACAATCATACCTCTTTGACCTTTTCCAATAGGTGAAAATAAGTCTATGATTCTTGTTGATAAAGAACTACCTTTTTCTGCTAAATTGAACTTTTGTTGAGGAAAAAGTGGTGTTAAATGCTCAAAAGAAACACGATCTCTAACCACATTAGGGTTAAGTCCGTTTATTTTAGAAACTCTAATTAAAGGAAAATATTTTTCGCCTTCTTTAGGAGGTCTAACATTACCTTTTACAGTATCTCCTGTTTTTAAACCAAACAATTTAATTTGTGATTGAGACACATAAATATCATCTGGAGATGAAAGATAGTTGTAATCAGAAGATCTTAAAAAACCATAGCCATCAGGCATCATTTCTAAAACACCCTCACTTTCTATAATACCATCAAACTCAAAATCTGGATCTCTATATCTGTTGCCAGATTTGTTCCTATTATTTTTAGAGTTGTTATGGTTATTATCTTTTCCTCTATTATTCTTATTATTCTGTTGATTGTTATTTCTTTGCTGATTTTTATGATGATTAGGTTTTTGATTTTTATCAGAATTCTTATCATCAGTATTTTCAGCATCCTTTTTTTCAGGAGACTTCTTAGAAATAGGTTTTTCTTTAGCTTTTACTTTTGAATCAACTTTCGAATCAACTTTTGAATCATTTTTTGGTTCAATTTTAGATTCTGTTTTGGGTTTATATTCATCTTGCTTATTTTCTACTTTTTTAACCACTCTTTTTCTTTTTGGTTTTTCAGTAGGTTTATCATTTTCAGACGAATTGGTTTTTGGGTTTGCTGCCTGCGTATCTAAAATTTGATACACCAAATCTAATTTTTTTAATTGGCTAGTTTTTTTTAAACCAATAGATTTTGCAATAACTTGAAGTTCAGCAAGAGTTTTTGCTTTTAGTTCTGAGATTTCGAACATTTATAATATTGTATTAATTAATATAATCTTTTGTAAAGATATTTTTTGAAACTGTTTTGAAATTTTGGTATATATATAGTACTATATAAACCAGTTGTGAGGTTCTTAAAGCAAATATAATCTTTTTTTTTTACAATAAGGTTTTCTCATTAAAAAAGAAGTGTTTATTTTTGAACATTCAAAAAATAAAATGATTCAAAGAATACAAACAGTTTACCTATTATTAACTTCTGTAATAAGTGGAGTTTTAATTTTTGTTTTTAATCTTTGGGAGACTATAAAACAAGAAATATTTGTTGTAGATTTATTTTTTAGAGAAGCAATTACTTTAAAAGTAATTCCTTTTATGTTCTTTGCGTCTGCGTTGTTAGCTTTAATAGCTATTTTTTTATTTAAAAATAGAAAGCTGCAATTTGTTTTTGGACGTATTATAATTTTGATAAACCTTTTTTTATTAGGATTATTGATTTATTTGTCTCTAAATTTATCTGGAGAAGCTTCGGTTTCAGAGAAGGGTATTGGGATGTTCTTACCGGTTTTAGCTATTTTGTTTATTGTTTTGGCAAATAAAGCTATTAAAAAGGATGAAGATCTTGTAAAATCTGTAGACAGATTGAGGTAATTTTAACAAATAGTATATTTAGTGCGTAAAACCGAGGTTATTCTCGGTTTTTTGCTTTTCTAGAATATATTTTTAAAGAAAAAAAATATTTCTACTTTTAAAAAATCTATTAAATTCGTTTTTTAAAAAATAGATAATATATTGATAAACAATTATTTGTGATTTTCTGTCTCCCTGTTTTCAGGGAGTGCAATCCCTGAAAACAGGGATGTAAAAATTTCACTGTAAATAGGGATTGTGAGAACTAATTTCCTAACTTAAATTTGTAGTATACCAATGAGTAAAAAGATTTACGTTCAAGTAGCTGATGATCATAAGATAGTAATCGAAGGAATCATAGCTGTAATAACGAGGCTTCAGAAAAAATTAGAGATTTATCTCACACACTTGTCTCTTCTATACTTTTAAAATTTGGGTTAACTTTTGCAGTAAAAGATATTGTAGACAAATATTCAAATTCATCTTTACAAATAGATGCAGATGTTGATATGCTTAGAAGGTTTGATCAAAAATTTGAGATTAAAACATTTAATATTATTCAAGAAATTTTAAATAATGTTTTAAAACACAGTAAGGCAAAAAATGCTAAGGTTAGTATTAAAGAAAACAATGGAAAACTTATAATTAGTATTATTGACGATGGTATTGGTTTTGATAAAACTAAAATTAATTTAAAAGATGGTTTGGGTATTAACCAAATTGATGCCAGAATAAGAATGATGAAAGGTGATTTCTTTATAGATTCTAAGAAAGGTTTAGGTACTAAAGTAAAAATAGATTTACCAATTCAAGAAAAAGAAACTTCAATTAGCGCTTAGCTAGTTCAATTATTTCTAGATTTTTTATATCGCTCTTATCAACTTCAAAACGAAGCATTGTTCTAATTTTATGAAAACCGTGTTTGCCAGCTGCACCAGGATTTAAATGCAGTAATTCTAGCTTTTTATCATATTGAACCTTTAAGATATGTGAGTGACCTGATATAAAGATTTTTGGAGGATTTTGTTTAATTTCTTCTCTAATACGTAAATTATATTTATTGGGGTAACCACCTATATGAGTCATCCAAATAGTAATATTTTCAATAGTAAATTTTAAGTCTAATGGAAATTCAGCTCTAGCATCTTTATCATCAATATTACCATAAACAGCTCTTAAAGGTTTTATTTTTTTTAAAGTATCTGTAACTTTTAAATCACCAATATCTCCTGCATGCCAAACTTCATCTGCTTGTCTTGCAAACTTTAAGATTTGTTGGTCTATATAACTATGAGTATCTGATAATAGTAAGATTTTCTTCATAAAAAGTAAGAAAAGTTTAACGTCTTCATCTTTATCAAAAGTAATCATAACAAAATAAATTCCTTAATTTTGACAGTTATTAAATCACTTATTTTTGAGATATTTTATTGAACTTTCTTATAATGGAAAAAACTATCATGGTTGGCAAATACAGCCAGACGCTATTTCTGTTCAAGAAAAAATAAATAATGCATTAAGTACAGTTTATCAAAAAGATATTCAAATAGTAGGTGCAGGAAGAACAGATACTGGAGTTCATGCTTCTCAAATGTTTGCTCATTTTGATATTGATAAATTAGTTGATGATAATTTAGAGTTTAAGTTAAATTCAATTTTACCAAATGATATATTTATTAAGGCTATTTTTTTAGTAGATGATGAAAAACATGCACGTTTTGATGCATTATCTAGAAGCTATGAATATAAAATTTGGTTGGGAAGAAATCCTTTTTTATTGGATTTCTCTTGGCAAATTCACTCACAAAAGCCAAATGTTACCTTAATGAATGAAGCTGCTAAATTATTATTAGATCATGAAGACTTTGAGTCTTTTTCTAAAGTAAAAACAAATGTACATACTTTTAATTGTAATGTAACTGAAGCTTTTTGGGTTCAAAAAGACAATCAACTAACGTTTCATATATCTGCAAATCGTTTTTTAAGAAACATGGTTAGAGCAATTGTGGGTACTTTATTAGACGTTGGTTTAGATAAAATTTCAATTTCTGATTTTAAAAATATAATAGAAAGTAAAAATAGAAGTAATGCAGGATTGTCAGTCCCTGCAAAAGGGTTATTTTTAACACAAATTAAATATTAAGTTTTGGCAGAAAAATCTGGAAATGCATTTGATATAGAAATATTTACAAGGCTCATGAGTTTTGCAAAACGCTATAAATTGTATTTTTTTATAGCTTCTTCATCTACGATATTGTTGGCTTTATTTTCTGTTTTATCACCTTACATTTTAATTAATACTGTAGATGATTATATCTTATCTCAAGATAAAGTTGGTCTATTAAATTATACTTTATTAATGTTGGGTATTTTATTGATAGAAGTAATGCTGCAATTTACTTTTATCTACTTTGCAAATTGGGTTGGCCAACATATTATTAGAGATATAAGAGCTAAAATATTTAGGCATATTCTACAATTTAGAATGGCTTATTTTGATAAAAATTCTGTTGGCAGGTTAGTAACAAGAGTAGTTTCTGATATTGAGACTATTGCTGCTTTTTTTAGTAATGGAGTATTTACCATTTTAAGTGATATTCTAAAAATGCTTGCTGTTACAATTGTTATGTTTATTCTAAACTGGAGGCTTGCACTAATAACAATTGCAGTTTTACCTATTTTAGTTTATGCTACAAAATTATTTCAGGTAGCTATTAAAGCAACGTTTCAAGAAGTAAGAAATCAAGTTGCAAATTTAAATGGCTTTGTACAAGAACGAGTAACAGGTATGAAAATTGTACAGTTATTTAATCGTGAAAATATAGAATACCAAAATTTTAAAGAAATAAATGATAAACACAAAAAAGCTCACGTAAAGACTATTTGGTATTATTCAGTTTTCTTTCCAATTGCAGAAATTTTATCTTCAATTGGTATTGGTTTAATTGTTTGGTTTGGAGGTGGACAAGCCATTAAAGATTCAGGTATTTCTGTAGGTATGATTATAGGATTTATTCAATATGCTCAAATGTTATTTAGACCTTTACGTCAAATCGCAGATAAATTCAATCAATTACAAATGGGAATTGTTGCTGGTGAGCGTGTTTTTAAAGTAATTGATACGAATAGTAGTATTGATAAAAACGGAACTATTGTTGCTGAAAATTTAAAAGGCGATATTAAGTTTAAAAACGTAAGATTTAGTTATGTAGCTGATGAAGAAGTTTTAAAAGGAATTAATTTAGAAGTAAAAAGCGGACAGACAATAGCTATAGTTGGAGCAACAGGTGCAGGTAAATCAACCATTATTAATTTAATTAATAGATTTTATGAAATAGATTCAGGATCTATTTATGTAGATGATGTTCCTGTAAATGAGTACACTTTAGAAAGTTTAAGAAATCAAGTTGCTATTGTGTTACAAGACGTGTTTTTATTTTCTGATTCGATTTTAAATAATATTACTTTAAAAGACGAAAGTATTACATTAGAACAAGTAGAAAAAGCAGCCAAACAAATAGGAATTCATGATTTTATTATGACACTTCCTGGAGGTTATCAATACAATGTAAAAGAAAGAGGAGCAATGCTTTCTTCTGGACAAAGACAATTAATTTCTTTTTTAAGAGCTTATGTAAGTAAACCTAGTATTTTAATTTTAGATGAGGCTACTTCTTCTGTAGATGCACATGCAGAACAAATGATACAACATGCAACTGAAACTATAACAAAAGATAGAACATCTATAGTTATTGCACATAGATTAGCAACTATAAAACAAGCTGATAAAATTATTGTAATAGATAATGGTTTGGTTGTAGAAAAAGGAACTCATACAGAGTTGTTGCAAAAAGAAAATGGTTACTATAAAAATTTATATGATAAGCAGTTTAGTTTAGAGGTAGCTTCTTAATTACATTACATCTTTTTTAATCTTTTCTTCTAACTCATCTTGAGTAGTATATAATACAAACTCGCCATCTTTTATGTAAGAAATTTCGCCTGTTTCTTCAGATACTAATAAACAAACAGCGTCTGTTTTTTCGCTTACTCCAATTGCAGCTCTATGTCTTAAACCAAATCTTGCAGGAATTTTTTTACTATCAGAAATTGGTAAAACAACTCTAGTAGCTACTACATAATTATCTCTAATAATTGTGGCACCATCGTGTAAAGGGCTGTTTTTATAAAAAATACTTTCTAGTAATACTTCGTTTACTTGTGCGTTCATAGAATCACCAGTATTTATTAAAAAATCTAAGCTGTTAGTTCTTTCTATAACAATTAAGGCACCTGTTTTAGTTTTAGACATATTAGAGCAAGCTCTTAGTATTTTTTCGGTGTCTATTTCAGAATTTATTTCTGTTCTTAAAAATTTAAGTTGATTAAAAAAACTTCTTTTGTTAGAAAAATTAGTTGTACCAATCATTAACAAAAACTTTCTAATTTCTTGCTGAAAAACTATGATTAATGCAATAACACCACCAGAAAGTAAATAGCCTAAAATACCACTAAGCATTTCCATTTTTAAGGCTTGTGTAATTTTCCAGATTAGAAATATAAAAGCAATTCCAATAAAAATATTTATGGCTACAGTTCCTTTTAAAAGTTTATAGATATAATAGAGTAAAATAGCTACCAATAAAATATCTAGTGCATCTAAAACAGAAAATTCAATAAAATCGAACATTAAAAAGAATTCATTTTAGGTAAATGTACAAAATTATAGAACTTGCTCAACAATTTTTACAGCTTCTACAGCTTCTTTTACATCATGAACTCTTAGAATATTAGCTCCGTTTAAAAGCGCAATTGTATTTGCAGAAGTAGTTGCATTTAATGCTTCTTTAGCAGAGGTATCTAAGGTTTTATATAACATAGACTTTCTTGAGACTCCAGCTAAAATGGGTGCATCTAAACTTTTAAACAAGCTTAAGTTTTGTAAAAGTTCAAAATTATGTGTTATGGTTTTTCCAAAACCAAAGCCAACATCTATTATAATATCATTTACTTTTAATTGATGTAATTGAAATATTTTTTCTGCAAAAAAAGAAATCACTTCTTGAGTTACATTTTTGTAAACAGGGTTTTTCTGCATGTTTTGTGGTGTACCTAGCATATGCATAACTATATAGGGTACATTAAGATTTGAAATAGTTGAAAACATTTTTTCATCCATATTTCCACCAGAAATATCATTAATTATAGAAGCTCCTCTTTGTACAGTTTCACTAGCAATTTTAGCTCTAAAAGTATCTACAGATATTAGAATCTCAGGAAACTCTTTAATCAATAAATCAATTACAAGTAATATCCTATTTAATTCTTCACCTTCAGAAATATGGGCTGCACCTGGTCTAGAAGAATAAGCACCAACATCTATAAATGTAGCTCCTTCAGTAAGCATTTTTTCAGTTTGATGTAATATCTCAGATTCGTTTTTATATTTACCTCCATCATAAAAAGAATCTGGAGTAATATTTAAAATTCCCATTACTTTTGGTGAGGATAAATCTACTAAAGTGCCTTTACAATTTATAGTCATTAGCGAACAACTTTATTAATTATATGAGTAGTTTTTGGAGGTGTATAATTATTCATCTTATACATTAATTCTGGTATATTATCTGCAACTATAAGCAAAGCTTTATTCTGAGGTTTAAGAAAACCTTCTTCAGCCATTTTATCTAATTGTTGAAGAGTTGCATCAAAATATCCATTAATATTTAAAATACCTACAGGTTTTTGTTCTATTTGTAGTTGATTTAAAGTAAGTGCTTCAAATAATTCATCAAGCGTTCCAAAACCTCCTGGTAAAGTAATATAACCGTCTATTAATTTACTCATAATTACTTTTCGATCGCTCATTTTTTTACAAACAATCATTTCTTCAACTCCAGCATGGACTACTTCTTCTTTTTCTAGTAATTTTGGAATTACCCCAATTACTTTTCCTTTTTTAGCTAAAATAGTATCAGCAATTGCTCCCATCATTCCTATTTTTCCACCACCATAAACCAAAACAATACCATGTCTGGCAAAATAATTCCCTAATTCTATGGCTGCTTCTTTATAAATACTATTAAACCCTAAACTAGAACCACAAAAAACTACTATTCTATTCATATCTGGTTGATAAAATCCTTGTAAAAATAAATGAAAAGGGAGTAAGATTTACTACATTTGGAAAAATACTTTACAATTAAAATGCAAAATACCTCAAAACAATATGATGCTGTTATAGAAGAATGTAGGAGTTTATTTATAAAAAAAATGTCTGATTATGGGAGTGCATGGAGAATTTTACGATTACCTTCTTTAACAGATCAAATATTTATAAAGGCACAAAGAATCCGTCAGCTTCAAGAAAATGATGTTAGAAAAGTAGACGAAGGTGAAAAATCTGAATTTATTGGTATTATAAATTATTCTATTATGGCCTTAATTCAGTTAGAAAAAGGAGTTGTAGAAAATCCTGATTTATCAACTGAGGATGCTACTTTGTTATACGATAAACATAGTAAAATTACCAAAGATTTAATGCTTAACAAAAATCATGATTATGGTGAAGCTTGGAGAGATATGCGTGTTTCTAGTTTAACAGATTTAATTTTACAAAAATTATTACGTGTAAAACAAATAGAAGATAATAAAGGTAAAACTTTGGTTTCAGAAGGTATTGATGCAAATTATCAAGATATGATTAATTACGCTGTTTTTGCTATGATTCATTTGAAGTAATTTATGAGTAGAGCTTTACTTGAAATCATTTATTTAGGGCTCTGTTTTATTGCTATAGTAATAGCTTCAATTTTAATCTATAATGGTGTATATGGAACTGTAATTATTTATATTTTAGGGTTCACATTTTTAGCACTTTTGATTTACATAATATTTAAAATACTTAAAAAATGAAAAAAACTAAAAGCAGATTAATAAGTCCTTTAGTTCAAGTAGCTAGAGTAATTGTAGGTGTATTATTTATTTTTTCTGGTGCTGTTAAGTTGGTAGATCCTATAGGATCTCAATATAAATTTGAAGAATATTTTTCAGAAGGAGTTTTAGGCTTAGAATTTTTAATACCTTTTGCATTATACTTTTCTGTCTTTCTAATTGTTTTAGAAATATTTTTAGGCTTTGCAATTTTATTTGGTTATAGAGCAAAAAAGATGATAAAATATGCATTAGTGCTTATTATATTTTTCTTGTTTTTAACTTGGTTCTCTGCATTCTTTAATAAAGTAACAGACTGTGGATGTTTTGGAGATGCAATTAAACTTACGCCTTGGCAATCTTTTTATAAAGATGTTATTTTAACAATTTTGATAGTTTTCTTATATAAAAATAGAGAAGATATTTATCCTTTATTTTCAAGAGAGAAAGTTACAGTTATAACAGTTTTGAGCTTGTTATTATCTTTATTTATAGCAATTTATACAATATATCATATACCTGTTATAGATTTTAGAGCTTATAAAGTTGGTACTAATATTCCTGAAGGGATGAAATATCAAGGAGATGGAAAAATACCTCCTATTCACGATTTTATGTTAGAAGATGAACAGAGCGATTTAGCTAATGACATTCTAAAAATGGATAAAGCTATTTTAGTGATTGCTTCAAGTATCGAAAAATCTGAATTTGATGGATTTCCAAAAGTTAAAAAGTTTTCTTTAGAAGCTCAAAGAAAAGGATACAAAGTATATGGTGTAACAGCTTCATTTTCAGAGATAATAGAATTAACACAAAAAAATTATAATTTACCTTTTAAGTTTTTGTTTTGTGATGAAACCACTCTAAAAACTATGATTAGAGCTAATCCTGGAGTTATTATTTTAAATAAGGGTACAATTATAGAAAAGAAAAGCTGGAGAGATTTAGATGATATAGAGCTATAATGAAAAATCTTTTATTTGTATTTATTGGTGGTGGCTTTGGTAGTGTTTTGCGTTTTCTTTTAGGCAAATGGCTAAATAATACTGAAAACGGAATTCCTTTTGGAACTTTTGTAGCAAATATTCTAGGTAGTCTTTTAATAGGTATTATTTTAGGTTATGCAGCCAAAAGTGATACACTTAATCAAAATCAAACATTATTACTAGCAACAGGTTTTTGTGGAGGTTTTACTACATTTTCTACTTTTGCTTACGAAAACCATATCTTTTTAAAATCAGGAGATTTCACCTCTTTTGCACTCTATACAATTACAAGCTTTGTAGTAGGCTTCTTAGCTGTTTTTGCAGGGATGTATTTAATTAAATTTATGTAAAATGAAAAATGTAGTTACTTATCAATCAGAAGAAAATTATGCAATAATTACCATAAATATTGGAAAGGCTAATGCAATATCTCATCAAGTTATTTCAGAATTAAATAAATGTTTAGATAAAGCTGAAGGAGAACAAAAGGTAGTAATTTTAACAGGAACTCCAGGTATATTTTCTGGTGGTTTTGATTTAAAGGTAATGAAAGAGTCTCCTAAATCTGCATTGGAATTAGTTACTAAAGGCTCTAATTTGTCTTTACGAATGTTATCTTTTCCCATGCCAATTATTGCAGCATGTAATGGTCATGCAATTGCTAAAGGAGCCTTTTTGCTTTTATCTACAGATTATAGAATTGGTACAGAAGGTGATTTTAAAATAGGATTAAATGAAGTATTAATTGGTATGACAATGCATTATGCAGGTATAGCTATAGCAAAATCTCGCTTATCTGAAGTTTACTTAAATAGAAGTGTAAATAATGGTGAAATATTTGATCCAAAAAATGCGGTTAAAGCTGGATTTTTAGATACTATTGTGCCACAAGATTTACTCTTACCAACCGCAATTAAGATAGCTAACATGTTTGCTCAAGTAAATAAAAAAGCACATGCTGAAACCAAATTAAAAGTTAGAGAAGTACATTTAAAATCATTAGAAAAAGCAATAGAATTAGATTTAAAAGGTAGTATTTCTTTAAATCCTTAATTCTTTTTAAATGCTTTAATTCCTGCTTTTATTTCAATATCTAAGTGATTTTTTCTTGGAGTTAATGGGCAAGAATAATCATCATTATAAGCACAATAAGGATTGTAAGTATTGTTAAAATTCAATTCAATTGTGTTATCATCTTTAATATCAGTTATCATAACATCCATATAACGTCCTCCGCCATAAGATTCATTTCCAGAGGTGTTATCTGTAAAAGGTAAAAACAGATAGTCTTTGTATTTTTCATCTCTTAAGTCATCTTGACTTTGGTAAATAGTTAATTCTAAATCTTGACCATTTATATTGAATCTTAATAAACCATATTCTTTGTAAAGAGGTTTTCTATCTGTTGTAGTTGCCATCTCAAAAACTGGTGCATTTTCTATCCTTGTTAAGTTTGCAGTTACTATAAAACTAGAATCAACAGCAAAAAAATCTAATCCATTAAAGTTTTTTAAATCTTTCTTTTTTAAAGGCGAGGTTGTAGCATCTTTATAACTCGCATTTAATTTTTGTTGATATTCAGTCTCTCCTAATAATGGCCTTTTACTATTAGAATTACATGAAATTAATAAGAATATAAATAAAAATGATAAAACGTTTTTCATACAAAAGATTTAAAATCAAAAATACAACTTTCAATTATTTTCTTTAGTTTTATCTCGTCAATTACATAATCATGAAAATAAACACCTTTTATACATCTCAAATTTTGTGTATTAAACACAAATGTTGGTTTGTAAATGTGTTTTGATAATATCTATATAAAATCTAACAATATAAAAAAGTCCAACAATGAAGTTGGACTTTTTATTTTTGTGATATCAACCAAATTATGAAAAAACTATTTAATAATTACATAAACACTTTTAAAGGTCTCTCTAGAGAAGTTTGGTGGTTATCTTTAATCACTTTAATAAATAGAGCAGGAACTATGGTGATTCCTTTTCTCTCACTTTATTTAAATAAAAGTTTAGGTTTTTCAATGCCTGAAGTTGGTATTGTTATGTCTTTCTGGGGTGTTGGATCTTTAATAGGAACTTGGTTGGGAGGTAAATTAACAGATGTTATAAGTTATTATAAAGTAATGTTTGTAAGCCTTTTTTTAACAGGAATCTTATTTTTTTCTTTACAATATATAACTTCTTTTTACGGTTTCTGTTTTGGTATTTTACTGGTTATGTTGGCTGCAGATACTTTTAGACCTGCTATGTTTGTGGCATTAAGTGCTTACAGTAAACCAGAAAACAAAACGCGTTCAGTAACTTTAATTCGTTTAGCTATTAACTTAGGTTTTTCAGCTGGTCCTGCAATTGGAGGCTTAATTATTACAGGTATTGGTTATCAATCTCTATTTTGGGTTGATGGTATTACTTGTGTTTTAGCAGCAATTCTTTTAGTTCAAGTATTACATCCTAAAAAAGCTAAGACTTTAGATGAGGTAAAAGTAGAGAAGCCTATTTCAGTTTATAAAGACAAACTATTTTGGGTCTTTTTTGTAGCCATGTTTATTTTTGGTTTTACATTTATGCAATACTTTTCTACAATGCCTTTATATTACAAAGACGCTCGTTTTTTATCTGAATTTGAGATTGGATTATTAATGGGCTTTAATGGCTTTTTTATTTTTGTTTTTGAAATGCCATTAATCAGTTGGTTAGAAAACAAAAAGAAGTCTAAAATAAAACTGGTGTTAATAGGTTTGCTGTTATTATCTTTTAGTTTTATTGCTTTAAATACAACCTCTTGGGTTGGTATATTGGTTGTAGGTATGTTGTTAATGACTATTGGTGAAATGGTTGCATTTCCTTTTTCTAATGCTTTTGCAATTGAACGTGGTAAAAAAGGAAATCAAGGACAATATATGGCCATGTATACCATATCATTTTCTTTAGCTAATATCTTTTGTCATAATGTTGGTATGTTACTTATTGATGAATATGGATATACATTTACGTGGAGTTTAATGGCCATTTTTGCAATGCTTGGTGTAGTAGTACTCTTTATTCTTTTATTAATGCTTAAGAAAGAAAAAAGCGCTAGTAATGAAGTTTTACAGCGTTTGGTAAATAAAAAAACCGTAACAAGTTAATAAGATAATACCATCTTTCCAGTTAAGTCTAAGTCCTTTTGGAATAAAAACCAATGGAAGAATTAAAAATGAAATACCTAACATCCAAAAAATATCATTAGATAATAGTCTTTCATCTACAACTGGTATAGGAGTAATAATTGAAGTTATCCCTAAAACAGCTAATATATTAAAGATATTAGAACCCACTAAATTTCCCAAAGAAATTGCTTTTTCTTTCTTAATAATGGCTATTAACGAGGCTGCTAATTCAGGGATGCTTGTACCTACAGATACAACTGTTACTGCTATAACTCTTTCTGTTACTCCAAAATCTAATGCTAAGTTTGTAGCACCCTTTATTAAAAGCTCAGAACCTCCCCATAAACCTAAACCACCAACAACTAAATATGTAAAAATTTTAATACTAGGAAGTAATTCATCGTCTTCAGGCATTTCGTCTATTACTGCTTTTTTCTGAAACTTTAAAAGATATATTAAAAATAAAACCAAAAAAGTAAATAATATAATACCTTCTATTTGGGTGATTACTTTACCACTTTTTAAAAAGAAAAAGAGTAATGATGATGCTATAATCATTATTGGCCAGTCTACTTTGTAAAATCCATGTTGTACTTCAATTTTACCAAAAAGCAGTGTAACTCCAAGAACAAAACCCAAATTTGCAACATTAGACCCTATTACATTTCCTAAAGCTAAATCAGAAGAGTTATTTAATGCAGCATTTATACTTACAATGAGTTCTGGTGCAGAAGTTGCTAAAGAAACTACTGTCATGCCAATAATAATTTTTGGAATTTCTAATTTTAAAGATAAAGCAACAGCTGATTTTAATAGCCAATTACCTCCTAAGATTAATAATATTAAACCTCCAAAAATTAATAAAAAATTCATAAAAAAAATTTAGTGTAAAGATACAGTTTTAAGATTTTTTAAAAGTCCAAAAAAGATGAAAAGCTAATAAATTGTCTTTTCTAAAATCATTTTTCCTTTGTTTTTAAAAAATAGCGTATTTAATGCCTTTACTTTATTTCATAATTAAATAATAAATAGCATATATGGTAATAATTATAAACTTAAATAAAGGATTAATAGTTAAATATTATAACTATTATTATTTTTTTAGTTACAATAGTTAAATCAATATAATTATTTTGATTTATAAAATTTGGTGGAATAAAAATATTCTTAAATATTGCTGAAACAATTTATTATTAACAAACAAAATATTAACTTTTAAAACTATTAACTATGCTTTTTGTAGCCTTAAAAATCATGAAATTTATTACTGGAATTCTATACATGATTTTATTTTAATTTTTATTATTTATGGGATAATTGATATAGAAAAAAGAAAAAGAATATTTTCATTAAATTTGATTATAAATCAAACTAAATGAAAAAAGGTTTTTTTAAAGTTTTGGCTAAAGTGAATAAAGTTATTTTGCCATCGTTCACTAAACAAAAACTAGACATTACTAAAGCATCTAAAATGCAATTGGCAATAATTGCATTTAGAGCTTACGTAACAAAACAATCATTAGATTAAAATTATGGAATATTCAAAATTATTTACAGATAATAGTATCATTGTAAAAGGACTTACAAAAATACTAGATGAGGAATCTATTACCTATTTAGTTAAAGATAGGGTTGAATCTTCTAGGTTAGCTGGGTTTGGGTCTCCAGATAATTCAGTTGAAGTACACGTGCATTCATCAGATTTAGACAAAGCCTTAAAAATTATAAAATCTTATGAGTTAAAAATTAGAGCATAAAATGTTAATCAGATTTCCATTTTAAAAAAAATGAAGTTATATTTGCACTCGCTTTAAGGCCGCGTGGCGCAACTGAATAGCGCATCTGATTACGGCTCAGAAGGTTACAGGTTTGAATCCTGTCGCGGTCACTTTTTATTCCCAAGAATAATTATTTATTCTTGGGAATATTTTTTTGTGCTAGATTTTAAATAGTCAAAAATCTAAGGATAAAAAATGATTTAAATCTTCAATAAAGTTAGAAGAGTCAACAGTGGAGGTCACAAAAACTCATCTATATTTTTAGATGAGTTTTTTTTGATTTATATTTTTTTCTATTTAATGCCTTATTTTAACTATGTGACACAAATGTTTGTTATAGTTATATTTAATTTTTATTTTTGGTTAAGTTGATTTTCATTCAATTTAGTGTTTTGAATTCCAATTCCCCCAAACTATGGACAGAAAACTTACTAATACTTCAATTCATTCTAACTTTAGAAGATGTCTATTTGTTGTATTAATTTCAAGTTTAGATTTTAATTTAACAATTTGTAACCTAAAATTAAACAGCTATGAATAATTTTGGTAGAAACTTATTGGTTAAACTTTCTATTTTAGAAAAAAAATATAAAGTTATTACTTATGCTTCTTTATTACTATTATCAATATCAACATATTTTCTAAGATCTGATAATGAACAATTAAAAATTGGATTTGCAAGTCTTAAAGAAAAAAATATTAGTTTAAAAAAGAACATGCTTATTTTTAATAGTAATTACGAAAATTTTCCACTTCCTGTTTGGCAAAAAGTTAAAAGAGGAAACCAATTTATTATTCAATATGTTAACCCTAAATATGTAAAACTATTTGGACATGATTTTAATTATGATGAATTTGAAATTATGGGGAAAAATAATTTTCAATTATTCCCAAAAAGTATAGCGCAAATTTATTATGAGAATGATGTTGCTGTTTCAGTATTAGGTAGTAAACTAGAAAGCATAGAGAGATTTAAAGATAAATCTGGTAAAAGCCTAGATTTAAAAGTAGTTAAATGGAGAGATATAAAAGATAATAAAGATACTATGGTATATGGTATGGTAAAAGAAATTATACCTATAAATAAATAATTCTAGATATAATGAGAGATATAAAAAAAAGATCTAGAAATTTTTTGTTTATAGTTTCAAACTTAGAAAAAAAACATAAGGTTATTACTTATGTGTCTTTGTTGTTTTTAACTGTTTCTACATATTTTTTAAGAACAGAAAATCAAAAAGTAAAAATTGATTTTGCTACTCTTAAAGAAAGAAATGAAAGCTTAACAAGAAACATGGTTATTTTTAATCGAAATTATGAAAACTTTCCTCAACCTGTTTGGCAAAAAATAAAACAGGGTAATGAATTTATCATGAAATATGTCAATCCAGAATATGTAAATAGAATTGGACATCTTTTTAATTACGATAAATATGAGCAAATAGGTAAAAATAATTTTGAAAATTTTGGACCTATTTATGGACAAAAATATCATGAAAAAGATATATCAGTATCTATAACAGGAAAAGAGTTAGAAACTATAGAAGAAACTATTGATAAAGATGGTAAATTAATATATGTTAAGTCTATTAAATGGCGAGATATAAATGATAATAAAGATACTTTAGTATATGGTATGATTAAAGAATTTATAATGCCTGAGGATATAAATTTTGAAGATAAAAAATCTTTACATTAAATATTATTGAAAATATTGTTTTAAAATTATTCTGTGTTCTGGCTTACTCTTATCGTAATTATTAACTAGAGTTTCAATAATTTCAGGTTTATTAATGCCTATATCTTTTTTAAAAGTATATCTAGTAACGTATAAGTTAAATATTTCTTTTTCTTTTTCAAAAATTAAAAAGTGTGTGTCGTTTAAAATGGAATAAGAAATTTCATTTCCACTAAAAATACCAGATTCGTCTTTTTTAAATGCAGAAAACTGGTAGTACTTTAAAATATTTTCCATAAAGATTAAACTAATTCTGCTGACAAACCTAATTGTAAAAGTTTAGAACATCTTGGTTCTAAATCTTTATATTCGCCAGATTTTACAGTACACTTTCCTTTATAATGGACTAAAATAGTGCACTGTTCTGCTTGCTCTAATGTGTGGTCGCAAACATTAATTAAAGATTCGATTACAAAATCAAAAGTATTTACATCATCATTATGTAAAACAATTTCATGCTGATGTGTTTCTTGTTCAAGAATATCTAAATCTTCTTGTATTTTCTCTTTTGTACTCATACTACAAAAATAAAGAATATTTTTTATTGTTTTACAAATTTTAAAGACATCCAATTATTTTTAATAAGCTCACCATCAAGTTTAAGTTTTTGATTTTCAGCTTCTTTATTTATAATCGTAAAATCTTCTTTATAAAAACCACTTAACAAAAGAATTCCTCCACTTGATAAACAATTAGCATAAATTTTTATGTCGTTAAGTAATATATTTCTGTTGATATTAGCTATAATTACATCATAATTCTTGTTTTTTAAAAGAGATGCATCTCCTTCATAAACAAAAATAGAATTGCAATTATTTCTTTCTGCATTTTCTATTGAATTAAGATAACACCAATTGTCAATATCAATAGCATCTATAGGTTTAGCACCTTTCATTTCAGCAAAAATTGCTAAAATACCAGTACCACAACCCATATCTAATACTTTTTTATTTTCTAATTTTAATTGTAAAAGATGCTGAACCATCATATATGTAGTTTCATGATGACCTGTGCCAAAACTCATTTTTGGTTCTATAACAATATCGTATTTTACATTTGGATTGTTATGAAAAGGAGCTCTAATACTTACTAAATCATCAACTATAATGGGATTAAAATTTTTTTCCCATTCTGCATTCCAGTTAGTTTGAGCCATTTCACTATACTCAGCAATAATATTAAATTCTTTAGATTGAAGAATAAAAACTTCGTCTAATAAATTAGTATGCCAGTCTTCTTTTTGTATGTATGCTGTTAATCCTTCTTCAGTTTCTACAAAACTTTCGAAGTTTAAGTTACCCAATTCAGCAATTAAGATTTCTGTTGCAGGTTCTTTTGGGTTAATTTTAAATTGATATTCTATATAAATTTTATCCATTAAGATAATCCTTCTTTTTTTCTTTGATTATTAATAAAATCAATTCCACAACTTAATTTTTTTGCTATTGGCATTTTTGTATCAACAACTCTCCAAAAAGGAGTAATTGAGGTTAAGTTTTTAGTTTTTTGATAGTTTTCAAAAGCAACTTCAGATACAATGCGTAAAAATATACCTGTTGTTACTGGGCAAGAATTATCTGCTTGATGTTCTATAGCTAAATCTAATCTCATCGTTTTTAAATCAACAGATACACCTTCTGGTATTTCATTTATATATACATCTATTAGTTTAGGAGATGCAATAAACATTTTTGTGCCTTCTGTTAAATCTGCAAATCTTTTTTCTATTGTTTTTACAATAGGCTGTTTTACTGAGTTAAATTTTTCTTGCCAAGTTTTTGGCATATTAGATTGCTTTTATAATTGCAGAAAAATCTTCTGCTTTTAAAGATGCACCACCAATTAAACCACCATCAACGTCTTTTTTAGAAAAGATTTCTTCAGCATTATTTGGTTTTACGCTACCTCCATATAAAATAGAAGTATTTTCAGAAACCTCTTTGCCATATCTTTTTTCTAAAACATTTCTAACAAAAGCATGCATTTCTTGAGCTTGCTCTGGAGATGCTGTTTCACCTGTTCCAATTGCCCAAACTGGCTCATATGCTAAAATGATATTTTTAAAATCATCAGCTTTTAATTGAAATAATGAATTTCTTAATTGGCTACCAACTTCTAATAAATGGTTGTCTAATTTTCTTTCTTCTAATTTCTCTCCAAAACAAAAAATGGCTTCCAAACCATTATCTATAGCAGCTTTTAATTTTTCTGCAAGAATTTCATCTGTTTCATTAAATAATGATCTTCTTTCTGAATGACCAATAATAACAGTTTTAATACCTAAACCTTTTAACATATCTGCAGATACTTCACCTGTATATGCTCCACTTTTTGCTTCATGCATATTTTGTGCAACTACTTCTATAGGTGTGTTTTCTGAAGCTTTTAAAGATGCAGATAAGTTTACAAAAGAAGGTGCAACAATAACTCTTGTATTATCTAGAGATTCACCAGTAATTTGTTCATTTATGCCTTGAATAAGCTGAATAGATTCAGTTTCATTATTGTTCATCTTCCAGTTACCAGCTACTATTTTTTTTCTCATGATTAGATTTTTTTAGTTATGTAAAATTAATAAATAGAAAATTAAGTTTAATTACCAAATTAAAAATCTTACTACAACGATTTTTCTAACCTTTTTTTAGGGCTTCAACTATTTTTTTATCTGTTATTTTCGTAGCTTTAAATAAGGTAATTTCTCCTTTTTTATTGATAACCATATATCTAGGTATCCACCATAAATTTATAAAATCTACAAAAGCTCCATTTTTTTGTCCTTTTGGAAAATTATAATGCTGTCCTTTTAAGTTGTATTTTTCAATGGCTCTTTTCCATGCTGTATTGCCTCTATCAACAGATAAAAAAACGTAACTAACCTCTGGAAAATTTTTCTGCACTTCTTCTAAATCTGGTAAACTAACTATACAATCTTTACACCAAGAAGCCCAGACATCAATTAAAATAGTTTTACCTTTATTTTGATATAAAACCTCTCTAAAAGTCATTTTTTCATTAGTAACAGTAAGTACCATATCTTGTAATGCTTCTTCTGAAAATTCTTTTGGGTTGTTTGTATTACAACTCATAAATAGAATGATTGAAAGGAGGAATATTTTTTTCATAAAAAAACTGTCTATTAAAAATCTAATTTCTTACAATGCTTAAAAGTTAAAAGTAGTACTTTTGTGTAACTCGAAGTAAAAGTAATGACAACGCAAGAATTAGTATCACAAATAAATCTAAAAAAAAGTTTTTTATGTATTGGGTTGGATGTTGATCTCCAAAAAATACCTGAGTATTTATTGCAAGAAGAAGACCCTATTTTCGAATTTAATAAAGCCATTATAGATGCTACTCATCATTTATGTGTTGCATATAAACCAAATACAGCTTTTTACGAAGCTTATGGCATAAAAGGATGGAAATCTTTAGAAAAAACAATTAATTATCTAAATGAAAATCATCCAGAGATATTTACAATAGCAGATGCTAAAAGAGGTGATATTGGTAATACATCTACTATGTATGCTAAAGCTTTTTTTGAAGATTTAGCTTTTGATTCTGTAACAGTTGCACCTTATATGGGTAAAGATTCTGTAGAGCCTTTTTTAGCTTTTAAAGATAAACATACTATTATGCTAGCTTTAACTTCAAATGAAGGTGCATTTGATTTTCAAACTAAAAAAGTTGAAAATTTAGAACTTTATAAAACGGTTTTAGAAACTTCTAAAGCATGGCAAAATGCGAATCAGTTAATGTATGTTGTTGGTGCAACAAAAGCTAAGTATTTTGAAGATATTAGAAAAATTATACCAAATTCTTTTCTATTAGTTCCTGGTGTAGGAGCACAAGGTGGAAATTTACAAGAAGTTTGTAAATATGGTTTGTCTAAAAATGTAGGCTTATTAATAAATTCTTCAAGAGGAATTATTTACGCTTCAAAAGATGAAAACTATGCTAAAAAAGCTGCTGAAAAAGCAGAAGAGCTACAGAAAAAAATGGAAAAAATATTAAACAGTAACTTCTCTGTCTAAATATTTTACTTGATTTATTTTTTCAAGTATTTTCATGGCTTTAAATGCAGCTATATCACTTTTACTTTCGTCTTCATATCTGTAATTATTAGATTTTTCTATTAAATCTACATATCTTTTTCTTAGATGGTTTTTATATATTTTAAATTGAGATCGATAATACATAATTACATTTGGTTATTATTTTTAAAAAAATGGTAAGTAAATATAATTTAAAAAATAATACAAAAATAAAAATATACTGAAATACAGTATTTTAAGTGTTAGCAGTACTTAGAACACTTATTGTATCGATTTTATTTTATAAAACTCTTTTTATCTTGTAAAGTAAAAACCTGTCTTAATAAAATAGAATTTCTATGACATATTTTTGTACGAACTTCTTTTTCTTCAATTTCTATCATAGTATAAATTCCTTCTAATGCTTTGTTAGTTACATAAATAGTTAAATCTGAATTTACCTGTTTAACAAAAGGGATAGCATTATATCTTGTAATTAATTTACTACAAATAATATCTGCCTTAACTTTAGAAATTGAATTTTTAACAATAGGTTTAAAACTTTTATGAAGTTGTTTTCGAGTTTTATTTTTTAGGTATTTTGTACTTCATTATTTTCTCCTAAAAGAATGTTTTTGGGATCATTAAAAGATATTTCTTTAATAGTATTTACAATAATTGGAGTTGCATTTTTTACAGCATCTTCTGCAGCTCTATTTAAAACCTTAACACCTTCATCTGCTAAATTATTTAAACCAATTTCACGTAAACGTTTATCTACATCTTTTAATTCTTTATCTAATGATATTTTAACTATTTTATTTCTATAAAACCCATCTTCACAAATTAATTTTGGAATTTGTTTTTTTATACCATTAACTAGTGCTTGGTGTATGCCTTTACTAATAAGTTCTTCTGTTAATATATTATCTTTAGGTAAAGTATTAATTACTTTTTGTTGCTGTGCACAATTTGAAAATTGAATAGCAATTAATAAAACTAAAAACCTTTTTATCATACTATTTTTAGTTAAATGAATCTGTTTTTTTATCATAACCATAAGGACAATGTTTACAGCCGCTTTTACAACAATAGCCTCTTTTTAAATGGTACTTTTCTGTAAAAACTTTAAAGCCTTGTTCATTTAAATAAAAATCGTCTTCTTCTAATGGAATTCTTGGTCCAAACATGTTATAAAAATGAGAATTATCTAAACTCGATGCGCTTATCTCTAACTGAATTTATTCTTAAAACTTTATAATCCAAAATATAGTTTTGGTATAATCTCCAAGGAAACCTATCTCCTTGTTTTGGTAAAATATCTTTTGCTCTGTGTATATAACCTGAATCTAAATTTATAAGTGGTAATTCACCTAGATTTTCTTCAATAACTTTTGCTTTTATAGATTTCAGTTTGTTCTTCTCCATAAACTTTAATACTCTAGAAATATATTCACTTGTTAAATCACTTTTTAATGTCCAAGAGGCATTTGTATAACCAGCAAAAACAAAAAAGTTAGGTAACTCACTTAGCATTAAGCCTTTGTAAATGAATTGTTTTGTAATATTAAAAGGGTTGTTGTTTAAAGAAATTTTTGCACCACCAAAAGGTAATAATTTTAATCCTGTAGCACTAATAATAATATCTGCCTCTAAAAATTTACTAGAAGATAGTTTTATACCATTCTCAACAAAAGTATCTATGGTGTCTGTAACTACATTTGCTTTCCCTTTTTTTATGGCTTTAAAAAAATCTCCATCTGGTACTAAACAAAAACGTTGATCCCAAGGTCTATAGTTTGGCGAAAAGTGAGGTGCTATAGGAAAATCATTTCCTAATTCTTTTTTAATTCCTTTTAAAATGAATTTCTTCATCGTATTTGGGTATTTTCTACAAAGATTATAGAAAATCATATCAGCTAAAATATTTTTTGCTCTAACTATGGTGTGTGCAATTTTACTTGGTAAAATTCTTTTAATAAATTTTGCAATTTTATCTTTATTAGGCAATGCAGCTATATAAGTTGGTGTTCTTTGTAACATGGTTACAGTATCTACATCTTCTGCTATTTTAGGTACTATTGTAACTGCTGTAGCTCCACTTCCAATTACAACAACTTTTTTATTTTTATAATCTAACGAAGTGTCCCATTTTTGTGGATGTAAAAAAGTGCCTTTAAAATCTTCTAAACCTTTAAATTCTGGAGTATAACCATGGTCGTAATTATAATAACCACTTGCGTTAAATATAAATTGAGAGGTGTATTCTAATTCTTCTTTTGTTTTAGGATTTTTAGTTTTTAGTGTCCATAAATTATTTTCTTCATCAAAATTATAACTAACTACTTTTTGATTGAATTTAATTTTTTCCTTAACATTATATTCTTCTGTAGCTTGATGTAAATACCTTAAAATTGATGGAGCATCTGCAAAAGATTTGTCATCATCCCAAGTTTTAAATGAATATCCAAAAGTGTACATATCTGAGTCTGAACGAATACCTGGGTACTTAAACAAACTCCAAGTACCACCAATTTCTTCTCTTGCTTCTAAAATAATATAACTCTTGTTTTTATTTTTACGTTCTAAGTGACATGCTGCTCCAATACCAGATAAACCAGCTCCAATAATTATAATATCTTGGTTCATTCTTTTCATTTATTTCTTATTTCATTTCTTATTTCATTTCTTCTCATTGGCATACCATCAATTATTGTAAATAGTTTTTTAGTTGATAAAAATGAGGTTTGTTCTAATTTTACACCTCCATCTAAACCAATTAAAACTACTTTAAAGTTTTCTGATTCTGCTTTATAGTTTCTCTTTTTTAAAGAAGATAAAAGCCACTTTGAATCAAAATTTATAGAGTATTGATCTTTTACAAATTGATAAATAATGAGTTTTCTTTCTGTTAACCCTTTTTTTTCTTTTAATAAATTACTGATTTGTTTATTAAAAATTTCATCATTTTTTATATGAGTAAATACCAAAAGCACCCTGTTTTCCCATTTGTGTTTTTTAACGTCTTGAGAATAAGACGAAAATACAAAAGAAAAGATGCAAAAAAATATGATTTTTGTCATTTATTTTAAAACTGAAAATTCGATTTTAGAATCTGTAAACACAGTATGAGTCTGTGTTTTAAAGTCTTTTTCATCTGCTTTATAAATATTGTCTACATAAGTTTGAGGATTTAAATCTATCAATGGAAACCAAGTACTTTGAACTTGAATTTGAAGTTTATGCCCTTTTTTAAATGTGTGAAAAACATCTTGTAATTTAATATTTACATCTGTTTTTTTATTAGGTACAAAAGGTTCAGGTTTCTCAAAACTATTTCTAAATCGTCCTCTTAAAACTTCGCTTCTTACCATTAAATGATAGTTACTCATTTTTAAGTGGTCTTGTAATCCTTCATTATTTTCTTCTGCATCAGCAGGATGTACATCTATCACTTTTACAATCCAATCTGCAGCTGTTCCAGTAGTTGCTACTTTTAATTTTGCTAAAATATCACCTGCAAGTGTATAATCTTCAGATAAAACATCAGTTTCAAAAACCAAAACATCTGGCCTTCTAGCTGCAAAACGTTGATCATCTGTCATGTATTTTCTTGGAGTAAAAACCGTTTTAATATCTTCTGAATAGGGCACAGGACGTTTTACATCACTTATAAAATTAATTTTTGATGACGATGTTAAATCTTGAGTTAATTTCTGATTTTCAGATAAAAACCAATCTTCTTTAACCACATTTTTAGGTGGCCAAGAATCATAAGATTTCCATTCTAGTTTTCCAGAATCAAAAACATAAGCTTCAGGTAAACCTGAATTTTTATCTCCTTCACCTTTTAAGAAATGATTAAAAAATTTGGTTTCTATTTGTGTTTGATAATTCAATGATATAGAATCTCCAAAATAGTAATTACCAACATAATTTTTTACACCAGAACTTGCCCATTTTCCATGATCCCAAGGTCCAAAAACTAAGGTGTTATAATTGTCTTTGCCATGTTTTTCTATGCCTTTATAAGTTTCTAAAGGACCATATAAATCTTCTGCATCAAACCAACCACCAACAATCATAGTAGCTACAGAGCTAGGAACTTTATCCATATGTTGTATAATACCTTTGCTTTTCCAAACTGAGTCGTAATTAGGATGTTCTACGATTTCTTTCCAGAAAAAATCATCAATTTTTTCTTTAGATGTTGCTGCATTTACATCTAATTTATCATATTGAAAAAATTCATTCAGGTTTTTTAAAGGACCTTTGTCTAAGAAAAATTGGTATTGATCTTGTGTTTTCATTTCTGGAAAAGAGTACCAAGCAGAATCTGTTGGAGTATCTTTATAAGTTCCAAATAATGAAATTGCTCTAAAATAACTTAATAAAAAAGCTCCATTATGATGAAAATCATCAAAGAAAAAATCACCTATACAAGCTTGTGGAGAAGCTGCTTTTAAAGCTGGGTGAGCATCAATAGTAGAAACTGTAGCATAATGTCCAGGATAAGAAATACCCCAAGTACCTACTTTTCCATTATTATTCTCAACATTTTTTACTAGCCAATCAATGGTATCATAAGTGTCAGAAACTTCATCACTTTCATTTTCTTTTTTATTTGGTATGTACGCACGCATATTGTCATAAACACCCTCACTCATCCATCTACCTCTAACATCTTGATAAACAATAATATTTCCTTCTTTCATTAAATGCACATTAGGCCCTATTTTAGTTCTCATTTCTTCTCCATAAGGTCTAGAACTATAAGGGGTTCTTTGCATTAGTATTGGGTATTCTTTAGAAGTATCTTTTGGTGAATAAATGGTAGTGTGTAATTTTATTCCATCTCGCATTTCAATGTCTACCTCTTGTTTTGTATAATTGTCAATAACAAAAGTATCTTTTGTTTCATCTGATTTTTTACAAGAAGAAAGCACTAATAAGCTTACAAATAGGATAAAGAAAATTTTTTTCATGATTAAGTTTTGGTAGTTTCCATAAAATTACAAAATATTAAAAAGACTTATCGATTAAGATTGTTAAAATGATTTTGATACTTTTATGTCTTTAATAATAGATTTATGAAAAATGCTTTTGTAATAGTATTGATTTTAATTTTAGGCTGTCAATCAAAAAAAACAGATATTAAACATGAAGTACTTACCCAAAAAGTTGATAAGTATAAAAACATAGTTTCAGGTAGATATAATGTTGCTTTTTTAATTATGGATGGAACCTACAATACAGAATTAACTGCACCTTTTGATATTTTTCAGCATACTATTTTTAGAGAAAATATAAAGGCAATGAATGTATTTACTGTTGCAAATACAGATGAACCTATAACTACTTTTGAAGGGATGAAAATAACTCCTGATTTTAATTATACAAAAGATGTTTTGCCTAAAATTGATATTTTAGTGATACCCTCTGCTGAACATCATTTAGATACAGATTTAGAAGATGAAGCTATGATACGTTTTGTGCAAAAAGTAGATAAAGAAGCAACTTTTATGACTAGTCATTGTGATGGTGCTTTTGTATTAGCTAAAGCTGGATTATTAAAAGGTAAAGTATCTACAACTTTTCCTTCAGATATTGACAAAATGAGAGTTAGTTTTCCAGATTTAGACATTAGAAAAGATGTTTTATTTGTACATGATGATAAATACATTACTTCTGCTGGAGGTGCAAAATCATTTGAAGCAGCTTTGTATTTAACAGAATACTTGTATGGAGTTGATATTGCAAAAAGTTTAGCAAAGGGTTTGGTAATTGATTGGGATTTAGAAGAAATTCCTCATTTAGTTGTTAAATAGTTTTACTTCTCATTTTAAAATGATGTATTTTTGCAAAATATGCAAGAAACAAAAAAACATCAATTAACAGATTGGTTACCAACTACTAAACGTGAAGTAAAAATACGTGGTTGGGAAGAGTTAGATGTTATTTTATTTAGTGGAGATGCTTATGTAGATCATCCTTCTTTTGGACCCGCTGTTATTGGTCGTATTTTAGAAAGTTATGGTTTGCGAGTAGCAATTGTGCCTCAACCCAGTGTAAATGATAATTTGCAGGATTTCGA
>Ga0228622_1000252_pt1 | contig 34405 bp, 49 predicted proteins | sample 26DmetaG_FD_186035 | JGI IMG/M metagenome (GOLD analysis project Ga0228622, IMG submission 186035) | Seawater microbial communities from Monterey Bay, California, United States - 26D | ecosystem: Environmental > Aquatic > Marine > Coastal | place: USA: California | collected 2016-10-01
AAGCACTTGTACCACTAGGGTATTGTCCTATGAAAACACCATTACCTCCAGTACCGCCTAAATAAGTGTGTGTAGTAGTCATGATATCACTACTACTTGGTGCTGATTGAGTGACTCCATTCCCTAGATGAGCCGTTCCGTTGACTTCCAACTTAGAACTAGGACTACTAGTACCAATACCAACTTTACCACTACCATCTACAGTAATGTCATCGTGATTAGATATACCCAAGTTAGTAAGGGCAGATGATGCGCTGCCTAAGTCAGATAAGTTGTTAGATGCAATTAAAGCACCTGATAGTGAAGCGTAAGCTGCGACCCATGATGAGCCTTCCCATACCTTCATGACATCATCAGTAGTATTAAAATACAGTGCACCAGTTATAAGCGCGTCACCATCATTATCTAATGTAGGATCACTTGCCTTAGCACCTAAGTATCTATCATCAAAGTTATCGTAAGCTGTCTCTGCATTAGTAGCTGATGTAGCTGCGTTACTCTCACTTGTTGCAGCATTAGTAGCAGATGTACTAGCTGCGCTTGCAGAGTTAGCCGCATTGGTTTCTGATGTAGCAGCATTAGATGCGCTTGTAGCCGCCTCAGAAGCCTTTGTAGTTGCAGTTGTTGCACTACTTGATGCACTACTAGCACTAGAGGATGCAGAGCTAGCAGATGAGCTTGCAGATACAGCCGAAGCCGCTGCATTAGTTTCACTTGTGCTGGCATTGGACTCTGAAGTAGAGGCATTGCTTGCTGCTGTTGATGCAGTTGATGCGCTGTTAGCTGCGTTTGTAGCAGAAGTTGCCGCGCTTGTTGCGCTGTTTCCTGCATTAGTTTCACTGGTTGCTGCATTAGTTTCGCTGGTTGATGCGTTACTAGCAGAAGTAGCTGCTGCACTAGCTGATGCTGCTGCGTTAGTCGCTGATGCAGCCGCTGATACAGCGTCAACTATTAGGGACCAGTAGGATGTATTGGTTAAAGATGTGCCTGCTGGCGATGCCTGTGTACAAATATAGACATTGTCTAGTTGGCCTGCACTTGTTGACTTGACCAGATCTCGAACGGAATAACTTATTGTTGTTACCGTCGCATCTGTTCCTTGATACTGACCAATCTCTTGGAAATTTGTAATAGAGTCTCCATCACTGTTCCAACCGATAACATAGTTTGCTGTTGGTGATGGTAGAACAAGTGATGCACCAGATGAGTCAGTAATCGGAAACCGGAATGAGCGATTAATGTCGGCTCTTAATTGTTGAGAAATAAATATCTCTGTATCTTGTTCACGGTTTACTGTCTCGGCAAGTAAGTCACCAGACGTTTGATAGTCTGCTGTTCTAGCAATGCTCACTACCCTTTCAATGGTAATGATGTCGCCAGTTGATGCGCCAGTAACAAGTGTTATAGCGCCACTATCTTGTGTGTTTGCGCCTGCTACACTGTAATCAGTTGTTAGTGTGAGAATGTCTGCTGTATCGTTAGACTGTTGACCTGCTGGAGTAAGGTACACCTGCAAGTCTACATCCTCAAAGAAAGGAATAGGAAAGTCAAAGACAGTCTGACCGCTTGTTGCAGTATATTGCCGTCTAGGCTCTACATCATTAACTATAATTGTTGTTGCAGACATTTAGTCTTCTCCAGTAATCTGTTTAACAAGTTTATCACTTCCGCGTCTAAGATAAAAAAGATTCTGACCGGGTAACAGTCTCATAAATGCTTTCTTGTCTGACTCGGTCATCTCTCCCTCACCCGTAAGGCCTGATAGAGTTTTAGCCAGATTCCCTGCTGTACCAAAGCTCGGCCCTACGAGGCTCTCAATAACACTTCTTCCTGCCTGCCGACTTGATGTTGTCGTTACATCAGCTAACGATCTAAGACCGAAGTTATTACCTGATACTTTTTCTAATGTATTGTTTACTTCCATTAAAACACCAAGCACGCCAGTTCTATCAATACCTTCTATGATTAAGTTTTCAATATCATAGTTTACTTCCCTGCCAGCGTTCCATTGCTTAAAGATATACGTCATCATGCCCAGACCCATCATAGTAACCAAGCCTTGATATAAATTCGCATCTTGCTTCTGAAGCCCGGCAAGCATGATTCTGTTTTGCGCCGACATGATGAAAGACTTGAACTGGAAAAGCGTTTGCCCCATCTGTGTTGACATGACTATTGGCTTTTCTTGTCCGGGTGTAACAATAACTCGGTTAGTCTCTTGTCTCAATGCGCCAGCCCACAACTGTTCCAACTCAGGGTCATCCCATAAGTGACGGTTTGCAAGCCAGTTACCTTCACTTTTTGTTCCATGCTCTTTGATTAATGAGCCTATTCTTTTTGCTTGCTCGTCATTGATACCAAGTCTTTTCAGCTCTTTAGGTATTCCGCCTGCTACTAAGTCATCTGCTAATCTTGACTGCATAGATATGGCTTGGACAAATTTAACCGCAGTAGTCCATTGATTCATTAAGTTAATGTTGGAGAACTTTCTAGCTCCAGTACTTAGTGCTCTTTCAAACTTAGTACCGCCCCTAGTAACATCCTGTATGTCAGCAATCAGGCTGCCTCTACCATTAATAAGTGAGTCTATAGCTATACCGTAAGATTGGATTTCTCCTAGTAACGGTTTGTTTTTTTCCATTGCATAAGCAAACTTGTCAGCATTGCCAAACGCCTTGCCTAACCCATTTGACATGATTATTCTTGCAAGGTCAGGGACAGATGACGCAACAACGCCACCCATTAGCCTCATGTAGTTTAGATCTCTCGATGCCTTGCCTACTCTATGCCACATATTGTTAGGGTCAAAGTTGCCATGCACATTACGCATACGGTCAACCATAGCTTTTAGGTCCCGAAGGTCTTTGGCTTTAGATTTTTCCAGCTTAGCCCTTGCTTTCTCATTAGGTGCATTTTTGATTAAGATCGCATAGTCATCATTGATTGCTCTGAACTGGTCTTCTAAGTCAAGAGAACCGAATTGAGCTTTGATCTCAATGTCAGGGGCCATATTCATTAGATGTCTTTGAGCCAACAAGTTGATGTCATTCTCTAAGAAGTCCTGAATTAGCTCGTCAGGTATCGTGAACGTTCTAGCTCTGAATGGTGCTGACTTGCCTCTGTTCTCAGGTTTAGGATCAAACCCATCTCCAAGTCTGCTTTTGTCAGAGTATTCAAGCGTTGCGTCAGGGCTGGATATGATTCTGTTTTTTATTTCTTCAGCCCTAGCCTGAAACTCAAGGTCGTCAAAGTCGCCGTACTTGGCATCAAGTATAGCCTTGATAGCTTTTTTCCTTTCCTTTGGAGTAGCACCGTCTCTAGTCTTGAGCTGACCTCTGATCTGATTACCAATCTTAGACGGTAACGCAGCTATAACTTCATCAATCTTAAAGTTAAGAGAAGCCTCTCTATCAACTCTAGCTTGCAAGTCAATCTCCAGCTTTTCTATTTCGGCTTTTAGGCCGCTAACTTTATCTGCTGCTGCGTTTAACTGGTTTCTAGTTTTAACATTAAAGCTACCTGCTTCACGTTGCTGCCCCTTCTTGCCTTTCTCTGTACCTCTTAGCTTTTTCTTTTCCTCGGTGAGCTTTCTATTTATTTCTTTTAGCTTATCTTGCAGCGGCTTGATGCCACCTCGTTTTCTAGTCTTCTGCTGTTCAGCCCGAAGCGTCTCTATTTGACCTTTTATTTTGACCTTCTCTGCCTCTAGCTTGGGAACATCACCCTGTCTTTGTTTTCTAAGCTCTATTGCTCTATTGTATTGGGATTCATTTTCATTGCGTAGCCGCTGTAAGTCACCTTCAGCTTTCTTCAGTTTAGCCGTCTTTGAGTCTAAGGTTTTTTGGTTTGACTCTAAGGCTTTGGTCACGCCCTCTGCCTCATCGACAACAAGAGCAAGTTGAGATTGGTAATTTAACTTCTTGTCGTTCTCTGCCTGTAAGAATTTAGTTACAACATCAGTAAACGTTTCGCCGGCAGCATTTGTTTGGCCCATTATGGCTTCAACATTGTAAACTCTGTTGCGGTAATACTTAGATGTTTCAGTTATTACATCTTCATCCAGAAGCTCAGCCTTTATGCCAGCCTTTTTTAATGGCTCATAGAATTGCTGTCTCCATGCGCTTGCTGCTTTCTCGATAAGGTCATCATCTGAACCTTGAGATACAGCTCTACCTACCAGCTCGTCAAACTCTCTCTCACCAAGTATTCTGTCAGATAGCCCCTTGCCTTCACGCTCAAGGTACTGAGTGTAAATGTCCTTATGTGCTTTTGCTGCATTAAAGAACAAGACGTTATATTGTTGTATTTTATTTTCTACTGATATGACGCTTCCGCCATCAACCTCAAGAATACTATCAACTAACTCTTGCTGTAACTTTCTTACGGATTTTGATTCTGATACGGCTGTTCTTGAGTATGGATCAAAAGGCATCTTACTCAATATCCACTTAACAACCTTGCCTGTTACCTCACCACCACTAGCGAATGTTTGTGTTGGATCGGTTACTATTCTTGTCTCTGCTGCACCGGCATCCTTTATCTGGCCCGTGCTCAACATGCTTAGCTCACCTTTCTCATGAAAATTCATTGTGTCAGTAAGCTCTTTCTCAAACCTCTCTACTTGTTTAACATGCGCCCTCGCAAAAGGAATACCAAGAACGCCACCAAGTAATCCACCAGCAGCAACATTTAACGCTGCTTCTTGACCAGTCCTAGTTATTTGTTGGTTTAGCAAGATTGATTCCTGAGCACCGATAACCCCAGCCTCCAGCCCGGCTATAACACCAGCACCTTTTAGGTATGACTTTCCAATGTTAGCAGCCCGCAAGACCTTGCTTGCTCCCAGTATTGGGACAAGGTTTATTGGCTCCAGCAATGTTTGTGATATTAATGTCGCAGTAAAGGCATAACCGGGGCTGGCATTTAATATCTCTCTGTCTCTTTGCTCCATTGCAAAGTTTTCTCTAAGAAGGTTAAGCTCAGTGACATTGTTTGTGCCTGTTATTGCTCGCTTTCTAAAAGAGTCATTCTCAGCCTCAGCCTTAGTCATCTCCTTAAATGCGTTATAACCCTCATCCCTTTCCCCTTCACCAAGACCTGTATTCTTAGAAAAAAAGTTTCCTAGTGTTGTGTCTTGCCTAATAGACGCTCCCACAACTGTGGCAAAGTCAGGGCCGCCCTTAGCAAAAGGTAGATCCGCTACCTTTGGAACTTGCTTATTATTTTTTGTAACGATAGGCATTATTGGATACCTACAAGCGGATTGTCAGACTCAAGCGCATATAGCTCATACTCTTGCTTTGTTAATGTTTGTTTAATCATTTCTTCAGAAACCTCTCCAGCGTTAAGCATTCTTCTTGCTTCTGATTCAGCTTCCTGCTCTATGCCTGCTTTATTGGTTATGCCTAACGGGCCAACCTTACTGCCAGCATTGTCTTTTGCAATCACATCAGTGAGTGTTTGTATAATTTTTTCATCAATTCTTTCTTTCGCCTCTGCGCTTAAAAATTGGCTTTGTCTTATTTCAGATGTCAGTGATGGTTTGTATATTGCCGCACCATTGCTGTCTTTGAATGGAGACTCGCCTTTTTGCATCTGCTCTCTAGCGTGTGCTATAGCTTTATCTTTAATGTCTTTAGGGAGTTTGCCTACTGACATTTCACCTTCTGCAACTTGAGCTAAAACATCTAACTCTTTCTCGTTCAATCCGGGAACAATTAGCGGAATTAAGACATCCCTACCATTAATCTCAAAACCGGCAGAAACTTCAGACATTACTTTGCCACTAGGCAAGTCTATTAAGCCTAGCCAGCCCTCACCTTTAGGTGTGCCATCCTCTCTGTAGCCGTAATCAGCCACCAAAGAAACCGGCCCCTCATCAGTAAGCTTCATAATTTGATATACTGGCGCACCACTTATAGGGAAAAACTCATTATCCTCACCGGGTATCGGCACTAGAATAAAGTTTCTAGCCCCAGCAGCGTCAGTAGGAGTATCAATTTGACCTAAATCATAAAGCCCTTTCATAAAGTCTTTTTGTACCCAGTCACCAGTGCCGTCAATGGATGTGTAGGCGGCAACAGCACTAGGAGCTTGATACATAACATTGCCATTAAACTCTGCATATTCTGAGTTAATTTTCTGTAAAGCGTTATCTCTTGCAAAATCTAAAGTTGCACCATCATTGACGACACGGTTGCGAACTAATGTCTCGAACCTTTGTGTAATTATTGCCTCGTCAATTAATGCCCCATCCATGTTACCCTTAATCCAGTCACGATTGTCGTCGGCTGTTTTGTCGCTTGAGTATTGCTTGCCTCTATAGTCGATGGCCGCATCATCTTTTACTGTAGATTTTCTTGCGTAATCAATCGCTTTTTCAGGCGGCTCTCCGGCCTCTATGTTGGCTACTATTTGTGAGGCATAAGCGAGCTGGTCTCCCTTGACTACGTCGTAACCGTTAAGGCCTTTGCTTAGGTCTGTAATTATTTTGGCTGTCTCAGCGGCCTCAGCAGGATTTTTATTAACTAACTTGTTACTTAGGATGTTAGTTGTTAATGATGGGAATTTTCCCGTTTTAGTAAACAAGTTTTTAGCTAGCTCAATCTGTTGTTGCTGATCTATCTGCTCCACTGATTGACCAAAATAGACGTCGACATCTTCTTGCGAAGGCTTGACTGGAACATTGTTTTCGTCCACAACAATTGTGCCATTTAAAATGCTAGTAATGTTTGCATTGGTTTGGGCAGTTTTTTGTTGATCTTTGTATTGCTTATTTGCTTCTTTAGCTTGCATTTCTATGGCGGTCATTTGTTTATCTATTAAAGATCTATATGTGTTTCGCGCCTGCATCGCTCCCTTTGCAGTAGAAAGATCACCAAAAAGACCAGCATTGTAAGCAGAGTCAACACTAGATTCCCATGCGTCATAATCCTCCTGCACTCTGCCGGCCTGTAACTCAATGGCTATAACTTGCCTAGATGTTTGGTTTAACAGATTAACCCTGTCTTCGTCTTTTTTTGCATTAAGAATTGTGTTCTCTGCCTTGAGTCTTTCAGTTATACTTTCAACCACATCATCTGTAAGGCCAACAGTCGTCTTGTTGCCGTTCTTGTCAACTGTAGTTATGTTTTGAGCCTTAGTCGCTATCTCCGCAATATAAGCATCGCCTCGCCCTTGAGCGTAAGCCTCTCTAAAGCCGCCAACATATCCTGCTGTCAGTCTTTTTGTTTGATAGTTTTTGATAAAATTGTCTGCCATTTCTGGATCGTACTGGCCTATCTGATCTGCCGCCGAATAGATTGACTCTTCTGCTTTAGCTAGTACTTCTTCATCTCCATTAGCTACTGCCTCCATAGCAGTGTTAATGTCTGCTTGAACTTTTTGCTGTATATTGGACACGGCGACACCAAGCTCAGCCGAGTCTTTTTCTATTTGCTTCTTACCTACGCGCGGAACAGCATAGCTGTCAAACTCATTAGCAAGGTAAGATCTGATTGATGGGTCAGCCAGCTCTAAAGCCTTGCCTTTCATCGTACTAAGAGATTTCTGGAAACCCTCAACATCAAGGTTTGAGTCAATCTCTGCTTTGTCTATCTGACTTCTGAACTGGTTTATAGCAGCAGACTTATGCCCTTCTAACACAATGTTGTTGTACACTTGCCCAACTTTTGTCCAAGAGCTTTTTAACTCTGGAGCTTGAGCAGTAACATCAACCTTGTTAGCCTCCATAATCGCATTATCTGTAACCAGTTTCTCGTACACGCTGGCACCACGATTAGCCCACTTCTGTATAGTAGCGGCGCTCGTCTGTAATGCTTCAGCTTCAGCAGCTCTAAGATTACCGATGCTTCTTATGTTAGCTTCTTCTTTATATTCCATCTATGTGTCCTATATGTAATCGAATCTAACGTTGCCAGAAGAAAAAGTAGTGCCCGGACTTATAGTGCCAGCAGATGTTGTTATATTTTGCGTAGAACCCAAGCCCGGCTTCTGAGCAGGACTACCCATAGAAAACCCTGTTTGAGCCAATGTCATAGCCATATCTGCAACACCTTGATACTTGGCAGACTCAGCCCTAAACTTAAACGCTTCCCTTTGTCTCTGAAAACCTTTCTGAATAGATGCTCCGATAGCATCTGACTGTAATTGGTCTCTGCGGTAATCGTCCATAGACTTCAACTGCAAAGCCTCTACAGTTGTACCTCTAACGCCAGCCGCACCTGCACCAGCAGTTTGAGCTGCAAGAGCCGTTAGCAACCTCTCTCGTCTTATGTTGGACTCTTCTTTAGACTTTAGCTTCTCAATGTACTGTTGCTCTTTAACGCCCTCTTCTGCGGCCTCCATAGCCGCTTCCTGCTGAGCTGATGCCTTAGCTGATTGAGACAATGAATATGCTGCCGTAGCTACAGCAAGAGTTGTACCTACTGACACCGTAACGCCACCCACTGTAAACGTTGTCGCTAGTATCTCCATTACGCTAACTCCATCTCTATTGTTAATGATAATATCGTCATAGGCGCAGGAACTTCTTGCGTCAGTGTTACCTGAGCCTCTTTAGTCCAGCCTAATAGATACATGTCTTTTTTGCCTGTGTATGGTTGAACAGTGTTGTCCAAAACGTTCTCACCAAAAGCCCTAAATGGGACTATATTACCATTTATAGTCAAAGCTGTTGTGTCTTGAACAAAAGCACTACATTTAACTATTCTTTTATTGGAACTTAAATCGTAGCCTACACCAACATCTTTTTCGACTGGCATTGTCTTGACTGTTGGCGTGAAGAACAATCCTACCTCAGCAGAGTTTTCCGCCACTCTTGATAACGTTATACTTCCGCCACTAGGTGTAGCGTTAGATAAGACATTACCGTCAGCCCGCACCCTGCACTCTTTGCCGTTTAGGTGGCCTAGCCCAGTTAGTGTTGCTGACGCAGGGCTATTATAATTGACAGACGAGTCCATTACAGAGTCGCTATCTAGCTTTTCTACATAGTACTTATCTACGCCGTCTATGTTTCTTTTTATAACAAAATAAATATCATCGACAAGCCTACATACATTAAGGAATAAACCGTCAGTATCCCATGTTGTCCAGCCAGCTACTTCTTGTGCTCTAAGAGTATTAAATACTGCCATTGTGCCATCGTTGTTTACGATATAAACGTAGTTGGCATCCTCGCTTGATGTACCTACAGATACAGCCATGTCAACAGGCTGATTAAGAACTGAAGGCGATAACAGTGACGTTGTTTGTGATAGATATGCTTCTTCAGCAAAGCTAAATACAAACTCTCTAAGAGCCTTGCCTGTTCGCTGAACATATATTGTTGCCCCATCAATTACTTTAGGTTGTATTTTTGATGAACCATAGCCAGTTTGTCTCTTAAATGCAACATTGCTTGGAGTTATTGGTGACTCATTAACATAGAACTCAGCGCCAGAAGTAAATACTTGCAAGTCGCGGTTAGAGAAGATGGCTCTAATTTCATCAAACTGATCAACGTCTAAAGTTACATCAAGTGATTGATCGTCTCTTAGTTTGCCGGGGTCAAAGTTAAACAAGTCGTTTACCCTGCTGCCCCATATAGTTATAGGTTTTTGAGTTGAGCCGCCAAACCATAATCGACCTTCATGGAATGTTATTGTTTTTGGCCAACCTCTAGTGTTAGACCATACATCCTCTGACCTGCTTGTACCGTTTTGCGTCGTAGATACAGATATGTTACCACCAGACACGTTAGTAACTCGGCCAGTCATCTGTGTCCAAGCGTCAGCAGAAGCACCTGAGAAAGTAACAGTAAACTGATTACTGGCTGTCCTTGACACAGACACGCCAGAGTTGCCCGTATTAGGTAAATCTAACAAGGCTTTCTGCATGTCAACAGCACCAGAAGCATTGTCCTGATAACTAAACTCGTCAGTGTCTATACCTTCAAGAGTTAGCTTGATAGGTGCTCCCGTTACAACACTGCTAAATGTTATAACCTGTATCTCATCAACAGCAGTGGGGCTAGATGCGTCATTGAAATCATACAAAGGCTTCTGTACAAAAGCTAGATCATTAAACAGCCATGACGTATCACTGCCGTCTCTTTGGAAAAGCTTGGGCGCGTAATTTTCATCAACTAAAATCATTGTATCGGCAGACTGCGCAAACCTGATGTTAGGTATATCGGCTGCTGCGTATGTTGTCGTTACAGTAGCCTTAAATACATCGTCCCTGTAAACATCAATAGCGTTTTCTCTGAACACTAATAAGTAAGTTTGATCTACATTAAAAACAAAAGGAATTACCCTAGCCTCTGAGCTAACTCCATCAGCAACATATTTTAGGCCGGGTCTACGTTTCACGCCGCCCTGCGGCAAACAGACAACGTTGTTGCCAGTTATCATGCCGTTATAGTATTGGCTTACATCAACTCGGCCCAGTATCCTAGTGTCTAATACCCCTGAGTTAAATGCAGACTGATACTGGTAATACTTCATGAACGAACATCCCTGTAAGGATTAGACTCTATTGCGTCATTTGGAGCTTGCTGAGCATCTAGGTATTTTGCTTTTTTGATATATCTTTCGTACTTGGTATCGTAAATCATGTTCTGCTCTTCATTGTTTGTAACAATAAGCGCGAACTCGCTTGCCAACTTATATTCCATAAGTATCTGCAAGTAGGCAGGCCAAGTTTCTTCTCCTGCTCTGAATTGATAATCAACATACATCTCGCTTGTGTCGGCGTAAATTGCATCTTGAAATATCTTATAATTACTCGTGCCATATACCCTGTTGATCTTCAATGTGCCAGAAGGTATTTGGAACGCGTATTGGTAATCGTTTAATGGAACTGCTGTTAATCTAGCCAGTTGCCTTTTTGCTTTACTGCAAGACCAAGGATACTCGCTGAGTACAGCCTTTACAGTTATCTCGTATAGATTTGAAGCTGCAATGCCTGATGCTCCACCTTCAGAAAAGGATGATATTGGACTAGCACCTATCCTTACTAAAGCATTACTAGCGACCTGAACATCTGTTGACATTGAAATCTCCTAAATAAAGTCGGGGCAGGGCCGAAACCCCACCCCTATAACAGCGGGGAACTGTTAATTAGTCACCATCTGTTTCGGCGATAACAGTACCGTCAGAAACATCAACAACACCTGAAGCGTTACTAAGAACGTTTACAAGGTTAGTTGTAGGTGTCGCAGTGTCAATAGCAACGATTACGTCACGAACACCAAGCTCACTTGATGCGCCGTTAAAGTAACCAGAAGTATTAACGTCAGCGATTGGATCTTCGCTTGAGTAAACCCATAAGCGAGGACTTCCACCGCCCGGACCTACTTGGTATAAACCATCTCGACTAAATGCCATGATTATTCTCCTTATGCAGTTTCGTCAGTGTGAATTTCAACAACGCCACGAGCGTCACGAACTACAGCACCAGCTTTTAGAATACCGTTGGCCAACCAAGATGTTTTCTCAGCGATCCAGTCAACAGTTGTTTTCTGGTCAATACCGATAGCCATACCTAACGCATCACGATGGAAAGCGTAAGCAGTAGCATCAGAAGAACCAGCACCCGGCAAACCACCCTCATCACGAGTTTCAATTAACTTGAATCTGAAACCGTAGAAAGTGTCAATGTCGCCGTTTACTAAAGCTTTGACGTTCATGTAGTCAGAGCTTGTAGCTTCAGTTGAACCTAGAAGTTGTTGCTTCTGTGTTGCAGTGAAAGCGATGTAACGACCGTCCATGCCCATACCTTCAGCATCAAAAGCAGCACCAGCTTCGCGTACTTTATCAACAGTAAAGCCAGCACCACCAACAGCAATGTTGCTTAATGCTGTACCAGCGGCAGCAGGAATACTACCTAAAGCGTCAATAGCTAACTGGTCTTCACGACGGCCCATTGCCATAGCGATTACCATTGCAAGCTCTTGTTGCTCGTCAAAGTTTACTTCAGCAGCGTCAAAAATATCAGTGTACTCTGGAGCTAACCAGTTTTCCAAAGTAGCTGGAATTAACGCGTGTGAAATGTCCATAGGTGTAACATCAGCTTGGCTTGCTTTTTGGTTAGCAAGGCCTTTGCCCATGCGACGGAATTTGTAAATGTCGCCAACAACATCAGTTCGTAACGTTAGGCAATCACGCAATTTACCACCAGATTGGTATGCGTGTTTAACTAAAGAATCGAACTCTTGTTGAGCAACAGAAGATAGAGTTTTACTCATGATCTTTGTCTCCAAGTAATTAAAAAAAATCAAAAACGTTTTGCTCGTCTCTGACCTAGTGACCGTTTACGGGTAGACCAGCACTCGCTAATCCCTTCGTATCACGGCCTACTTGAAGCAGGGTATCGTTAGATGGGGCGCCAATACATTATTTCATGGCGTGAAATTATTATAAGCTAAATTTTAGTTAAAAAAAAGCCCTAACACGTGAGGCAGATACGCGAAAGGGCATGAAGGTTAAATAATAACTCTAACCTAGTTGTGATGCAAGCCTTTTGTGTCTCTCTCTGAACACTTTATCTGTTTTATATTTTGGATCTCCTACAGCTTTATGATAGTCATCCCAAGTATAGCTCTCTTGCAGTGTAGGGGCTTGCTGACTTCCCGGCAACTTACTGTTTCTTGTTTTAGAAATCATAGCCTCTAAAACTTCAACTTGATCAGCCGTCATTGTCATTGTGTGCATGACTTCAACTTGCTCTTCACTAAGGTTGTTGCCTGCCCACGAAACCAATCCTCTTATGCGATCATCAGCATTTTCACCAAGCAGTTTTCTTTGCTCGGTATAATCAGTCTCTAATTGCCCCACCATGCTTTGCTGATAACCAACAAAGATTTCAAACAACCTTTGAGCGGTATCGTTGTTCATGTTACTTTCTTTGGCCACTTCCATGAACTCTTGGTATGCAACCAACTCAGTATCAACCTCGCCTTCAATACCCTCTGGCAACGCTAAGTCGTATTCATCAGGCGCGCCTACAAAAGCACCCAATCTTTTTTCAGCTTCTTTATATGCCTTGGCCTGCTCTATGATTGCCTCATCCTGTGACCTTTCGCCTGTTGCATACTTGTCTAAAAGCCACTCAGGCCGCTCAATAGCTGGACCATTGTTATCATCACTTACTGCCTCAGTAGTAGATTGATCTACACCTTGCAAGTCTTCGTTACTTTCCGTTGCTTCTGCCGTTAAACTTTCACTCATAATTTTTCCCCGATTTGGATTTGAATTAAAATTTCACTTACAAGCTCTCGCTTGCCGTCATTCATATGAACTTCTCTTTCTGTTGCATTGTAGCCTGCTGGTTTGCTGGTACAAAAAGATTGCACCCATTCCGTAAGAATGTTTCTGCCAGCTTCAGTTTTAGAAAAAACATCATGATAAGCAGCAGCCCTACGCCTTTTTGCCGCTACTACCTTATCCTGTTCTTTCTGGATATTTTCATCCTGACTTTCCCAATTAAGGTATTCAGGACTATCAAAGTCTAAATCTTCACTCATACTGCTTCCCCGTATTGTCTTAGCTTATTCGCCTAGCCCGCACCTTGACCGCCTTGCTCTTCTTGCTGCATCATAGCTAGCTCAGCTTGAGCCTGTGCCGCTTGTTGCTTTTGCTGCTGCATAGCCTCAATTTCTTCCGGCGTTCTCTTAAGCTCAGCAGGACCAGACATCTTATCCATTAAGAACGTAGGTATAGCTTCTACCCGTATAGTTTCGTTTAGCATTTCTAGCGGAGCACCCATACCTACAGCAGTTTGCAAGATATTCATAAGGTTTGCCGCCTCATCTTTATCATGTTGCTGCGATACTGGTGAAGTAAATTTTAACTTAATGTTTTCGCCGTCAATTTTTAGCGGAGGAATTATGCCTTCCCTACTTAATAAGTACATAACCCTTTCAATAACGCCACCAGCTAGCTCATTAACTAGACGGCTAAAGTCTGCACCAGCGTCTTGTAGGTCCAACTGCATCCTAGCCTGTATCTCTGTCGCTGACTTAGTTGCGTCATCAATGTCACCAATAGGTTTAGCAAATAAGGCCCTGTTGACGTTATCAACTCTGCGATTGTATTCCATCTCATGGAAGTCTAATCTACCACCAACATCTAATGGTCTTAATGTGGGATTCTCGTCACTGTTGGAGCCTACAGGGATAACCACTCCCGGAGCTAAGGTGATCGAGTAAGGATTGATTACACCATCATCTGTAGCTGTCCATACACCAGCAACAGCCAAAGCTGCGGATTTTAGGCTATTTTCTGCCATTTTGTTGAGCGTCTTAATATCTGGTAAGACTCGCATAAGCGGACCCCTGCCATATACCTCACCCGGAATAACAGTTGTTCTGCCTACTATAAATGGAGTTGACTCACCAAAACCTTCTTCATAAATAACGTCGTCGCCAATCATGACATTTAAGGCATACTCGCCATCTTTATCTGGCAGCATAGCCTCAACAATATCTAGTTCTGTTTCAGGTTTTGTTTTTTCTATGTCTTTAAGTTTTTCGGGCAAGACTGCATCAGGGTACTGTGCAAGAATGTTTCTTATGTTGTCTTTTCTTTCCCAGAATACGCCTGTTACTTTTCCTTTAGGCCCAGACTCAAGATATACATTGCTAAGCGGGATAGCATCAAACACTATTTCGCCTTGATCTTCATCATACTCACATATCATTACCGCTGTTGATACGGCTAAGTCAATAAGTGACTCATGACATCTGGCGTTAAAGTTAGACCTGTTTATATATTCAAAAACAATATCGGTGATTTTTTCCAATGCGTTTTGCATCGTGACTCTTTCACCTGCATAGTCAATCATCTCTTGACCATTGACACGTCTTCCGGGCGTTAGCTTGGCCCACTGACTGCCAGCAGGCATGATAGATTGCTGTATTCGGTTAGCATATATAGGCGTAGCTATAATTGCAGTAGAGTCATAAATATGAGTATTCTTTTTTTGTCCGGGACTATGCTTTGTAAAAGTCTCTCTCTGCGGAACAGCATACTCATAGCACTCACGCATGTGCGAGTACCAAGACGACATCTTGCGCTTCTTGGCCTTATCAAACCTTTTTAACACAGCCTTAGCACTCATCCTAGAGTTTCCTTGCTACCCTTACTTTCGTCATCCATAACACCAAGAGCAGATCCTCTTAATAAAGATGAACGCGAACCAGACATTCTTCTTTTAGATCTTGCTTCTCTTTCAGCTATCTCTGACTTCTGTTGATAGCCTCGCTCCAATGTCTGTTTCTCCGCTTCAAGCTGCTCTTGAGTTGGCTTGAAAGGCTCAGGCGACTTAGGGCCACCACCAAATAATCCACCCATTTTATATCCCTCTATATCTAGTTGATTTGCCTTCTAATGCGGCCATCAGTGATGCTGACCTGCCAGTACCTATTTTTCGCCCAGCCCTGACTTTTTGCGATGTTACACCTGCAATGTTTTTCTCACTTTCTTTCCTTAGGTCAATTTCCTCTGACTGCTTTCGCATCTCTACATTACGCATCAGTGACTCTCTTACGTCACCATAGTAATTAACAGGGCTTCGGCCCAGTTGACCGCTACCCCTACGCTCGAGCGTGTATTCTTGTTTACTTATGCCGTAAACTTTGTCTTGTTTTTGCATCTGCGCGCCGGTTTGCTTAGTGTTCTTTGCTTGATAAGCTATGTGTTGATAGTCTCTACGGTCTAATTCTGCGCGCCTTTCTTTTTTTGATTTCGTTCTCATCCCGAGCATACCCATGACTATTTCTCCAATTTTTTATATAACTGGTAAGGCGTTAAACACCAAAAAGACCTATCCCCGATAAATGCTTTCGCTGTCTCAACACAATTAAGCAGGCCTATATATCTACGGATTTTATACACGTCAACCATAGCCTTGCCTTTAATGATGGTTTCCCCTTCTAACGGTTGATAGTTCATTTTGTCAGAGAAACAAGTAACTTCATTATATGACATTCTTGGATCAATTAAAACAATATAGCCTTTTTTATGGATAAGTATCTTGACATGGGCAAAATCTTTCTTTAGGAATTTGTTTAACCAGACAAGCCTGTTAGCCTTGCTAAATATAAGCGTGTAGGTTACTTCTTCCTTGCCTATGTTTTCTGCTTTAATCAGACTCTTTTGACTTTTTCGATACAACAAGTTTGCCTTCCTTTATCTCGCCAATATAGCCGGGTATAGCTTTTTGTACTTTGTCTGCCAATAACCTTTTTGCAACCATCTCTGGCATATTATTTTTTAGCTCAAAAGTCATTGGCTCTAGCCAAGTTATAACGCAATCCATAGACTGCTTTGCAAACAGTGAATTTACTACGCTGGCCAAAGCTAATTGCTGCACTCCTAGCTTACCGATATTACATTTGAATTGCATATTTTTCCCCTTAGAAAACAGACCAATCTGATATTTTGATTGGTTTTGAAAAGTTATTGTTTGTTGTTGTAATGGCTTTTCTTCCTTCCCCGCCAGCCATTAAAGCGTACTCTGCTGCTTCGCAGATGTGTGAGTATTGATTTTTATCTGGCTCATCACTATATCTTGCATCACCTGCCACTTGTATTCTTCTGTAACAGAATCCGCCCATCAAACCTTTGCGCAGGTTTTTGGCTTTAGGTGATATCATAAATGCGGGCTTGCCATCCATACATAATCGCTTCATTGGATCTATAATAGCGGCTCGCCTAACTGCCGGTTTGTTTGTGTTTGTAGGAAATACGCAGTTAATGCCATGCTTGCGCAGGATTGAAAAAGCAACATCGTCTGTGGCTTGCCCTCTGTTCATCCCCGACGGATCCCCACCACCTCTTGCAAACTTGAAGTTGGGGTACTCTCTATCGAGATACCTTTTTAGCTCTGGAGCAAAAGACGTCGCAGACATGTCTTCTGTAACAAACTCGTCTACAGCCACCCATCTACCCATCACGGGAACAAACTGAAATATCGCGCAAGCAGGTGTTCTACCAAAGTCAATGCCAAGTGTTAATGGTAGTGACTGGTCAGGCTCGTAAACATCAGCCAAGCAATGCGTGCTGTCAACATATTCAGGATAAACAGGCTTACCGTCCATGACAAAACCATATTCATTTGCAAGGTTTACCTTGATCCATTCAAAGTCTTTACCTTCCATACCTCTGACATAGTAGCCCTCAGGTAAGTTATGCACGTTTTCTGCGTCAAGGTTTTCCTTAAACTTTTCGCCTTCTCTGATCAAACCGCCGGGTTGATGAAAGAACTCCCATCCTTTGGGCTTTGTTATCTCCGATAGCTTATAAATCCAGTGATCTTCATCTGGCGAGTTATAATCACCAATCATGCCATGCCAAGTGCAATCAATACCACCGGCGGCCTTCGACGGATAACGACCGTGACGTAAATCAGCCATATCTATAATCGACTTTGGAAGCTCTTTGGCCTCGTTTAGCCAGAAGCCTGTGACCTGCGTACCCCTTAATTTCTTGACACTATCTTCCCTGTCTAGTGCTAAAAATATAATTTCAGAGTTTACTATTGTGCCGTCATCTAGCTCGAACTCAAGATTTTGGTGTGGTGGCTCAACACCGCCCTGCGTGTAGTGGCCTAAGTCTCTATACAGCTCTAACCAGTCCTTTATCGTTGTATTGGCTAAATCAGGAAATGTATTACGGATAGCAACAAACCTAGATGGCCTTATACCTTCCTCATTGGGCTGTTGGTTACACATAAACGCAAAGATTTTCTGACAAGATTCCATTGTCTTGCCTGACCCTAACGGCCCTCTAATCATTTGTACGCGAGCAGTCGAGTACCTGTAGTTAGATAATACTTTGCCTTGCGGCTTCGTCTGTATCTGTATCGTTGGTTGTTCGCTCATCTGTTATCTCCCCGTTAATAACACTTGCACTAAGCGCAGGCTTGCCACCCAAGTCTATTGTTTTAACTTTAGGCATTGTTGTATGCTTAACTTCCATAGCCTTTAGCTTAGGCTCTGTGTATTGTGCAATTTTTTCCCACGAGTCGATTGCTTGCTTAAGAGCAATAAACAGCGTTTCTACACTTGTATCTTCAGGTAAGTTTTCAAGCAAAGACTGCATCTGATGTGCGTTTTTAGCCATCTGCATTATAGGATGAAATTGCTCTCCATACTCATCTTGCAGTCTAGCTAGTAAAAACTTTTTATTTTTGTTTGGTCTTCCTTGCCTGCTATTAGGCGCTATGTTTGCCATGTTATGCCCCGTAATGATCTTTGTCTAGCAATATAAGTTGACACTCTGTAGAGCAATAAGCGTTTGGATTATCAGCTATTACTGACATTTTTATATCTGCTTTCTCATCTAAGAACATGCCAAATTTTTTATTTTCCATAAATGACTGTTGATATATTTTAGAAGCAGACTCGGCATGGAATACACCACCGTATTCTCTTGCCCTTAGTGTCGCAAGTACCTCTCTGTTTTTCCCTACTGAAACCTCAATAGAAAAAATTAAAGCAACGTATCCCGCTGGAACTGTGTAAGCTGATGATAAGCACGTATTATGGCCATTTTGAATTATAGACTGCAAGTTACTTCCAGCGTAAGCCGTTATATTTCCTTCTGCACCACCATAAGAGCCAGCAGCAGTAACCTCAAACTCGTTTACTCTTAGGTAGCTGTTTTGTGTTGTTACATTGGCAGTACCCGCCAAATTGATTTCTTCGCTTATCTCAGCATAAGAAGCATCAAGCCCTGTTATCTTTGCAGACGTTGCACCCGATCCTAATACGGCATCGTTTGCAGAAGTTGATGAGATAGTCAATGTGGAAGCTGTATCTAAGAATTGGTATGTACCACCACCGCCCCAGACATCTTCTTGTGCTGTACCTACATCCTCGTTGACACCGAAAACGTCCACCACTTTTGCGTGCTGAGAAAGCCCTGCGGAAACAAAAATGTCAAAGTCACTTGATAGCGTAGCTGGTAATTCAGTAACTACTGCTTTCGCACCCTTAAAAGCAGTAAACACCCATACGTCATGATCTATATCTATCAACTCCAATTTCTCACCGTCAATTACTCGGTGATAGGCCTTGTTGCTTGGTGCTGGCTGATTATGCGTAACAGCTACTCTTATTTCGCCTTCTCTAGCTTCAATTACAAGTCTATTTAAACCTTGATTAACCTTGACGTATTCATTAACTGACAAGGCAATAGTGCTAGTGCTCATGTGTTTGTACCTTTGATAGAATTGGCTTTATTGTAACACCCAAGAGCGAAAAGAACGAGTTGCCAGACATAAGATCCATAATATCTGACTTGGATATTGAATACGGACCCGTACCCGCAGCCTCGTTTATTTCTTCACATAGCGTTCTTATTTCATAAGGATGAGCAACAATAGCTACATCGCCTATCTCTTGCTCAGTCAAAAGCCCTTCCTTTTTAAGCTCATTGACGGTCTGCAATACGCCATCTAAATCTAGCTTTTCAATTTGAATCTCTACGCTCATATTCCACCTCTATAAATTCTTTACGTTTCTTTTCAACCTCAACAAACTTGTAATGCTTATGTGTGTTGAGAAACATTTTCATCTTTAGCTTGTAATCTGTTGTTCGCCAGCCTTTCGCGTCTTCAACAACTTGTTCATTGTTTTTGGTGTAAATAAAGTCAGCAACATAATGAATTGCTCTTATTGACTTCTTCCCAGCCTTAAACTTTTCTTGCAGAGTGAACTTAGGCTGACGGCTTAGCGCAGATATTTCTCCTCTAAATTCTTGGCCAAGCAAAAACATATACCTATCAGCTTCTAGTTTTGAATCGAACTTTTCTTCTTGACCGTCAATAGTCAGGATGTGTTTTTTCGCCCCGTACTTGCTTCTCTTAAACATTGCCTACCCCTTTAACATGTCAGGTGTAATAGATACCCTGCTAACTTCCCCATAGCTGCTATGATAGGTTATAACTTTTGCACCTCTCCCGCTCATCCAGCCGCCTCTACTAGCATAAGCATCGTTTGCTGCTAGTGTTCGATGCTGCTCTACTGTCATAAGATTTGTCTCTAGCAACTTATCATGGTGCATGTGACCCATGTGCGCGTAAGAAAACTTGGTATCGCCAAAGACAGACCTAAACTTTGATACAAAAACATCGTCAATACTCTCTGGCTTCTTCTTGTGACCATGATGCCAGAACAATGAGACCTTACCAAATACATGGCAGTAGTAACTATCTGCTGTGTTGTCGACAGTTATTCTCGGCTCGTTGTCGTAAAAAGCACTCAAGAACTCTCTAAGCCATACGCCGCTTGCTGGATCGTGATTGGCATCAGCCATGATTATGTGAAGCTCTTGATGCTTATGTAAAAGCATACTAACAACTTGCCTGATAACCCTAATAACAACTCTGACCAGCTTTTGGAACCTAGTGTCGGCATCCAGAACGTGCTTACTGGCAGGCGTTACCGCATCAAAGCCATCCCAGTGCAAAAAGTCGCCTATGTTGGCAAACACTGCTTTGTTTGTATCAGGTGACAATTTAATGGCCTGTGAGAACCATGCCAGTAGTGTTTGCTCGGCTATATCCGTGTCCCAGTCTTCACCTGCTTCTTCGCCCCATGATAACATTCCGAAATGATAGTCAGTTATTGTGTAAACGTTTATAAGGTTTTCTTGTGATGCTTCAGGTGCTTTCGTTTTTTTTGCTTTTGGTATTTCTTCTGCCAGTGCTTTTATGGCTTCTTCCATTAACTCTTGCTGTCTTTTGTGGTCTATGTTTGTTTTTGACCACTGTAAAACTTGCTTCCCTTCTTTATCGTAAAGCGTTGATGTACCTTTAAGGTGAAACCCCTCAGGCACTGTCTTAGTCATATCATGATCAGGCGACCATCCTCGTCTAGCCGCAACTGTCTGTAACCTTTCGACCACTGTTGACACTGTGCTTTTGCTTATGCCTAGTGAAATGCCTGCCAGCCTTTGACTTCCTTCTTCGTGCAGCGCGTTCACCACCTGCCTCTGTCGATCTGTTTTGCAAAAATCCAACAGCTTTATGTACTCGATTTTTTTATCCATAACCTAAACCTTAGCTAATAACCTTATGTATATTAACATTTATTTAATTTTTAAGTTTTGAATTGCATTGTTGAGTATATTTCCATCTATATTTTGAATCCGGCCTTTATACCTTCCGTTTATAAATGTCCATGCAATTTTTTGTGCCGTGTACTTTTTACCTAAAATAGTTATCTGTCGATAGCCTTTTTGATCAATATAGCCTGCTACACTACCTTTCTTTGCTCTAGGATTGAAGTTTACTTTCCATCTTATTTCGCCATTCAGTCTATTGTAATTGAATAGCTGTTGGACTCTTTCTTTGCTTATCATTCGTGCTTCCCATCAAAAATTGGTTTTTGTTTTTCGTTTAGCTTCCACTCATACCACTTCCCGCACTCACTGCACTTCTTTTTGTTCAAACTAACAAACAGTGAGAATGGCGCTTTGCAGCATGGACTTGTAGTCTTCATATTTTCACCAACCCTTTCTCTAGCAGTTTAATTTGCGTCCTAAACATTGCATACAGATGCTCATAATCTCTTTTATCTCTGTTTGCGTTTGGATCGTTTGCGTAACCACCATCAAGCCAAGCATGACAGTCCGAGCAAGCATAAGCGCCGTGCAGGTCGCTGTATTTTCTACCCATTCCGCCACCGTTAATGTGCGCGAACACTGTTGTCTCTGGATTGCCGTTGCATATCGCTGGAAGCCTGACCGTGCAGTCTTCACCTTTTGCGCTTTTAGTGATTTTACTCATAAGTTAAATGGCCTAGCTTTTGGTGATGAAAGGTACTGTAATGAGTTTGGCTCGTGATAAACGCCATACTTTCCTTCTTTTCCTGTTCCGTGACGCTGCTTTGCAATGTAGATAACATTGTCAGGGATGCCCTCTAGCTTCTTTAGTTGCTTAACATCACTATCCGTCTTGTCATGTTTGGCCGTGAGAATCCTGCACTGATCCTCTTTATCTTTGTTCCTGTGAAATATAACTAAGTTATCCACAAGGTCAACAATTTCTCCAGCACCCTTAACGTCAAACTTGTCTGGCATCTTGCCTTCTCTTTCTGACTTTCTGATATGGTGAACTAGATGTATATGCACGTTATTTCTTCTTGCCGACCACGCAAGCCTATCAACAAAATTCTTTTGTGCATTGTAGTCATCAAGCCCTAGCCCACATTTAACAAGTGAATCAATAATAATATGATTAACACCTAGCTTGTTTGCTGCGTAATCGACTAAACCTAGAATCCTGCTAGACTCAACTGTGTCAATCTGATCGTAAAGCCAAACCTGTCCATCCGTTTTCTTGATCAACTTGCGGATGTAGTCTTCTGATGGATTTGCCAATCCACCCATCTGCTTTACCATCCTGTTTACAGTTGACCTTAAAGGCATCTCTAGCGAAGCTATGAGCCATTTGCTTATAGGCATTGTCAGCGCGCATATCTGGTTTAGTATTTGAGACTTACCGTGGCCATTGATACCGGTCCACAGTGTTACCTCTCCGGGCCTTAAAGCAAAGTCATCGTGCGTTTTAGGGAATGGCAGTTTCAGGCCTGTATTAGCATCCTCTTGACTAAACGACTCGACTGCTACATCGGCAAGCTCAGTTGCAGACAGTATGTTTTGGCTTTCTTGCACCCCGGTAAACTCTATGTATTCAGGATCCTTCAGAAGGTCGATGCTATTTAAAGTCTTCATGAGACACCTTCGTACTGGTCAAAGTCAACACTAGGCGAGGCCTCTGCTTTCCTTCTTCTCTCCCACGTCCTTATAGCTGCCTTCCAGTCCTTCATCTTCGATTTGCCAACAGTCCAACCAACACTCTCGTAATAATCAATAAAGACTTCTGCATCTATTGTGTTTTGACGCGATAGACAATACTCAGCAACATCATCAACAGAAGGCTTAACAAAACGCTTGCTATTGTTATTATTCAGTACTTGTTTATTATCAGTACTTGTTAGTGCCTTATTTTCCCTTTGAGGATTATCCAGTTTAGGGCTATCAATTTGAGGCCTATCATAAACGTACCAATCAACGTGACCTGTACTGTGCCTTTTCATTTTGATATAGCCTGCTTGTTTTAGGTTTTTTATAGCTGTCGCTACACCATCCTGACCTGTACGCTTTTGCTTTGCTAGGTGAGCCAAAGATACCTGCCAGTTATCAGGTTTTGACAGTAGGTAGATCAACAAACCAAGATCCTTCCAATCTAAATTGTCATCATCTATAACTTGATTGCTGACGATAGTGAAGCTATGCTCTGGCTTTTGGCTTCGTATAATCATTAGTACTTACCTGACTGTACTTTAGTTATAAAACTGGACAGCTTTTCTCGCGTAGATAATCTTGATGCGTCATACCCGCCATTCATTATTCTTTTGAGCGTAGGATATGTTAGGCCTGTTTCTCTGAGTATAACTGCGTGATTTGCAGCTCTCATAAATGACATAACTTTTTTATTGCTTAGTAACATTTTGCCTCTCCGTTTGTTAGTTTTGTTTATTTTAACCTATAATTTTAGGTTATTGCAATGATTGTTTTAGTTTTCTTTTCTCAATCCAAGCATCTCTCTCAGTTTTAAGGTCTTTTGCTGATAGCTTTATGCCTCGGCTTCTTGCGTCCGCCACCATGTCTAGTCTTAGATCATGGCTTTTTATTTTATCGTTAAACTTGCCCTGCTGGATCTTTTCAACCTGTGCCATATATAAAGGCCTTACTTGCTGGTCCAGAGGCTTTTCGAACAAGTCGCTCATGTTTAGACCTATGGCTTCAACAATCTCCGCAGGAGAATGGCCTGCATGACAATGAATTAAAATACTTCCCGATGATAAGAGCTTTATTGACATCTGACCCGGCGATGCGTGACCGCACGGGCATTGCGCCCGCCACGTATCACCACCGTTAGCTCTAACCTTATCTAACCGTTCGAGCAGAACCTCAACACCCATTATCGTCATCCTTAACAAACTTACCATCAACCATTACACCTGTTCGCTTGCTGATTGTTTGGTACGCTTGCTCAACACATGTCTCCATGTCCAAGCCCCATGCTCGTGTCTGCATAACCAAGGTCACAAAGATGTCTCCGATAGCATCTGCTATTTCCTCGACATCCCGGTCTTCGATAGCTTGACGTAGTTCAGCTACTTCTTCTTCAGTCTTTTCAAGTTGAGCTGTAGGTACAGCATACGGAAGGATGCCTTTTTCATGGCCCCATCGTTCGATAAGCATTTCTAATGTATTTAATCTCACCAGTGTTCCCCTTCTGTTTGTTCCATTAATTCAATCATCTTGTTCAGATACCAACGGGCTTTCTGAGCATCCTGCAACGGATTACCTTTCCCCCATAGTCGAGTCCCTAAATACTTGATGATGTTCCCGTGACAGTAGTGAATACTATTCCATTCACCCATCACATCGACAATGTAGTCAATAGTTTCAATCTCACCTTCATTATAGTGAGCAGGGTTGTTTACCATGTCATCAGAGCCGAGCGCATTTTCCTCGTCCAATGCCAGCCTTGCTATCTCATCCCATTCTTCTTGCGTGATATCGTTTATTCCTGTCATATTATTTCTCCGCCAGAATTGCACATTCATCTTGAATCTGCTTATTGACCGCGTTGCAAGCGTAATAGGTATGAACAAAGCTACCACCAACCACTAAAAAGTAAACAACCGCCCCGACAGCGGCGATCCCGGTATTAGCTGACACTGATGATGCCACCATCATTACAGTGTTGGCAATCATAATAAACGCAAACTCTTTTTTTCCAAGATAAAAGTAGTGAGCACCTATACCGCCTAAGAACGCGCCTAGAAGGTACGAAGTCCACATACTTTTCTTTTTAGAGTTATAAAGCACTTCTGCTTTTATTTCATTACTAATCATATCTATTCCCCGTTAATTATATATTTAAGGTCTGCTGGCGTATCTAGTCTTAAACCATATTCATGCAGCATGAACCTATCTATTGTGTCTAAAAATTCACCAAACGTTTTTATATTCATCTTTTCAGTTTGAGCTATAAGCTCCCAGAAGTGAGTTTGATATTGCTGGAGTACAGCAGGATGATCTTTAATTAACTCGCAATGGTCATCATAGTCTTCAAAGAACATAGCATAATCCTCATCCTGTGCAATTAGCAACGGCTTCATAAAACGATGCTTCCAATATAAATTCCACTGCTCTTTATTCCGGCCCTTACCTACACCAGCTAAATCCTTTGCCGCCTGTCCAGCCCATAACCATCTCAATCTCGACTGAGCTGCACTTCTGGCTTCCTTCTGATCAACTATACTAACTACACGCTTACCATCAACATCCAACTGCTCAATAGTATGAATACAATTACGCTTGGATTCTTCGGTAGAAATTACATACTTCAGTTTCACGACTTTTCACCGAAAAAGAAATCATGCAATGCCTTCACATGTACATACTGAACCCTACTATCACCACCCTCTATCTTTATTAACGAATGGATAGGAACGCCAGTAGCTTCATTCAGTGCCTTTTTACTGGTAATAGCTACCAATTTTTTTACCGATTCAAACATATATTCCCCTTTGTTGTAGATTTAACACCGACATTTAATTGTTCTGTCGATGAAGGTCATCATAATTCAGGTGAATATCAAAGTCAACAATGTTTCTGAGAATAAAAAAATATATTTTGACAGAGCAAAAACATGCAGGGAGAGATAGTTAATATCTCATTAAACGGCTTCTAAGGCTGTTTTAAGGCATTCTCTCCTGTTAATGGTAGGTAAGGTAGGGTTAGTGTTTTAAGTGGGAAATTTTGTGCGTTGAGGGGAGTATGTATATATACGCGCGCATCCTCGAAGCTACCCCCTCGCGCGCACATAAATAAAAGGAAGTAAATCTCTCCTGAAAAATGGCTAAACCGTTGGTATCATTGACTTCAGCTTGGATTGATAGGGGTATTGGTTATTGTTTTGGTTAATTGTGAGACGTTTTGTTTGTGTATCAAACCATGTTCTCATCAATAGCTGTTTAAGCCGTCAAGGTTTACTTGATAGCCACAGCATACACTTTGAAAAGAGCTGTATTGATCTACATAGAATTTAGTCATCTATACACTACTAGAACAGATTGATACTTTCACCGGAAAAACTCCGACCTTTACTTACTGTATCCATTGCGCCAATTTACGCTGACAGACTTAAGAATACTTAAAACAATGCAAAACAATCAGAACGCTGTATCTGTTGGTGTATCTACGTTTACTTAGTATATTGTAACATTTTTTGAAGTTTTTTGCTTTTTTTGTTGCATAGCAATTAGCCTATATGACTATAATGTCGAAACGCCGGCACTTGTTGGCGCCTGTAATTAACCAAGGGTACTCATATTATGAAACTAACAAGAGTTCAGCAACGCAAAATCAGCAGGCTAAACTACTATTTGACGTATGTCGCTATGTTCTTAACAGCAGTTGTTTTGCCATTACCATTAATGGCTTTATTCTTAAATTACTTTTCAACAGTTCCGGTTGTGCTGTTTTTCACAGCAATAATTACAACATGTGTCATGGTCGCTATACTATGGACGCAAATAAGCTTAAACAAATAGGGGAACAAAATGAAAGACGAAATAAGATTCGAATGGGCTTGTGAATACTGGAGCGATGACGATATTATCGACACTGACTTTAGTGACAAAAAAATCGACGTATGGCCTGCTAGGTGGAGTCATATTGAACTGGGTAGTGAATGTAAGCCCGTCATCAGCGTTAGACGCTACGTTGGCAATGAAGAAGATGGCATTCTTGATATTGGGTATGCTTATCAAGGCGACACCACTTTCGACACCGGGCACAAAATACCCGCTCACTTATTAAACCAACTGAACAAGGCGAAATAAAATGGATAAACAGCATCTAGATTTATTGATTGATTTACTAAATGACGGCATGTGCTTGGCGTTGTCTCATAATCAATATAACGGCTTAAAAAGCAATTACGACTTAAGCGAAATATCAATTGAACTGAACGGTGAATACTTTACCGCTCGGAAATTAACTAAATAATCAAAGGGGAACAAAAATGAAAAACGATATCCAACAGCAAATAACTAACACTATCATCGATATGATGGAAACGGCCGGCGCTGACTGGTCGAAAGAATGGGCCGCTGTAGATGCTCCGCATAATATAGCAAGCGGCAAGAACTATACCGGGATCAATACGCTTGTATTATCAGCCGGCGCTGTAGTTCGGGGTTATGAGTCCAATATATGGGGAACATACAAGCAGTGGGCTGATAAGGGCGCGCAAGTAAAGAAAGGCGAAAAAGCTACTGGCGGTATCTTTTACAAGACGCTAGAGATAAAGGACAAGGAGACGGACGAAAAGAAACGCATCCCAATGCTGCGAGAGTTTAAGCTGTTCAATGCTCATCAAGTCGATGGTTTTGAGATACCCGCTTCAGTAGAAATTGAGCCCGTTGATCGTGATGCAAGTGTTGATCGCTATATCCAAGCAACCAGCGCCGTTATCGGCCACGGCGGCGATAGTGCCTTTTTTATGCCTAGCGAGGACCGCATACAAATGCCACGTATCGAAACATTCAGCAGCTCAAACGCATATTACGCGACGTTGTTACATGAGCTGACGCATTGGACCGGACACAAGTCGCGGCTTGATCGCTTGACTCATGCGCGCTTCGGCTCAGAGGACTATGCGAAAGAGGAATTAGTCGCTGAACTTGGCGCCGCGTTTCAATGTCAGCTGCTAGGCGTTACCAGTGAGCCGATGCAAAACCACGCCAAGTATCTGAACAGTTGGATCAAGGTATTAAAGGACGATAAGAAAGCCATTTTCAAGGCGTCAGCACTTGCTCAAAAAGCCGTTACGCTGATTGAGTCATATAGCGAGACAGCTAAAGAAAAAGCCGCCTAGCTTGCAGCGTGAAGCCCGCCAACTATGGCGGGTTTTGCAGTGCAATTTAGCACTTAATCAACGAGGAAAAATAAAATGAAAATAACAACCAATAATCAGCAACGCCCAATCATTTACTGGTACGACTTGCCAGAAGCCGCGCAAGATGAATACGAGCGCACATCCGACACCGGCTCGTCTTTCTTTCAGTACAAGGGCCAGTATTACGCGTTTGATGAGTTTTCCGGCTGCAGAGACGATGGGCCTTTTGCTGGATGGCATGGCTATAAGTCGGAGTCAGCTTTTTCGGGTGTTGTGGTGAAGCATTGCAACGATTGGGATAATGACTCAGTTATCGTGGGATCTTTTTATGGGTAACCTATCCAAAACAGCCGCTTTAGTAATAGCTATCGGCGCTCTACTATGGGCGCTGATGGATTACTTCACGCTCCCGGTAGTGGCGTTCAATCAAGCGGGCGAATGTGTCTACATCGACACCGAGCAAGGCAGGCAAGCTTGCGACGTTATCCCGTCAAAATATATAAAGCAGCACATCAGATAAAGAAAACATATAAAGCAATTAAGGGCCCTTTTCAGGGCCTTTTTTTTGCTCAACGTAGGCAAGCCTATGTTAGCTGCCTTTATAGCCTTAAAATGCCTTTAATGGCGTCATAATGGCAATATATTATTATATAAACAGATAACCATGACGGATAAACCCTAAACGGCAAAATCCCAAACGGGGAAATAAGCTACTAATAATAACTGATATATAACAAGTACTAATAATAAACAAGATGTGTACAGGCTGTACGTTTTTGTGTTGTTTTTTATTTTTGTGTCATGTATGATTGTCTATAGCTTTCACAAAAGCTAAATTATTTTAACCAATGGAAATATTATGATCAAAAACAATACGCCACTGAACGATGAAATTATAAAGCATTTTGTCGCAGACTGTATGGAGCGCAACAAGTACACTGCATCAACACCTATCGGTGATCTGCACTTGTCAACAACTAGCAATGGCTATAGAGTCGACCTTGAGCGTAAAAACTATGGGAAATTAGACTAATGAGTAATTACAAAATCGAAAAAGGTTACCATGATGGCTATTACGGCCTAGACATAGCGATGCCGGACAATAACAGCTATTTAGCTGGATATGGTCGGGGCTATGAACAAGCCGAGAAAGATAGTCATTTTTCCGAGCAATGGATGAATGAAAATCAAGAAGATTGACAAGTGTACAGGCTGTACGTTTTTGTAAAAAACATATTTTGGAGCATGAAATGGCTGAGAAAGACTCAAAGTTAAAGAGAGCTGGTGTATCAGGCTATAACAAGCCGAAGAAAACACCGGGTCACGGTAGCAAGTCTCACGTTGTTGTCGCTAAAAAAGGCGGAGAAACAAAAGTTATTAGGTTTGGTCAGCAAGGCGTTAAAGGTGCAGGTGCCAATCCTAAGACAGACAAAGAGAAGGCCCGTCAAAAGTCTTTCAAGGCTAGACATGCCAAAAGCATCAGTAAAGGTGTAATGAGTGCAGCTTATTGGGCTGACAAGGTTAAATGGTAGAAATTAAATCGGGGAAAAACTATGAGTAAAGAAAAAGAAATATGGAGTACGCTTAGCGTTATAAATGTCAACGACCATACCAACAGCAAGAACGGTTTTACATACCTGTCTTGGACATGGGCTTGGGCAACGCTTCAAGAGGAGTTTCCGGCATCGACATATAAGTTTAAGCCGGACATGCACCATGCAGATGGTAGTGTCGAAGTTTGGTGCGAACTAACAGTTGAAGGTATAACACGAGAAATGTGGCTGGCCGTTACTGATTTCAGAAACAAGCCGGTTCAGAATCCGTCATGTGATCTAGTTGCTAACGCTAGGATGAGATGCCTTGTTAAGTCTATCGCCATGTTTGGTTTAGGTCATTACATTTACGCTGGCGAGTCAATGCCAATGGAAGTAGAAGTTGAGCCAAGTGAGCACATCATAAAAATGATTGGCGAAGCTGAGAGCATGGATGTCTTGAAAGATATTTGGATGAGCCTGAGCGAATCTGAGCAGTCATTGTATCTAACAGCCGTCAACAATGCTAAAAGCAAACTGGCTGAGGTTGAAGCGTGAAAATACTTAGCTTAGTGCAAGGCTCTGACGCTTGGCTTGAGGCTCGTAAGACAGCGTTAAACGCTAGTGATGCACCAACAATAATGGGCGATGGTTACATTAGCTTAGACGAGCATATACAGATACAGCTAGGCATGAAAGAGAACACTGTATCGCCATACATGCAGAAGTTATTTGATGAGGGCCATAAGCGTGAAGACATGGCAAGGATTGTATGCCGGCAAATGTTTAGTGCAGAACTAAGACCTATCGTGGCAACGGAGACTATAGCTGGTTTAGAGTTGCAGGCGTCTTTCGATGGATTAGACATCAAGCAGGGTTTTGTTTGGGAGCATAAGTTTACCAACAAGAAGTTTATGTTTGACGACATACCCGCTTTGTACTACTGGCAGTTAGAACATCAAATGCTAGTAGCAGATACTAACAATGCAACGCTGACCATTACTGACCGGGAAACACTAGAGTTAAGGCATTACAAGTACAACTCTGTACCAGAAAGAAGAAAGGCCTTGATTAAGGGCTGGAAAAACTACATAAAAGCTAGAAATAATTTTGAGCGTGAAGATAAGGACTGGCAGAAAGCTGCTAGTGACTATTTGCACGCAAAAGATATGGCAGATGTGTGGGCTAAAAAGCTATCAGATACCAGCTCAGTGCTCAAAATACTGGCAGGCAAAAATAGCGCATCAGGATGCGGCGTGAAAGTTTCTGTTAAGCAGGAAAAGTTTAAGAAGCAAACACCGGCATCATTTATTAAAGAGAACGGCATCAAGTTGCAGCAGTTAGAGCTTGAGAAGCCATCATATAACTATCGTATAACGATAAATAAGGAAAAATAATGTTAAATAAGCAAATTTTAGTAGGCCGACTAGGTAATGATCCAGAAGCAAAAACATTTAACGATGGCGGCATGGTATGTAACGTATCAGTTGCGACAGATAACACTTGGCGCGATAAGAAGTCAGGTGAAATGAAGTCAATAACAACATGGCATCGGGTTGTGTTTAGAAACAAGCTGGCAGAAATCGTTACTAATAATCTAACAAAAGGCTCATTAGTTTACGTTGAAGGAAGAACAGACCACAGAAAATGGCAGGACAAAAATGGCGAAGAAAAGCTATCCGTTGAGATTGTGGCAAACGAGATGAGGATGCTAGGCAAGAAGGATGAACAGCAGAAACCAAAAGGTCAACCAGCTAGCAACGCAGGTAAAGACTTTCCCGGCGAAGATGTAGACGTCCCGTTCTAATGAAATACTATTTTTGCAGATGGTGTCTAAAGGATAAACCAGAAGTCGAGATACCCATCACAAAACGCATAGATGTAAATGGCAATGTACAAGGCATAAGGAAGTGCCTGTCTTGCAAGGAAAAGCATAAGAAAGCGAAAGCTAAATAGACCACCTACGAGCGTTACCTGTCTTGCTATCAAGATGGGTAAACGTTTCGTAACTGCCAACACCATACCTTCCGGTATATTTTTTATCTAAATATCTATAAACATCACTAGGCTCAACACCAACGATAACAAAGTCAATAGCTCTACCTTGTACGTGCTGTGACCGATTAGAGCCACCAACCTTGCTGTTGTGCTCTTTACATCTTATCCCGGAAGTTATTACTAGATGAACTTTTTTTACATCTAATACTTTTGCAAAATGATCGCACGTGTCTTGAACAGCCTTGATTGTTTCAGCATCAATAGTATCTGTGCCGCAGCCGCACTTACACTCAATCTCAGACCTTGATATATTCTTGCTTAAATCACCCATCACTTTTTCCAGTTAGCCAAGCCTTTCAAGCCAAACGATGCCGCTATTGCTGCCGCTAAAAAGCCTTTGTAATACTCAGGCATTGCGCTTAGAACGACAAAACCTTGTTGTATATATGGCACTAAACTAGGGATAAATGCGCCAATCATAGGAATCGAGAGTACAACAACGAACCATTCGTCCTTCCACGATGTCTTACTGCCTTCGGCCATCATTTTTTCCCAATTTTCTTCGGACTGCATGGCTTTGATTTTTACTTCCTGCTTGACCTTAGCTTCTTCTGCTTTACCTTGCATCCACGTGGTGGCTAGCTCACCAACAAGTGTTATTAGCTGTATCATAAAGTTTCCCCATTAAAATACAAAGTTAAAAGAAACACCAAAGCTATAGCTTGCCTGTGTTGCGGCCAGATAAAAACTTACAGTCACTTGTCTGCCTTGCCATCCAACTTATCTTCAATGCGGTTAAGAGTTTCTCTAATATCTGACAACGCTATCTGAAAGTCGTCACGCCTAAGATATATATTAGGGATGTTTCTTTCTATCTGCTGAATGTCCAACCTTAATCTGCTGATAGCATCCCAAACTGCTCTTAGATACCATCCGACAAAAATAGATATTAGAGCAAATGTTGCATTAAATAAGTCTTGGAATTCCATAACTAAGCCTTGTAGAAAACAGCAAAGGAAGCGTTGGTATCGCCAGCGTTATTGATTAATAAGCTATCCTTACTTTCAATAAATAATACTTTATGTTTAATTTTCGCATCATTATCTATAACCAAACCATCTTCAGCAATAAAGATGCGCTTACCTTGTAAGCCAGTAAGCTCAATGCTTTCACCAGCAGCCAAATCATGAACTTCGCCTACCCATTCAACGTCTAGGTCAGGGTCAGTGATACAATAAAATTCAATAGCTTCTTGTGCTATCAGTATGCAGCACTCTGCTTCGTAGTCTTTAGGGTCTGAAAAGTTAAGGTCTTGGCATCGAGTAAATGTATTCTCATATTCACCATCAGCACTAAAGCCTTTTAAAGAACCCTTAGTTAGCCAGTGAACACCACCAGAACTTGTAGGCATCGTAGGCGGGTTAAAGGTATCACCTTTCTTCTTTGCTATGCTTTTAACGATAGACACGTTATCAGCCTTATAAATAGGATTATGCGTCCAGCCAGCCATTAGATAGTTTCTCCTGATTCTGGAATGGATGGGACAGTCAGCTGACCAACCATTGCTTCAATCTCAGGTGAGATAACTTTATCTTTAGCTGCAAGGATATTGTTCCATTCAGACTGTGCCGCTGATGAAGCCAGCACTATTTGAGTGATAACTTGTTCAGCGTCATCTAAGTCTACACCCAGCTGCTGAACAGTGTATGGGTTTAGGTTTAATGACTTATCCGCAGGTGTATAGGTTACACTAACGGCGTTATTTTTGAGGTTGTAGCCATTTACAACGTAAGTATATTTTATGTTCATTTAGTGTTTCCTATGAAATTGTAACTGTTCTAGTGCCTGTGCCATCCCAAGTTGAGGGCTGTACACCTGCCCAACCAAACACTGTTCTAGTGCCGGTTGTATTAGTCCAAACTGAGCGAGTAGCGTTTGAGGATAAAAGCGTCCCATAACCCTGAACATTCACTGATGTAAAGAAGTTTTGCGCCCTGTTTCCAGACAGCGAAATATAAAACCCCGGGGGAGGGGTATTGTTATACTTAACTGTAATCCTTGCTATAGCCCTTATTGTAGCTCCATCGTAAGTCGTTGGTGATACAGAGCCGTAGGCTGGACCAGCCCCTTGATTAGTTAGAGCGAACGCTGTGTGAAAACCATACCCTACGTGGTAAGCGCCAAACGAACCTGAACCCTCAGTCACCGTAATAGTAATACCAGACTGAGTGCCATAGAAGTCACTAACAGCAATCTCACCAGAAGTAGGAACTGCACCATTAGTCCCTGAAGTGCCAGATGGTACATAAAGTCCACCAGCGTAGTATTCTGAAAGACTAATAGGGTTGCTGCCACCAAACTCAGTTTGAATGTCGGATAAATCTAAAACTCCAGAAGTAGGCAAGGCCATTACACTGTACCAAATGCTGTGACATCTCCAACAACCGTAAGGTTGCCTGAAGCGTCTAGTTTCATTTTGTTAGTCCCGCCTGTAGCAAACACTAAGTCTGTGCCTGATTGCGTCACTGACCAGTTACCTAAAGTTACTGAGCCAGTTACAGAGATACCTGACGATGTAGCACGGATTATTTCTGAGCCACCTATATTAAATACTATCCGACTAGAGGCAGCATTAAGCGTTAGCCAACCGTTATCACCAATAATTTCAGACTGTGTCGAAGTGTCTGTGTCTGTTAAATATATTCTAGGAAGTGTTCCAGATAAATGTAGTAATGCACTAGGCGAACTCGTACCAATACCTACATTGCCACCTAGGGGGTTTAAAACTAAATCGTATGTAGCAGTAGATGGCACTGTATATGAAGCTTGTAACCAAGAGGCGTGACTTGAAGCACTTGTACCACTAGGGTATTGTCCTATGAAAACACCATTACCTCCAGTAC
>Ga0228622_1000259_pt1 | contig 33840 bp, 34 predicted proteins | sample 26DmetaG_FD_186035 | JGI IMG/M metagenome (GOLD analysis project Ga0228622, IMG submission 186035) | Seawater microbial communities from Monterey Bay, California, United States - 26D | ecosystem: Environmental > Aquatic > Marine > Coastal | place: USA: California | collected 2016-10-01
TATACAAGCTGCAGCTACAACAAAATTCATATTTCCTGATGGTGTAGAACCTGGGTTATAATCTGAAGCCAAGGCTAATGGTAACCCATTATCAATTATTTTTCTAGCTGGTGTATAAGGAATTCCTAAGAAAAAAGAACAGGAAGGAAGTGCAACAGGCATTGTTTCAGAATTTATTAAATAATCTAAATCATCATCATTTAAAATTTCTAAATGATCAACAGAAAGCGCATTGTGTTTTGTTGCAATCTTAATACCACCAATACTATTAAACTGATTCACATGAATTTTTGATCTTAATCCATATTTCTTTGCAGCTTCTAAAATTTGCTCAGTGTCTTCAACTGTAAAATACCCTTTTTCACAGAAAATATCTATAAAATCTACTAGATTTTCTTTGGTAATTTTAGGTAACATTTCTTGGATTATCAAATCAATGTATCCTTGTTTGTTATTTTTGAATTCAGTTGGTAATGCATGAGCTCCTAAAAAAGTAGATTTTATAGGAATACTATAATTTTCTTTTAGTTTTTTAATAACGCTAAGCATTTTTATTTCTGAATCAACAGTTAAGCCATAACCAGATTTTATTTCAATGGCACCAGTACCTAGGGTCATGACTTCTTCTAATCGTTTTGCGGATTGCTGATATAAATCTTCAAAAGAGGTTTCTTGTGTTTTTTTAGCAGAATTTAAAATTCCACCTCCTTTATTTGCAATTTCTTCATAGGTTAAACCTTTTATTCTGTCTACAAATTCTTGTTCTCTATTACCTGCAAATACTATATGTGTATGTGAATCTACCCAAGTAGGTAAAATCATTTTTTCATTACAATCAATAATATTATCAATAGAATTAGGAGCATTTTGCATTAAACCATAATCGATAATTGTATTATCTTCAACTAATAAAAATGCATTTTTTAGAGTTGGTAAAACCTTCATTGCAGTACCAGAAATCTTCAGAAATTCTAAGTCTCTAACTTGAATTAACTCTTTTATATTGATAAATAATTGCGTCATTAAAAATGATTATTTTAGCAAAACAAACTTACGTAAATTCTAGAAAATGATCCCTATAAATGAATATGCAGCTTATTATGCAATGTACATAAATCCAATAGAGAAAAATGGTAATTCTATTATTGAAAATCTTAAAGATAGCCAAACTAAATTTGACGAATTATTTAGACAATTACCTGTTTATAAACAAGATTTTGCATATGCAGAGGGTAAATGGACAACTAAAGAATTAATACAGCATATTATAGATACAGAACGTGTATTTTGTTATAGAGCATTATGTTTTGCAAGAAATGATAAAACCTCTTTACCAGGTTTTGATCAGGATTTATTTGTAAGTAATGATAATGCTAATGATCGTAATTTTATAGGTTTACTTGATGAAATGCAGACTTTAAGAAACTCTACAATTCAATTATATAAAAGTTTTACTGAAGAAGCCTTGCAAAGAATTGGAAATGCATCTGGAAATGATATGTCTGTTAGAGCTTTAGGATATCTTTTCTCTGGACATCAATTGCATCATTTAAAAGTTTATAAAGAAAGATATTTATAAAACTAGCATTACTTAGGAAGAACTGTCATGAAAATTTTTATAGATCTTTCATTTTTATATTCAGATTTTGGTGTATTTGCTTTAACAACTAACATTGTATTTAAACCAATTAAATCTTCAGTAATTTTAAAATTAAAACGATTGCTTTCTTGTTTGATTCTTAAAGAGCCAGCAAAGTGATAAACTTCATATTCTATTTCTCTGTCTTTTGGATCATTAGCTTCTATAAGTAATTCATAATCATCACCAACAATTAAAGTTGGTTTACTAGAGTTATCTTAATTATTACTAAATCAAGTAGTGCCTAGGTTATCAGAAACCTTATTAATAGCTATAAAATATTCGTTAGTATTATTGTTTTTATTTGAGAAAATAGTAAAGCTATTTTTTAAATCTGCTGTAATACCAGATAATAATTCTTCTTGACTTTTTGTGAGACTGTTTCCTAAATTTAAAGTGTTTTAGAATTGATAGACTTCATCAAAAAACACAAAAAAACGAACTTTATTTTTAAATACTTTTTCAAAAGTATTCCAGTTTTTTTCAACAATAGTTCTTAGATCTATAAAATCGGCATAAAACAATTTTTTTTTTCAAATAAAAAGCCATCATTCTTTTCTTTTTCAGGATTTCTTTTTTCTAGCTACTTACGTTTTAATTTATTATATATATTATAGTCTGTATTATAAGAAGTACCAAGAATAGAAATTATGACTTGTTTTAGTGTGTTTTCGTAGGTTTTTGTAATCTTATTTATTTTCTAAGGGTTATAGATTTAAAATTACAAAATATATTTAAAATGAACTTGTTTAAATTAAATTGATTAAAACAAAAAACCGAAGTTAAAAACTTCGGTTATATTGTGTTGTTTCAATAATTTTTATTTTAAACTACCAGTCATATCTTCTGGTTTTACCCACTCATCATATTCTTCTGGAGTTACATAACCTAAATTTACTGCTTCTTCTTTTAAAGTGGTTCCATTTTTATGAGCTGTATTAGCTATTTCTGCGGCTTTATAATACCCAATTTTTGTATTTAAAGCAGTTACTAACATCAAAGAATTATTTACTAATTCTTTAATTCTAGAATGATTTGGCTCTATACCAGCAGCACAATTTACATCAAAAGAAACACATGCATCACCAATTAATTGTGCAGATTGTAAAACATTTGCAGCCATCATTGGTTTAAACACATTTAATTCATAATGGCCTTGTGTACCACCAATCGTAACTGCAACATCATTACCCATAACTTGAGCACAAACCATTGTAATTGCTTCAGCCTGTGTAGGATTCACTTTACCAGGCATAATTGAAGAACCTGGTTCATTAGCAGGAATGATAATTTCTCCAATTCCAGATCTTGGACCAGAAGCCATTAATCGAATATCGTTAGCAATTTTATTTAAAGACACTGCAATTTGCTTTAAAGCTCCATGTGTCTCTACTAAAGCATCGTGTGCTGCTAGAGCTTCAAATTTATTTTCTGCAGTTACAAAAGGCATTCCTGTAAATTCAGCAATATGTTTAGCAACTAAAACATCATAACCAGCAGGTGTATTTAAACCTGTACCTACAGCTGTGCCCCCTAAAGCTAATTGACTTAGATGTTCTAAAGTATTTTTTAATGCTTTTAAACCAAAGTTTAATTGAGCTACATAACCCGAGAATTCTTGTCCTAAAGTAAGTGGAGTAGCATCCATTAAGTGAGTTCTTCCTATTTTAACAACATCTTTAAAAGCTTCTGATTTTGCTTTTAAAGTATCTCTAAGTTGTTCTATTCCAGGAATTGTAGTTTCTACAATTTTCTTATAAGCTGCAATATGCATTCCAGTAGGAAAAGTATCATTAGAGGATTGTGATTTATTTACATCATCATTTGGTTGAATGGTTTTTTCTCCTTCACCAATTACTTTACCTGCAATTTCATGAGCTCTGTTTGCAATAACCTCATTTACATTCATGTTAGATTGTGTACCTGAGCCAGTTTGCCAAATAACAAGAGGAAATTGAGCATCATGTTTACTCTCTAAAATTTCATCACAAACTTGTGCAATTAAATCTCTTTTTTCAGTTGATAGTAAACCCAATTCACAATTGGTATAAGCTGCAGCCTTTTTTAAGTAAGCAAAACCGTAAACTACCTCTAAAGGCATAGAAGCAGGTGCCCCAATCTTAAAATTATTACGAGAACGTTCCGTTTGTGCTCCCCAGTATTTATCTGCAGGAACATTAACTTTACCCATTGTGTCTTTTTCTACTCGAAATTGTGTCATTTTAGATGAAATTTAATTTTTGCAAATTTACAAAATATGAGATGATTTTTTTAGAAAATTACTCTTTTAAAAGAGTATCTTAAATATTTGCAAAGACATTGTGATTTTAAAAAAATATATTTTATTTTTGCATCATTAAATATAAATGATAATGTTAGAATTTTCAGAGTTTTCAGGTTTAGTTTTATTCATGTTTATTTTTACAGCTGGTTTTTGGCTGTTAATATTCTTATTAACATTTGTTGTTCCATATTGGATTGGAGGAACAATTTGGGAAAATATGAAATTAAAAAGAGAAGCTAAAAAAGCTGCTGAAGGTAAGTAAGGATTTACTTAAAAAATATATCATAAAAAAAGCGCTAGTTTAAAAATTAGCGTTTTTTTTATTTGATGAAGATTCTATCCTTCAAAATCATCACCACCATTATCTTCTCTTTGTGGTTTAAATCTTTCTTTTTTCTGATTAAATCTATACACAAAACTTACTCTAAATTGTGGTTCTCTCCATTGAAATTCTGAATATTGGTTTAAGAAACCTGGGATGTTTGTAGTTCTTCTACTTATTCTACTATTAAATACATCACTAAAGTTTAAACTTATAGAAGCCTTTTCATTAAATAAGTCTTTACTAGCTGCAAGATTCATACTAAAAACGCCTTGACTTTTAGTTTGAGCATTTTGTGATGGACCTCTATAGTTTGTATTAATTTGTAAATCTGTTTTTCCTGGTAAAGTTATTTTTTGATTTAATCTTATAAAAAACGCTGTATTTTCAAAATCAAAACTTTGTGTAACGTTAGTTGTTGGGTTTGTGTAATCACCATCTGTAGTAACTCTAAAAAGGTTAAAATCACTATTAATATTCCAAATTTTAAAAGGTCTATAATTTAAAGTAAATTCTAATCCTAAACGTTCTTGGGTTGATAAGTTTACTGGGAATCTTCTTGTTATTGGATCTCCATTATCAGTTACATCTCCTGTGTCTTCTTGGATTCTTTCCCAATTATCATTACTTATGTTATAGTATAAAGAGGTACTTATAGTAAATTTGTCCCATCTTTTTAAATAACCAATATCAAAAGCATCTGTAATTACAGGGTTTAAATTAACATTTCCTGTATAAATATTAGCTTCACTAGATCTACTTGGAAAAGGGTTTAAATTTCTTCCTCTAGGTCTTCGAATTCTTCTATTATAGCCTAAAGTCATATTTTCACCATCTCTAAACTCATAACCAAGATTTACAGTAGGAAATAAGTTTCCATAATTTCTTTTACTACTAGTGGTAGATGTTTGCTGAACAATTTCAGTTGTGGTATATTCATAACGTAAACCTCCTAAGAAAGATATTTTATTAAATTTTTGACCATATTGAAAGTATGCAGCATTTACAAATTCTTCATAATTAAAAGAATTATTTAAGCCTGTATCTGGTACTAGAGGTCCATCAGGAAAAACTTGTCTTTCTGCTAAATAAAAGCTGTTAAAGATGTCTCTATAATTTCCTCTATAACCAGCTTCATATTGAATGTTTTCACCTACAGGATGTACATAATCTATTTGTAAAAGAGCTCTATCTTCATTCTGTTCTTCGATAACTTGCTCTAAATCATTTAAAATATTAGTTTGAGTGTCTATTTCTGTGATGTTATTTAAAATATCTTCCATTTCTGTAGAATATTGTAAATTAATAGAAAGCTTTTTTCCTTTACCATCAAAAGTATTTACATAATCTAAAGTGTATTGAAGTCTGTTTTCATCTTCTCCTTCAGCTTCTGTTCTAAAAGTAGCTTCATTGATATTTCCATTAGCATCAATTCTATCAATATCATTAGTGTTTACATCATCATCATTACCACCATTAAAGACTATATTACCAATTATACTTGAATTTTGTGATAAATAATATTCTGCACCAAAACTTGTAAAAATAGATCTACCTAATCTACCAAAATTTCTTTGCTCAACTACTAACGCATTCTGAGCATTTGATGATAAAAAATTAGATTCGCTTAAAGCATTACCTGGAGTTTCATTATATCTAAATCCAGTATTTGTAAAAAGATTCCATTTTTTTGTTCTCCAGTTTGCATTAAAAGCTGTACCCAATCTTTCAGGATATCCTAAATCTAATTGTAAAGATCCATTAAAACCAGTTAATTTATTTTTTCTTAAAATAATATTTAAAATTCCAGCAGTACCTTCTGCATCATATCTTGCTGATGGAGAGGTTATTACTTCAACTTTTTCAATTGCTTCTGCAGGTATTTGTCTTAAAGCTTCAGCACCATTTAAGCCTACTAAAGCACTTGGTCTACCATCTATTAAAATAGTCACATTTTCATTACCACGTAAACTAACTGTTCCTTCTACATCTACTTGCACAGAAGGTACATTTCCTAAAACATCACTTGCATTTCCTCCTCTAATAGAAAGGTCTTTACCTATATTAAATACCTTTTTATCTAATCTTATATCTACAGTTGTTTTTTCTGCTATAATTACAACTTCATCTAAAGATTTAGAATCTTCAGATAGAGTAATTGTACCCAAATCTAAATCTTTAGTAATATTTTGTTTTGGGTATTTTTTTGATTTAAATGAGATAAATTCTACACTTATTTCATAAAATCCAGCAGGAGTTTTTACGCTAAAAATACCTTTAGCATCTGTAATACCTCCAGAAATTTTTTGGGTTTCTGTATTTTTAATTACAATAGTAGCATACTCTAAAGGCTGTTTAGATAAAGCATCAATAACTTTACCACTTATAGTAATTGGTTTTTGAGAAAAAGCTGTTAATACGAAGAAAAAAGCTAAACTAAATAAAGTGTATTTTTTTGTCAAAACTAGTTGGGTTTTTTTATTTTGACTGCAAATTTCCTTTTTAGTTTAGTTTAAAATGGTTAAAAAAAAGTTAAACAATTTTAAGTTATATTATTTAGATATATTCTAAGATAGTTTCTGGTGGTCTTCCTATAACTGCTTTATTGTTATTAATTACAATTGGACGCTCTATTAGCTTAGGATTTTCTATCATTGCTTTTACAATTTCATGATCAGATAAATCTTTTCCTTTAAAGTTTTCTTTCCAAACTTTTTCGTTTTTGCGTACTAATTGTATAGGATTAATATTTAGTTTTTTTATAATTTTAGCTAATTCTTCTTCTGAAGGAATATCTTCTAAATATTTAATTATTTCAAATTCTTTTCCTGAGTTTTCTAAGATTTGTAGTCCTTCTCTAGATTTTCTACAACGTGGATTGTGGTATATTTTAATCATTTTATTTTAGCTTTTAATCTTCTGTTTTTTGTCCATTTAACATTAAATATGCTTTTAAAAATGGTTGAATATTTCCATCCATTACAGCATCTACATTTCCTGTTTCATGAGCTGTTCTTACATCTTTCACCAATTTATAAGGATGCATTACATAGTTTCTTATTTGGCTTCCCCATTCATTTTTCATTTTGTTAGCTTCAATATCATCTCTTGCAGCTTGTTGTTTTTGTAATTCTATCTCATACAATTGAGATTTTAACATTTGTAAAGCTGTAGCTCTATTATCATGCTGAGATCTTGAGTTTGAGCACTGTATTTGTATACCTGTTGGTTTATGTAGTAATTGAACTTTAGTTTCTACTTTGTTTACATTTTGGCCTCCTGCACCAGAAGAACGAGCTGTAGTTATTTCTATATCTGCAGGATTTATATCAATCTCTATACTTTCATCTGCAACAGGATAAACATAAACAGAAGCAAAACTTGTATGACGTTTTGCATTAGAATCGAAAGGAGAAATACGAACCAATCTGTGCACACCATTTTCGCCTTTTAACCAACCAAAAGCATAATCGCCTTCTATTTCTACAGTAACTGTTTTAATACCAGCAGTATCACCTGCTTGATAGTTAAGTGTTTTTAATTTAAAGCCTTGTTTTTCTGACCACATTGTGTACATTCTAAATAACATTTCTGCCCAGTCACAACTTTCTGTTCCTCCAGCTCCAGCTGTTATTTGTAATGTAGCTGATAAAGAATCACCTTCATCTGAAAGCATATTTTTAAATTCAATATCTTCTAAAAAAGAAATAGTTTTATCAAATTGTTCTTCTAATTCTTTTTCATCAACTTCGTCTTCTTTGTAAAAATCATACAAAACATTTAAGTCTTCATTAAATGTAATAACCTTATTATAATCTTCTACCCATTTTTTCTTAAAACGTAAATCTTTCATCAACTTTTCTGCTTCTTTTGGATTATTCCAAAAATTTGGGTTAGCAGTTTTTTCTTCTTCGTTAGTTATTTCAATTAATTTTTTATCAATTTCTAAATAACCTTTAAGCTTGCTAATTCTTGTAGATATATCTTTAAGTTGGTCTTGTGTAATCATAAGTTGAGCAAAAATAAATGAATTTTTAAGATTTCGTGTTTTAAAACTAAACCTTATTTCATAGTTTTATAGAAAATAATTTATTCATGAAAAAATTACTATTTCTTATTGCTTTTTTAAATTTAACAACTTCTAGTTATTCTCAATTTTTAACAGAAAAATCATCTAATAAATTAAAGAAAGGTATTACCAAATATGATGGTTACTTTAATTTTTATTATGATGAAAACTCTGATAAAGTTTATTTAGAAATAGATAAATTAAATGACGAATTTTTATACGTAAATGCATTGTCTGAAGGTATTGGCTCAAATGATATTGGTTTGGATAGAGGTAAACTTGGAGGTGGAGTAGTAGTACATTTTAAAAAAGTAGGTAATAAGTTATTGTTAATACAACCTAACCAAGATTATAGAGCAATAACAGATAATAAAGAAGAAAAGCAATCTATAAAAGAAGCTTTTGCAAAATCTGTTTTACACGGATTTATAATTAAAGAAGAAAAGAATAATACTTTTTTAGTTGATGCCACCTCTTTTTTTATGAGAGATGCTTTTGGTGTAGCTAGAACTTTAGCTAGAAATAATCAAGGTAATTATAGTTTAGATAAAAGTAGAAGCGCTTTTCATTTAGATAGAACAAAAGCATTTCCTAAAAATGTTGAGTTTGATGTAATGTTAACATTTAAAGGAACTCCTAGAGGATATAATATTAGAAGTGTTACTCCAGATGCAAGTGCAATAACTGTGCATCTACATCATTCTTTTGTAGAATTACCAGATAATAATTATAAACCTAGAAAGTTTGATCCACGTTCAGGATCCTTTCCAATGTCTTATATGGATTATTCAACACCTGTAAATGAACCAATTACAAAGCGTTTTATTTATAGACATCGTTTAGAAAAGAAAGACCCAAATGCAGCTGTATCTGAAGCTAAAGAACCTATTATTTACTATTTAGATAGAGGAACTCCAGAACCAGTAAGGAGTGCTTTGTTAGATGGTGGACGTTGGTGGAATCAAGCTTTTGAGGCTGCTGGTTATAAAAATGCTTTTCAATTTAAAATGCTTCCTGAAGGTGCAGATATTTTAGATTTAAGATATAATGTAGTTCAGTGGGTTCATAGAAGTACTAGAGGTTGGAGTTATGGTGCAAGTATATCAGATCCAAGAACTGGAGAAATAATTAAAGGACATGTAAGTTTAGGGAGTTTAAGAATTCGTCAAGATTTTTTAATAGCACAAGCTTTACAAGCACCTTACAAGAATAATTCAGTAGACGATAAATTTGCTTTAGAAATGGCAATTGCAAGAATAAGACAATTATCTGCTCACGAAATTGGTCATACATTAGGATTTGCCCATAATTTTTCTGCGAGTACAAATGGTAGAACTTCTGTAATGGATTATCCACATCCTAAAATTAGTTTAAAAGATGGTAAAATCGATTTTTCTGATGCTTATGATAATAAAATAGGAGCTTGGGATAAAGTAACTGTAGCTTATTCGTATCAAGATTTTCCTGAGGATAAAAATGAAAAAGAAGAGTTAAATAAAATATTAGAAAATGCTTTTTCTAACGGATTAAAATATTTATCTGATTCTGACGCAAGACCTCAAGGGAGTGGAAGTGGAGCTGCTCATTTATGGGATAATGGAGATAACATCTATGATGAATTATACAACGTTTTAAATGTTAGAAAAAAGGCTATAGAAAACTTTTCAATAGATAATATTAAAGCTGGTCAGCCATATTCTGTTTTAGAAGACGTTTTTGTGCCTTTGTATTTTTTTCATAGATATCAAACAGAAGCTACTACAAAATTAATAGGTGGTTTAGAATATAGTTATGCTGTTAAAGGAGGTAACCAAAACCCAGTAAAAATGATTTCTGGAACTACAGAAAGAAATGCTTTACAAGCAGTTTTAAAAACTATTGATGTTAACGAAATTGCAATACCTAAACAAAAACTAGACTTATTTCCACCAAGAGCCATTGGTTATGGTAGAAGTCGTGAGTCTTTTAAGAGTAAAACAGGTATTGCTTTTGATGCATTTTCTGCTTTAGAAACAGCTTCTGAAATGAGCTTAGAATTGTTGTTAAATCCACAAAGAATGTCAAGACTTATTGCTCATAAAAGTTTAAATGATACACAATTAGGTTTAGAAGAATTGATAGATAAATTAATAGAAAGTACTATCAAAAAGAATCATAAAAACTCTTATCATCAAGAACTGCAAAACATAATTAATACTGAAGTTTTAGAGCAAATGTTTTATTTAGGTGTGTATAAAAATCAGTATAAACAAGTAAATGCTATTGTTTTATCAAAATTAGAGGATATTAAATCTTTATTAGATACTAAAAAATCTAAGGGTACTCAAAAAATTTACGATAATGCTATGAGTAAAATGATAAGTAATTATTTAAAGAATCCAACTTCGTTCAAAAAAATATCTGCTCCTCAAATTCCAGATGGTTCTCCTATAGGAACAGATTATAAGAATTAAATTAAATAGAAACATGATAATAGATTTAATTTCAGATACTGTAACTAAGCCTTCTAAAGGTATGTTAGATGCTATGATGAGTGCGAAAGTAGGTGATGATGTTTTTAGTATGGATCCTACAGTTAATGCTTTACAAGATAAAGTAGCTACACTTTTTGGTATGGAAAGTGCGCTTTTTTTTCCATCAGGAACAATGGCAAATCAAACAGCTATTAAATTACACACACAACCTGGAGACTTAGTAATCTGTGATAAATATGCACATATTTATAATTATGAAAGTGGAGGAGTAGCTTTTAATTCTGGAGTTACTTGTAAATTAATTGATGGTAATAGAGGTATGTTTACTGCAGAGCAAATAAAAGATGTTGCAGCTGTAAAGCCAGAAATATATTTACCTTTTACAAAACTTATTTGCCTAGAAAACACTACAAATAAAGGAGGAGGAGCTTGCTGGGATTTTGAAGAAATTAAAAAAATACATGCAGAAGCTAAAAAAAATAATTTAGGTTTTCACTTAGATGGAGCTCGTTTATTTAATGCATTAGTTGCAAAAAACGAAACTCCTCAACAATATGGACAATTATTTGACACAATTTCTATTTGCTTTTCAAAAGGTTTAGGTGCTCCTATTGGTTCTATGTTATTAGGTCCTAAAAGCATGATACAAAAGGCTGTAAGAATAAGAAAGTTGTTAGGTGGAGGTATGAGACAAGTTGGTTTTTTAGCAGCAGCAGCAAATTATGCTTTAGATAATAATATAGAACGATTAGCTAGCGATCATCAAAAAGCAAAAGAAATAGCTGAGGTGTTAGAGAGTTGTAGTTACATTTCTAAAATAGAACCAGTAGAAACTAATATTCTTATTTTTTATGTTGATGACAAGATTGGTGCTGATAATTTTATTGATAAAATGAAATCAAAAAATATTCTTTTAACACCTATGGGTGAAGGTAAAATAAGAATTACTACACATTTAGATTATACAGATCAAATGCATGAAATCTTATTAAAGGAGTTGAAGAATTTTTAGAAATAGAAACGAACAACAGGAGAAATTGGAGAAGCAAAAATACTTTTGTTTTCGTCATATAAAACGTCATAACGAACTCCTACAGCAAATCTACCTTGGTTAAAAGCTACTCCTAAATGTAATGCTGGAAAATTTATACTTACACTACCACCATTAAAAGTAGATTGGTTAGCAAAATAATAATCGAACTCTGATGAAAATTGAAGGTTAAAATTTGTTTGATATAAACTTATAATACTAGTACTGTATACATTAGAGGTAAAATCATTGATTTCACTATATAAATAACCAACTCCTGCTCCAATTGCTAGCCCATTGTTAAAATCATAAATAGCACTTGGTGAAATACCAACCGTAGTTTGACTACCAAAGCCCAAAGTAAAGCCTCCACCAAATCTTACATTATCCCAAAAATCTGATTTTTGTTGACTAAAAGAAACAAAAGAAATCCCTAAAAAAAACAAATAATAATATCTTTTTCATAAATAAAACTTTAATTTGATTCGTCTAATTTAGATAATTCTTTGTAATTTTTATTTAGTTTTCTCAAGAAAATACCATAGATCAATTTATAAAATAACCAGAATAAAACCAGTATTACAATAACTGCAATTATTTGACTTATTATAGAGATTGTTACAATTTGACTTAAATCCATTGCTAAATTATCTGGATTTATAATATCTAAATGTTTTTCTGGATTAGAGAATATTTTTGCATTAAAAACAAAGCTTACTAAAACAATTATAGCCAAATTATAATACACATAATAATTTACTGTTTTTCTAACTTTTAATATCTTTTTTATGAGTTTTTTGGTATTATCCACTAATGAAATATTAGTGTAATTTTGATAAAATAGGTATAAAAAAGCAATTAAAATAATGTAATGAAACACTTTAAAAATCTGTAAAAAAGTCTCTAAGTTTAAATCTTTATAAACTTTATAAAAACTATCAGGAACAAGAAAGTTAATAACACCCCAGAAAATAAATTCTAAAATTCCAATAATAAAAATCCACTTAACTAAAGAAGATGAACTAGAATGTGCTAATTTATAAATTTCTTTAGAAGACAATTGTCTATTATCTTCTGGCTGATTTACCCAAGCTTTTTTATATTTATCTAATACATCCATAATTTATGGGTTTAGTATGTTTTTTAATTTTTCTTTGGCTCTGTTCATCTTTACTCTTGCATTTACAGAAGTTATACCTAATGCCTGAGATATTTCTTTATAAGGTTTATCTTCTAAATAAAGAAAAATAAGCGCCTTATCAATATCATTTAATTTGTGAATGGCTTTATATAATGCTTTTAATTGTGCTTCTTCTGTATCATCATAAGGTGTAGATGATATTTTGTAAGCCACATCACTTATGTCTTGTGTTTTAACCCTTCTAGTTGATTTTCTATATAGTGATATTGCTGTATTTAAAGCTACTCTATACATCCAAGTACTAAATTTAGAATCACCTCTAAACTTTGGGTAGTTTTTCCAAAGTTGAATTGTTATTTCCTGAAATAAATCATTATGCGCATTTTGATTTGTAGTATATACCCTACAAATTTTATGAGCAATATTTTGATTTTTTTCAATATCTGATAAAAATTTTTCCTCTAAATCTTTCTGCACCTGTAAATAGTTAGTTACTCTATTAGTTAAGTTTTACACAAAAATGTTACATTTTTCATAAAAAATGTTGATTAAATAAAAAAATAATTAAATTTGTTCAACTCAAAAAAGAATAAGTTGAACAATATTAAGCAAGATTTTACAATAAAAGACCTTGAAAATATTTCTGGTATTAAAGCACATACTATTAGAATATGGGAAAAGCGCTACAATTTACTAGAGCCTCAGAGAACAGAAACCAATATTAGATATTACAGTCAAGAAAATTTAACGAAGTTGTTAAACATTGTTTTGTTAAATAAAAATAATTTTAAAATATCTAAGATTGCAGCAATGTCTGAAGAAGACATTATTTTAAAATCTAGAGAATTAGCGTTTAATATTGCTATTAATGATGAAGCTATAAACTCTTTTAAAGTTTCAATGTTTCAGTTTGATAAGATTTTATTTAATAATACTTACAATAAATTACTTCATAAAAAAACGTTTAGAGAAATTTTTAAAGATGTTTTCATTCCATTTTTAGACCATATTGGTTTATTGTGGCAAACTGATACATTATTACCTGCTCACGAACATTTTATATTTAATTTAATAGCTCAAAAAATTCAAATTAATACCGAAAAACTTCAATACAGTATTAATGATAGAAACAAAACCTATGTTTTATTTTTACCTGAAAATGAAATACATGAATTAGGTTTACTTTATTTGAATTATGAATTAGTATTAAGAGGTCATCATACAATATATTTAGGTCAAAGTTTACCTTTAAATAATTTAAATTACTTTTTAGAAAGTGGTAGAGAAATATGTTTTGTAACTTCATTAACTATTCAACCTTATGATGATAAGGTTGAAGAATATTTTGCAGAAATAGATGAAGTAATGGATAACACTAAAAATAGTTTTATTGCTACTGGAAGAAAAATTAAAAAAATTAAACATTTAGAATTAGGATCTAACATAAAACTCTACGACTCTATTTCAGATTTGTTAAAAGTCTTATAAAAAATCAAATTACTTTTAATTTTGTTTCATTAAAAGTTATTTTTGTTAAACAAAATATTTTATGAATAGTAGCGTACACATTATAGGCTCTGGTTTTTCATCATTATCAGCAGCAAGTTACCTAGCAAAAGCTGGTTACAAAGTAACAGTATTGGAGAAAAATGATACTTTAGGAGGTAGAGCTAGACAATATAAAAACATGGGCTTTACTTTCGATATTGGCCCTACTTGGTACTGGATGCCAGATGTTTTTGAGAAATTTTTTGCAGATTTTGGAAAAAAACCTAATGATTTTTATCAACTAGATAGATTAAAACCTGGTTATCAAGTTTATTTTGATGTAAATGACTCTATAACTGTTCCTGGTAATTTAGATGCTATTTATAAGATTTTTGAAGATGAGGAAAAAGGAAGTTCTAAGCATTTAAAGTCCTTTTTAGCTTCAGCTAGAGAAAATTATGATATAGCAGTAAAAAAGATGGTTTATAAACCTGGTATTTCACCTCTAGAGTTAGTGTCAACAGAAACTATTGCAAGAGTTTCTCAGTTTTTTTCTACTATTAGAAAAGATGTTAGAAAAAATATTAAAAGCAATAAATTAATTCAAATTTTAGAATTTCCAGTTCTATTTTTAGGTGCAAAACCTAGTAATACTCCAGCATTTTATAATTTTATGAATTATGCAGATTTTGGATTAGGTACTTGGCATCCAAAAGGAGGTATGTATAAAGTAGTTGAAGGAATGGTTTCTTTAGCCAAGAGTTTGGGTGTAGAATTTGTAACTAATGCTGCTGTAGATAAAATTGTAACAGATAGCAATAATGCTGTGAAAGCATTACAAGTAAATGGAGAAGAAATCGCTACAGATTTAGTGTTGAGTGGAGCAGATTATCATCATACAGAACAATTATTAGATAATAACTTAAGACAATATTCAGAAAAATATTGGTCTAAAAAGACATTTGCACCTTCTTCGTTATTGTTTTATGTTGGATTTGATAAAAAAATAAAAAATGTATGTCATCATACTTTATTTTTTGATACTGATTTTGATATTCATGCAAAGGATATTTATGATACTCCAAAATGGCCTAAAAATCCTTTATTTTATGCAAGTTTCTCAAGTATAACTGATGATTCATTAGCTCCTGAAGGAAAAGAAGCAGGTACTTTTTTAATACCACTAGCACCTAGTTTAGAAGACACAGAAGAGTTGAGAGAAAAATATTTTAATAAAATTTTAGTAAGATTAGAGAAGTTAACTGGCCAAGATGTTAGAAAAAGTATTATTTTTAAAAAGTCATTTTGCGTGAATGATTTTATAAAAGAATACAATTCTTATAAAGGTAATGCTTATGGTTTGGCAAATATCTTAATGCAAACAGCCTTTTTAAGACCAAAAATAAAGAGTAAAAAAGTGAAAAACCTATATTTTACAGGACAATTAACTGTACCTGGTCCTGGAGTTCCTCCAGCATTAATATCTGGTAAAATAGCTTCTGATTTAATCATTAAAAATCAACCTTAAAATGAAAGAATTATTCCATACTGTTTCAGAAAACTGTAGCAAGCTAGTAACTAAAAGCTACAGTACCTCCTTTTCTTTAGCTGTAAACATGCTTTCTCCAGCTATCAGAAATGATATTTATAATATTTATGGTTTTGTTCGCTTTGCAGATGAAATTGTAGACACATTTCATGAATATGACAAAGAAGAATTAATGTTTCAGTTCGAAAACGATTATTATGCTGCACACAAAGCAGGTATAAGTTTAAATCCTATTTTAAATTCTTTTCAACAGACAGTAAGAAAGTATAACATAGAAGATCATATGGTTCAGGCTTTTTTAAAAAGCATGAAAGCAGATTTGCATAAAACTGAATATCAAACAAAAGCAGAATATGAAGAATACATTTATGGTTCTGCAGATGTTGTAGGTTTAATGTGTTTAAAGGTCTTTGTAAATGGTGATGATAATAAGTATAATGAATTAAAAGATGCAGCAATGCGTTTAGGTTCAGCTTTTCAAAAAGTAAATTTTTTAAGAGATTTAAAAGACGATTTCGAAGTTTTAAATCGTTCTTATTTCCCAAATATAGATTTAGGGCAATTAAATGCTAAGTCTAAACAATTAATTGTTGATGAAATTGAAGCAGATTTTGATTATGCTTACAAACATGGAATTTTAAAATTACCTGTTGAAGCTAAATTTGGAGTTTATATGGCTTACAGATATTATAGAAGATTATTAAAAAAATTAAAATCTGTACCATCAGAAAAAATAATGGATACTAGAATTCGTATTTCTGACCCAATGAAAATTAATTTATTAGCAAGAAGTTACGTAAAATATAAATTGAATATTATTTAGAAATGATATACGCTTTAATCACTTTAGGTGTTTTTGTTTTAATGGAAGGTATCACTTGGTGTACTCATAAATATATAATGCATGGTTTTGGATGGTTTTTACACGAAGATCATCATGAACCAGGATATCCTCATGTATTTGAAAAAAACGATGCTTTTTTTGTTGTTTTTGCAGTACCTAGTATGTTATTATTTTTATTTGGTACTTACACAGAATACAGATTTTTATTTTTTATTGGCTTAGGTATTTTATTATATGGTATAGCTTATTTTTTAATACATGATGTATTAATCCATCAACGTTTTAAATGGTTTAAGCGAACTAACAATTGGTATTTAAAAGCTTTACGTAAAGCACACAAAGTGCATCATAAAAACATGGGAAAAGAAGACAGCCAATGTTTTGGGATGTTATTTGTACCTATAAAATATTTTAAAGAGCAGTTATAATTGCTCTTTTTTTCTTTAATTCGTTTTCCAATTTTATTCATTGAAAAATTTTGATTACATAATAATTGGTGCTGGTGCATCTGGTTTAATGATGGCATATAGAATGTCTAAAGATGTATTTTTTGATGATAAAAACATTTTAATTTTAGATAAAGAGAAGAAAAATCAAAATGATAGAACTTGGTGTTATTGGGAAGATAAAAATGATGAATGGCAAGATATTGTAGGTAAAACTTGGAATACTATAATTTTTAAAAGCGACATTTATTCCACTCAAGAAAGTATAGCTCCTTATCAATATAAAATGATAAGAAGTTCAAATTTCTATAGTAAAATATGGAATCATTTAACACTAAAATCAAATATTACTTTTAAAAAGGCAGATGTTACCCATGTTAACCAATTAGACAATATAGCTGAAGTTGTAACAACTGAACAAGTATATACATCTAGTACAGTTTTAAATAGTGTTTTATTTTCAAATGACTACAAGCAACAATCAGAGTATCCTTTAATTCAGCAACATTTTGTTGGTTTTTTTATTAAAATTAAAGAGAAAGTTTTTGATGATTCTGCTGCAACTTTTATGGATTTCACAGTCTCCCAAAATGGTAATACTCGTTTTATGTACGTACTTCCTTATACAAAAAACGAAGCTCTATTTGAATATACATTGTTTTCTAAAGACCTTTTATCTTATGATGATTATGTAATAGAAATAGAAAATTACTTATCAGAAAAAAATATAACAGATTATGAGATTATAGAAAAAGAACAGGGATCCATACCTATGACCTCTTATAAATTTTGGAAGCACAATTCTAAGAATATTATTCATATTGGTACTGCTGGAGGTTGGAGCAAAGCAAGTACTGGTTTTACCTTTAAAAACACGACAAAAAAAACTGCAGAATTGTTAAATTATATCAAAGCAAATAAACCATTAACTCAGTTTCATAATGTGAATAAATTTTGGTTGTATGATTTATTATTGCTAGATATTTTAAGCAAGAGAAATGAGTTAGGTGCTTCTATTTTTGGACAAATGTTTCAAAAAAATCATCCTACCAAAATCTTAAAGTTTTTAGACGAAGAAACTACTTTTTTAGAAGATTTAAGCATACAGTTGAAAATGCCTGTAGGCTTATTTACAAAAGCTTTATTAAAAAGGATGTTTTAATTTTTTAAAACTATTTAAACATAGTTTCTTTTATAAAGTTAAAGAAAACAGACCAAACACTTAATTTAGGATTAGGTAATTTTCCTTTACCCATTAACTTCATCTGTTTAGAGAAATACGAAATGTCTAAGAACCCCATTTTATCAATAAATTTTAATCCTGTTTTTACTGGTGGTATATGGACTTCTGTTCTAGTACCATCAAATAATTCTTTAGATAAATGAGGTAATACTGCAAATGGTCTTGCTAAACCAACAAAATCTAATTTATTGTTTTCTATTGCTTTTTCCATTATTTCTAATGTTCTAAAACCACCTGTCAATAATAATGGTGCTTTTGTTCTTGCTCTAGCTTTCACAATAAAATCAGCAAAATAAGCTTCTCTTTTTTGAGTGCTTTCTTTTACTTTTTTACCTGCACCCATCATTGCAGCTTTTTCGTATGTTCCACCAGAAACTTCAATCATATCCATACCTTCAGCAGAAAGCATATCTATAACTTCTAAAGATTCTTCTTCAGTAAATGCTCCTCTTTGAAAATCAGCAGAATTTATTTTAATTCCAATAGGAAAATTAGGTCCCACTTTTTTACGCATATTTCTATAGATTTCTAAAGCAAAACGTGCTCTATTTTCTAAAGAACCACCCCATTTGTCTGTTCTTAAATTAGTTAAAGTTGATAAAAACTGACTAACTAAATATCCATGAGCACCATGTATTTGTACACCTTTCCAACCTGCTTTTTTAGCAATTAAAGCACAATTTCCAAAACCTTCTATACATTCCCAGATTTCATCTTCGGTCATAGGTCTTGGTTTTGGAAATAAAGACTTCATTGGTAATTGCACATCAGAAGCACTTACCACATCTTTATTAAATTTAGGCGATTGTCTTCCTGGATGATTGATTTGCATCCATAAATGGCTACCATGTTTTTGAGAAACTTCTGCCCATTTTTTCAATTCAGCCATATGTTTTTCATCTTCTACAACCACATTTCTAGGCTCATTTAAAGCTTTATTATCCATCATAACATTACCAGAAATTAAAATTCCTGTACCACCTTCTCCCCAAGTTTTATATAATTGTAAAATTCTTTCAGAAGGTTTACCACCATTATCAGCATTGTTTTCACTCATGGCAGATTTTACAATTCTATTAGGTATAGTTACACCACAAGGTAAAGTAAACGATTGTTGTAAGGTTTTTGCTGAATTCATTTAAAATTGAGGTTATTTAAAAGTTGAAAATTATAGGTGTAAATTACATAATATAAATCAACTTGAGAAGTTTATTCATTTTTTAATGATATTTAGAAAAGGTTTTTTTTAATCGTTTTATTAATAAAAAAACAAATTTCACTAACTATTAATATTGGACTTAAATACGTTGCATAAACTTATGATCATTAGTAAAATACTCTAATTTTCAGGATATTTTGCTCTAATTTTATCCAATCCTAAATTGTGAATACTTCCTAAATGTGAATGTTGTTTCCCTAAATCTGGTTTGTAAGTTCCTGCTTGCACTTGACCACCAATTTGTTGATAGGCTTCTCTAAAAGACATTCCTTCTACTACTAAATTATTGATAGAATCTACCGTAAATAAATATTGGTATTTTTCATCATTCAAATCGATATCTTTTACAATAACTTGTTGTATGGAGTAATTGAATATGTCTAAAATGTCTTTTACATCTTCAAATGCTCCAATAATGTTTTCTTTCAACAATTGAAAATCTCTGTGGTATCCTGTTGGTAAATTGTTAGTAATTAATAACATTTCTGAATGTAAAGCTTGAATTTTATTACATTTTCCACGAATCAATTCAAACACATCAGGATTCTTTTTGTGTGGCATAATGCTACTTCCTGTGGTTAATTCATCTGGAAAAGAAATAAATCCAAAATTCTGACTCATATACAGACAAACATCCATTGCAAAACGAGCCATGGTATTGCATAATCCACCTAATGCAGACGCAATTGAACGTTCACTTTTTCCTCTACTTAATTGGGCAGCAACTACATTGTATTTTAAAGTAGAAAAGTTTAATTCTTTTGTGGTTATATCTCTGTCAATAGGGAAGGAGCTTCCATAACCAGCAGCAGAACCTAAAGGATTTTGATCTACCACTTTTGAAACTGCATTTAAAACATAAACGTCATCAATTAACAATTCTGCATAGGCAGAAAACCACAATCCAAATGATGAAGGCATTGCCACTTGTAAGTGTGTATAACCAGGTAAGAGACTGTCTTTGTGAGTTTCAGCAAGGTTTAATAAAGTATCAAACAAAGTTTTTACTTTAGCATTTACTATGGCTAAATTCTCTTTATAGTATAACTGAAGAGCCACTAAAACTTGGTCGTTTCTAGAACGTGCAGTATGGATTTTTTTACCAACTTCACCCAATTGTTGGGTGAGTTCCCATTCAATTTTAGAATGTACATCTTCAAAAGAATCTTCAATTACAAAGACTCCATTTTCGATATCTAAAGCTAATTCTTGCAATCCTTTTTTCAAGTCAGCTAACTCATCTGCATTAATAATTCCAATAGATTCCAACATTTTAGCATGTGCTAAAGAAGCTTGAACATCATATTTTGCGATATGTATGTCAATTTCTCTGTCATTACCCACAGTAAAGTTTTCTATTTGTTTGTCTATTGAAAATCCTTTATCCCAAAGTTTCATATTTTCTTAGTTTATTGTCATTGTCAGTTTACGAAGCAATCTCTTATTTAATTAGTAGATTACTTCATTTGTTCCTCATTCGTAATGACGCTTAGTTTAAATTATACTATCACTCTATTCAATAATTCTACATAAATTTTAATACCTTCTTCTATCTCTGAAATGTAAATAAATTCATTTGCAGAGTGTGAACGTGTACTATCTCCAGGTCCTAATTTTAAAGATTGGCAACTCAACACAGATTGATCTGATAAGGTTGGAGAACCATAAGTTGTTCTTCCCATTTCAATTCCTGCTTTTACCAAATCATGATTTATGTCAATAGAAGAGGAGTTCAATCGTAAACTTCTTGGAGTAATTTTGGTACAAGGCGCTTCTTTTTGTAATATATCTGAAATCTCTTGATTTGAATAGGCATCATTCACACGAACATCAATTACTAAATCAACATGAGCAGGAACCACATTGTGTTGTTTGCCAGCATTGATTTGAGTAACTGTCATTTTTACATCACCTAAAGAATCAGACGATTTTTTGAATTTGAAATCTTTAAACCATTGCAACACTTCTATGGTGTTGTAAATTGAATTATTATTATTCGGATGTGCTGCATGACTTGGAGTCCCTTTTACAACTGCATCAAAAACAACCAAACCTTTTTCAGCTACAGCTAAATTCATTAATGTAGGTTCACCAACAATAGCTACATCAATATTAGGAATAATAGGTAGCATCGAGTTTAAACCATTTTGACCACTACTTTCTTCTTCAGCAGAAGCAACTATAACTAAATTGTATTTTAAATTTTTTAGCGCGTAAAAATGTGTAAAAGTAGCAATTAATGAAACCAAGCAACCACCTGCATCATTACTACCTAAACCATATAATTTATCTCCTTCTACAATTGCTTTAAAAGGATCGTTTGTATAGGCTGAATTTGGTTTTACAGTATCATGATGAGAGTTGAGTAATAATGTTGGTTTGCTTTCATCAAAATATTTATTTGTTACCCAAACATTATTTTTTGTCCTTTGAAAAGGAATTTGATTTTTAGTAAACCAATCTTCAATTAACAAAGCAGTTTTGTCTTCTTCTGATGAGAATGAAGGTGTTTCAATTAAGTTTTTTAATAATTGAATGGCATCTTCTGTAAGTTTTTTTAATTCCATTTTATAAAGTAATGGTTGTATAATTATCGTTTTCTTTAGTTAACATTGATGTATTGCCAATATAAACTTTATAAACTCCATTGTTTAGAGCATCAAAACAGTTGTCTAGTTTAGGAATCATTCCATCTGCAATAACACCATTTGCTAACAACTCTTTATAAACGCTAGGGTTTAAGATTTTTACAACAGAATTTTTATCATTAAAATCTTCTAGAACACCATTTAATTCAAAACAATAGTAGATGGATGTTTCGTAAATTTCACTCATTCCAACAGCCACTTGACTAGCAATAGTATCTGCATTTGTATTTAGTAATTGGCCTTTTCCATCATGTGTTATTGCACAAAAGACTGGTGTAAAATCAGCTTGTAATAATTTTTCGATTGATTTATTTGCTACTTTTTTTATATCACCAACAAAACCATAATCGATCTCTTTTACAGGCCTTTTATCAGATTGTATACTGTTGCTGTCAGCACCTGTTAAACCAATGGCATCTGTACCCAATGCTTGTAATTTTGCAACCACATTTTTATTTACTAAACCACCATAAACCATGGTAATGACCTCTAAAGTTTCTGCATCAGTAATACGTCTACCATTTATCATTTTAGACTCAATGCCCAATTTAGTTGCAAAGTGAGTAGCTCTTTTTCCTCCACCATGCACTAAAATTTTCTTTCCTTCTATGTTAGCAAATAGTTTTAGAAAAGCATGTAAAGAAGTTTCATCTTCTATAATGTTTCCACCTATTTTTATGACAGATAGTTTTTCCATAAGTGCTGAACTTGTTTCAGTATCTTTTTATTTTTATTTATGAGATTCTGAAACGAGTTCAGAATAACGAAAACCTAAAGGTTTTCTAAAATCTTTTTTAGTACCAATTGTGCTGCAAAAGTTCTGTTATTTGCTTGTTCAATAACTAATGCGTTTTTTGAGTCTAAAACAGTATCTTCAACAACTACATTTCTTCTTACTGGTAGACAATGCATAAATTTAGCAGCTCCAATTTTGTCTTTTGTAATCATCCAATCTAAATCTGTTTTTACAACTTTACCATAATCTTCGTAAGAACTCCAGTTTTTTGCATATACAAAATCAGCATTTTTAAATGCTTCTTTTTGATCATGATAAACAAGTGTGTCTTTTACAATTTCTGGATTTAAATTATATCCTTTAGGATTTGTAATTACAAATTCAACATCCATTTTCTGCATAGCTTTCGTAAAACTATTGGCAACTGCATGTGGTAATGCTTTAACATGTGGAGCCCAACTTAACACCACTTTTGGTCTTTGTTTAGTTGTATTTTCTTTAATTGTGATGGCATCAGTAAGTCCTTGCAATGGATGACTAGTAGAGCTTTCCATATTAACTAAAGGCACAGAAGCATATTTCATAAATGCTTTTAAAATATGTTCAGACTCATCTTTTATTTTATCAGTTAAAGAAGGGAAAGCTCTAACTGCAATAACATCACAGTATTGAGAAACCACAGCTGCAGCTTCTTTAATGTGTTCTGCAGTATTGCCATTCATTACTGTTCCATCTTCAAATTCAATTCCCCATGCATCACCAGAAACATTCATCACAATTGGATTCATTCCTAAATTCAAAGCCGCTTTTTGAGTGCTTAAACGTGTACGTAAACTAGAATTGAAGAATAATAATCCTAAGGTTTTATTTTTACCTAATTCATTATTTTTTAAAGGATTAGACTTTATCATTAAAGCTTCTTGAATCCAAGTTTCTATATGGTCTATATCATTGATTGATGTGTAATTTTTTAACGACATGATTTTAATGATTTAAATCTTCTAAAGCATTTACAAGAGCTTCAAAAAATTGATTAACATGTGCTTTGCCAATAGTTAATGGAGGTAAAATTCTCAACAGATTAGGATTTTTAGCACTTCCAGTAAAAATTTGATAATCATAAATCAGTTTCTTTCTTAATTCTGAAATAGGAAAATCAAACTCTAATCCCAGCATTAATCCTCTTCCTTTTATATTTTTAATTTGAGGTATTGTATTCGCTATTCTAATGAAATATTCAGAAATGAATCTCACATTTTCCATTAGATTTTTTTGCTCTATAACATTTAATACTGATAATCCTGCAACACAAGCTAGATGATTTCCTCCAAAAGTAGTTCCTAACAATCCATAACTTGCTTTGATATTAGGATGAATTAAAATACCACCAATTGGGAAACCATTGCCCATTCCTTTAGCAATAGAAATAATATCTGGAGTTACACTATATTTCTGAAACGCAAAGAAATCACCAGTTCTACCATAACCAGATTGCACTTCATCAGCAATAAAACAAGTATTGTATTTTTTACATAACCTATCTATACCTTCATAAAATGCTGTTGTACTTTCATCTAAGCCTCCAACTCCTTGAATACATTCAATAATAACAGCACAAACATCATTTTTAGCTAATGATTTTTCTAAACTTTCTAGATCTCCAAGTGCTAAGATTTCAACTTCTTGTTGCGCATTTATAGGAGCAATTATTTTTTCATTATCTGTGGCAGCAACTGCTGCAGAAGTTCTACCATGAAAGCTATTTTTAAAAGCAATCACTTTCTTTTTATTAGTATGAAATGAAGCTAATTTTAATGCGTTTTCATTTGCTTCTGCTCCAGAATTACATAAAAAAAGTTCATAATCTCTACAACCAGATAATTGTATTAGTTTACTTGCTAATTCAACCTGAATTGGATTCTGAATAGAATTACTATAAAAACCAAGTTTAGCAACTTGATCAGTAATACTTTTTACATATTCTGGATGAGAATGGCCAATGGAAATTACAGCATGACCACCATATAAATCTAAATATTCTTTATCATTTTCATCATAAACAAAAACATCTTTAGCTTTTACAGGTGTAATATCGAAAAGTGGGTAAACATTAAATAAACTCATATTTGTTCTTTTTTAATGTTGTTTATTTTATTGAAAGACGCCACCATTCCTTGAATTAAAGAAGAACTTAAGCCTTTGTGTTCCATTTCATTAAGACCTTCTATTGTACAACCTTGAGGAGTCGTAACTCTATCTATTTCTTCTTCTGGGTGATTACCATTTTCTATAAGCAGGTTTGCAGCACCTTCACTTGTATACATGGCTAATTCTTGTGCTTCTTTTGCATCGAAACCTAATTGAATTGCAGCTTGAGTGGTTGCTCTAATTAAACGCATCCAAAATGCAATACCACTTGCACAAACCACAGTTGCAGCTTGCATTTGACTTTCAGGAATTGAAAGTGAATGACCAAGTCTATTAAATATTGCCTCTGCAATTTTTATCCTTTTTTCACCTTGTAAATTACTACACAAACATGTCATAGATTTAGCTACAGCAATTGCAGTATTTGGCATTGCTCTAATAATAAACTTATCTGTTCCAATTTGTTCTTCAATTTTTGAAATTCCAAAACCAGTTATGGTTGAAATAACAACATGGTTTTCTGTTAATTTTGGTTTTATTTCTTGTAATATATCTTCAAAATGAGCTGGTTGTACAGCAAAAATTAAGATATCTGAATTTTCTACAGCTTTTTGATTATCTGTAGTTAAATAAACATTTTTATAGCCTTCATACTCAGCTATACCTTCTAGATTTCTTTTGGTTAAATACAAGGATGTAATTGCATTATTGGTTATTAAACCTTTTGCTATTGATTTTCCTAAGTTTCCTGTTCCTATAATTGCAATTTTCATCTTAAAAATATGTTGCTTTTAATTGTAAACCTTCTGCTTCATTAAACCCAAACATTAAGTTCATATTATGAATGGCCTGACCAGAAGCACCTTTAATTAAATTATCTATAGTGCTTGTAATCAGTAATTTATTATTGTGCTTTAATAAGTGAATCAAACACTTATTTGTGTTTACTACTTGTTTTAAATGAATTGGCTCATCAGAAATAAAGGTAAACTTGGCATTTTTATAAAAGTTTTTATAAAGTGTTTTTGCTTCTTCTATAGAACCATCAAATTTAGTGTACGTTGTTGCGAAAATTCCTCTTGAAAAATTTCCTCTATTGGGTATAAAGTTAATTTCTCCATCAAAACTATTTTGTAATTGGTTAACTGTCTGATGAATTTCACCTAAATGTTGATGAGTAAATGTTTTGTAGTGAGAAAAGTTGTTATCTCTCCAAGTAAAATGTGTTGTTTTAGATAAAGATGTACCTGCACCAGTAGCACCAGTTACAGCATTAATATGAATATCATCTTTAATTAAATTATTGGCAGCTAAAGGTAAAATTGCTAATTGTAAAGCTGTAGCAAAACAACCTGGGTTTGCTATATGATTAGCAGATTTTATAGTACCTAAATGTAACTCTGGTAAGCCATAAACAAACTTTTTATCATTGAAAAAAGCATCTTTTTGTAACCTAAAATCATTGCTTAAATCAATAATTTTAGTGCTATCTGAAAATTTGTTTTTCTTTAAAAAGGATTTTGAATTTCCATGGCCTAAGCATAAAAATAAAACATCAATATTTGTATTAATATCACTTGTAAATTTTAATGATGTATTGCCTAATAAATCTTGATGAACATCATACAAGTAATTACCTGCATTAGAAGTGCTATATACAAAATCAATTTTAGTTTTTGAATGGTGTAATAACAACCTTATTAATTCACCAGCGGTATAACCTGCACCACCAATAATACCAACTTTTATCATTGCTTTTTGTTTATTTGTTGATATATTTTATTTTGATTACCTAAAATTTTAATAAATCCTTTTGCTTCTTCTGCTGTCCAGCCTTTATTTTCTTCTCCATAACTACCAAAAATTTTGTTCATTAAATCATGAGTAGACGAAATACCATCTAAAGAAAAACAATAAGGTCTTAAAGTAACAAATACACTACCAGTAACTTTTGATTGGCTACTTTCTAAAAAAACTTCAATATTTCTCATCACTGGATCTAGATATTGACCCTCATGTAAATGCATACCATAAAAACTAGATAAATATTCCTTATGTTGTAATTGCCATTTTGTTAATGTATGTTTTTCTAATAAATGATGTGCTTTAATGGTAATAAGTGCTGCAGCAGCTTCAAAACCAACTCTACCTTTAATACCCACAATTGTATCACCTACATGAATGTCTCTACCTATTCCATATTTAGAAGCCATAAAATTCAATAATTCAATACACTCAACTGACTTACCAATTTTACCATTTATAGCACATAACTCTCCTTTATTAAAAGTTAAAACTACTTTTTGTAAACCTTCTTTTTCTATTTGAGAGGGATATGCACTTTCTGGCAAAGGCATAGTAGAAGTTAAAGTTTCTACACCACCTACACTAGTTCCCCATAAACCTTTGTTTATAGAATATTGAGCTTTTTCCCAAGATAAATTAATTCCGTTTTTCTTTAAGTAATCAATTTCTTCTTGTCTAGTTAGTTTTTGATCTCTTATAGGTGTAATAATTTTAATGTTTGGCGCTAATGTTTGAAATATCATATCAAACCTTACTTGGTCATTTCCTGCGCCTGTAGAACCATGAGCTATATAATCAGCACCAATTTTCTTTGCATATTCAACAATTTCTATGGCTTGTATTATTCTTTCTGCACTCACAGATAAAGGATATGTATTGTTTTTTAGAATATTACCAAAAACTAAATATTTAATCACTTTTGTATAAAAAGACTCTACAGCATCAATATTTTTATAAGAGCTTACACCCATTTTATAAGCATTCTTTTCTATAGTCTTAATTTCCTCAATAGAAAACCCACCTGTATTTACACTTACTGCATGAACATCATACTCTTTTGATAAACTTACTGCACAATAAGAAGTGTCTAAACCTCCACTATAAGCTATAACTAATTTTTTCATTATTTTTTATCTTTTAAAAACAAGGTATGTTTAATATTTTTAAGTCTTTTAAAAACACCTTCTTTTATTTTTTTATCCTCTTTTTCTATTTTTGAGCTTGGATCATAAAGCATACCTGTACACAAACACATTTTTTGTTCTGTTCTCTGAAGTACATCGTAATTTTTACAAGTTTGGCAGCCATTCCAAAAGCTTTGATCATTGGTTAATTCTGAGAAAGTTACTGGTTTATATCCTAAATTACTGTTTAATTTCATTACAGCTAAACCTGTAGTAATGCTAAAAATTTTAGCATCAGGAAATTTATTTCTAGAATGATTAAAGACTGCTAGTTTTATTTGTTTAGATAAACCTAAACCTCGATAGTTTGGATGAACAATTAAACCAGAGTTTGCAACAAACTTTCCATGACCCCATTGTTCAATATAACAAAACCCTGCAAAAGTTTCTCCATCTAAAGCAATAACTGCATTACCATTTTCCATTTTAGTGGCAATATATTCAGGTTTTCTTTTTGCAATACCAGTTCCACGCACTTTTGCTGCTTCAGCAATAGTTTCACAGATTATTTCTGCGTAAATAATATGAGATTTATCAGCAATTACAATTTCCATTGTATTGTTTGTATTAATTTTATAAAGTTTTAGATATTTTGGTTTCGAAAGTGGAATTGGACTCACCTAAATTCCATAAAATAGATACACACCCTTAAGGGCGAGTAGAGAAATAACGACGTAGTAATGTTCTGTTTGGAGTAACAGTAACTTTACATAAATTCATAATATTTAAATTTAACTCGTACATTTTTCTAAATATGCTGTAAATGTATATTATTTTTTTAATTGACTCTAAAAATTTAAATAAATTTTACAATTTTTACATATCTGCTAAAAATTGTACTCTTAAATTAATAATTTAATAGTGAAATTGAGAATTTTATTATTCTTTAATAGAATTAACTTTAGTTGATAATTCGAACTTATTGTTTATTAGTAATATCTTTTGGTTACTATTACTGATAATCTTACAATTCGTCCTAGAATTTTTACAGTTGGGTAATTATTAGTTTTTAAATCTCTAATACTAGAGGATATTTGTGGTGTTATTAATCAATAAAACAACTTATTATGAAATTTTTAGTATCAATTTTAGTAGCAACTGCATTCTTTGTTTCAAGCACTATTTGTGGTCAAGAAAAAGTAACTATAACTGCAAAGGTTATAAATGTAACTTCAGAAAATGGTAAAGTTGGCTTTGCTTTATATAGTAAAGACAATTTTATGAAAAAACCAATTGCCTCTTTAGAAGCAAAAATAAAAGATGGTATAAGTATTGTCGAATTTAAAGATATTACACCTGGAGAGTATGCAGTTATTTGTTATCATGATAAAAATAATAATGATAAAATGGATTTTGCAACTAATGGTATGCCTTTAGAAGATTATGGAGCTTCTAACAATGTAATGAATTTTGGTCCTCCAACCTTTGATAATGCTAAGTTTACAGTTTCTAATAAAAATGTATCTTTAGATATCAAATTTTAAAAAGATAATTTTATATATATGAGTTCTAGCAAAAACATATCTAAAAAAGACATCAAAGAAGGTGTTGTTGTAAGTTTTAAAATAACTTTAATATTCACCATCTTATTTGTCATCATAAATCAAAATTTTACAATAAGATCTATTGGATATACTTTTTTAATATCTGCAATGTATTCTTTTGGTCTAGGTTTTGCTCAAGGAGTCATTAACGATTTGCTAAGTAAAAAATGGGATTGGATTAATCATACCAACTTAAGAGTTTGGGCAGGTATAATTGCAACTGTATTTTATACAGTACCTATAGTGTTAGCCATAAATTATTTCACTTATATTGTAATCTCTGATAACGATCCAGCAACTTTTTTTAAGGGTAATTTTATTTGGTATCACTTATTCTACATAATACTTTCTTTTGGAGTTTCTGCTTTCTTACATGCTAGAAGTTTTATGATAGAATGGAAAAAATCAGTAAAAAAAGAAAGTACAAAACAAGAATTTGTTGCTAAAACAGAAACAGCAAAGTTTGAATCTTTAAAAAATCAAATAGACCCTCATTTTTTGTTTAACAGTTTAAATGTATTAACTAGTTTAATAGGAGAAAACCCTAATCAAGCAGAAAAATTTACAACAAAATTATCTAAAGTTTATAGATATGTTTTAGAACAACGTAATAAAGATTTAGTACTAATAATAGAAGAACTGAATTTTGCAAGAACCTACATGCAACTTTTAAGAATGCGTTTTGAAGATGCTGTAGAATTTAATATCCCTGAAACTGTAAGTAATTCTGAGTTAAAAATTGTACCACTTTCTTTACAATTATTATTAGAAAATGCAGTAAAGCATAATGTAGTATCAACCTCTAAACCATTAGTAATTAATATTTACGAAGCAGATAATTATTTAATTATTGAAAATAATATAAATCCGAAAGAAGCTATAGGTAAAAGCACCAAAGTTGGTTTACAAAACATAGCAGATAGATATGGATTAATTACTAATAGAGATGTAAAAATAGAAAATAACAACAAAACATTTAAAGTGAGTTTACCTCTCTTATATAAAATAACAGACATCATGTATCAAGATAATTTAGAAAACAGCAAGTATGTAAAAGCTGTTGAAAGAGTAGAAAAATTAAAGGAGTTTTATCAAAATGTAGCATCATATTGTATTATAATTCCATTTTTAATTTTTATTAATTTAAGATTTTCACCACAATTTTATTGGTTTTGGTTTCCAGCTTTTGGTTGGGGAATTGGTTTATTTTTCCACTTTTTAGAAGTAAATAATTACAACATATTCTTAGGAAGAAATTGGGAAGAACGTAAAATTAAAGAGTTGATGGATAAAGAAAACAGACAAAAAAGACTAAGATAATGAGAACTGATCATCAAGAACAAAAGTACATTAGAGTTCGTAAAAAAATAGAAAAGATAAGTAAGTTCTATAAACACTTATCTGTGTATTTAGCTGTAAACACATTCTTATCAGCAATTTTTATTATTGGAGATATAGAAGCTGGAGATACTTTTAATGAAGCATTTTTTAATTTAGGTAATTATAAAATTTGGTTTTGGTGGGGTATAGGTATAGTTTTTCAAGCAATTGGAACATTTGGATTACCAATGATTTTTAGCAAAGATTGGGAAGATAGAAAGCTGCAAGAGTATCTTAAAGAAGAAGAAAAAACAAGATTTTAAAATGGAAGCAAATTATAAAGAAGAACAAAAATATTTTAAAGCAAAAAAACGTGTAAATGATATAAAAGGCTTTTATGTTCACTTATTTATTTATCTAATTACAATACCAATAATTATTACTGTAAACTTAATGTTTGTGCCAAGTTTTCATTGGTTTTGGTTTTCTGTTTTAGGTTGGGGTATGGGACTATTTTTTCACTGGCTTGGTGTTTTTGGATTTCAAAAATTAGGCTTAGGTAAAGATTGGGAAGAAAAGAAAATTAAAGAATTTATGAACGAGAAGTATTAAGACTATGGATACAAAATATATAAAACATCATATAAATTTAATAGCTGAACAGAGAATAAAAGACATTAAAGGTTTTTACACACATGTATTTTCAACTTTTTTAATATTACCTTTTTTAATTTTTATCAACTTAAAAACTGTTCCTCATTTTGAATGGTATTGGTATGCAATAGTGGCTTGGTGTTTAGGTTTAGTTATTCATTGGATTAACGTTTTTCCTTTTTCTAATTTAGAATTAAAAAAAACTTGGAAAGAGCAAAAAATCAAAGAGATTATTGGAGATGAAAGTTCAAATAATACTATAGAAGAAGATCAATACCTACAAGAAAAATATTATCTAAAAGCTAAAAAGCAAGCACAAGAAATTAAAGGATTTTACATTCATTTATTTGTATATATATTTTCTTTTCCTTTAATAGTGTATGTAAACTATAAGTTTGTACCAAGTTTTCAATTTTTCTGGTTTGCTTTAGGAGGTATGTTAATTGCACTTTTTTTCCATTGGTTAGGCGTGTTTGGATTTGATTTACTTGGCTTAGGGGAAAAATGGAAACAGAAAAAAACACAAGAAATTATAAAAAAATATCAATAAAATGGAATCAGATTTTTTACAAGAACAAAACTATATTCGTGCTAAAAAGCGAGTAAAAGAAATAAAAGGATTTTACATTCACTTAATGGTTTATATCGTAATTAATATTATGATTAGTGGAGTAATAGTTTATGGTCTAATGCATAGTGGAGATACATTTGTTGAAGCTATTCAAAATTTCGGAACAATATCTACTTGGTTATTTTGGGGAATTGGTATGTTTTTCCATTGGTTAGGTGTCTTTGGATTTAAATCTTTAGGACTAGGCAAAGATTGGGAAGAGAGAAAAATAAGAGAGATGATGGAAAAAGATGATGAACAAGTTAAAAAAATATCAAGAAAATACTAGGTAATGTTTTTTACAATTGGTTTTCTGCATTTATTGTTTTCTATTATTTCTATGATTACAGGTCTTATAGTAATTCTTAATACAAAAGGCACAAAATTTCATAAAAAAGTGGGTAATGTTTATGTTGTAAATATGTTATTATTAAATATATCTTCTTTTTTTATTTCAAACTTTAATGGATTTAGTATCTTTCATTTCTTTGCTATTGTAAGTTTAATAACCATTTTAGCAGGAATGTACCCAATATTAAAAAGATCAGAGAATTGGTTACAAAAGTATTATTATTTTATGGCTTGGTCTGTAGTTGGTTTATACTGTGCTTTTTGGTCAGAAGTAGGTACAAGATTTGTAAAAAACATGCAAGATTTTTAGTGGGCAGTAGCTATTGCTACTTTTTTAACTGCTTTTTTAGGGAATTATTTCATCAAAAAAAATGCAAAAAAATTAACAGAACAATAATATGAACGTTTTAATAATCGAAGACGAAAAACCTGCAGCTAGAAGATTAAATAGAATGTTAGCATCATTAAATATTGATGTTAGTGAAATGCTGCATTCTGTTGAAGAGAGTTTAAATTGGTTGCAAAACAATGAACATCCAGATTTAATTTTTTTAGATATTCAATTATCAGATGGTTTATCTTTTGAAATATTTGAAGAAATAGAGGTGAAATCAGCTATTATTTTTACAACTGCTTACGATGAATACGCTTTAAAAGCATTTAAATTAAATTCTATAGATTACTTATTAAAACCTATTGATGAAGATGAATTAGAGGCTGCTGTAAATCAATTTAAAAAGCAACAACCAAAACAAGCTGAGGTTCAGGTTAATTTAGATGATATTAGAAAACTATTAATAAATCCTATAGATAGAAAGTTTAAAAAACGTTTGTCTATAAAAGTAGGTCAACATATTAAAATAATTCCTGTAGATGATATAGAATGTTTTTACAGCGAAAATAAAGCAACTTATATACATACTTCAGAAAAACGTAACTATTTGTTAGATAATTCTTTAGAGAAATGGGAAGAGCAATTAAACCCTGAACAATTTTTTAGAGTAAATAGAACTTTTATAGTACATATAAATGCAATAAAAGATATTATTTCTTATACCAATTCAAGATTAAAATTAGTTTTAGAAACTTAT
>Ga0228622_1000264_pt1 | contig 33288 bp, 27 predicted proteins | sample 26DmetaG_FD_186035 | JGI IMG/M metagenome (GOLD analysis project Ga0228622, IMG submission 186035) | Seawater microbial communities from Monterey Bay, California, United States - 26D | ecosystem: Environmental > Aquatic > Marine > Coastal | place: USA: California | collected 2016-10-01
CCTGCAAACCGTCTTTCAGCTGTTAGATTGGGGCGACGAAATGAGGTTTGAGCGGCAAAACTCCCAAGGCTGCACGCTAGATGCTGATTTTGAGGGAGTAGCGCCGGAAGAAAATTTGATACTGCGCGCCGCAAGTCTCCTGATGCCCCAAGACCCAAGTATGGGAGGGGTGCGCATTAGCATTAAAAAACATATCCCCATGGGTGGAGGATTAGGGGGTGGCAGCTCCAATGCAGCTACAACCTTGCTGGCGCTGAACCAGCTGTTCGGGCTTGGACACAACGAGGAAACACTCGCTGGCATGGGGCTGAAGCTGGGCGCTGACGTACCGGTCTTCGTTCTAGGCCGCAGTGCCTGGGGCGAAGGTGTAGGAGAATTATTAACTCCTATTACTCTTCCTGAAGACTGGTTTGTCATTCTCAGACCCGACTGCCATGTGAGCACAGCAGATATCTTTAACGCGCCAGAATTGACAAGGAACACAGCGCCGATCACAATGTCGGCCGCTTTCAAGGGGGGCGTTCACAATGACTTGCAGACTGTCGTTGAGATGCGTCATCCCGAGGTGCGTAACGCGTTGAAATTGCTCAGCAATTCAGCGCCTGCAATGATGACTGGCAGCGGGGCCTGCGTGTTTGCTCAAGTGGACACACAGACCAAGGCTCTAGACATCGCGGCAAAAGTACCAGAGTCACTGGCTCCGGTGGTAGCAAGAGGCGTGAACTATCGGCCTCAATTTGTTGCAGAGCACGACTAACGTTCATTGGGGTGTCGCCAAGTGGCAAGGCAGCGGGTTTTGATCCCGCCATTCGCAGGTTCGAATCCTGCCACCCCAGCCATCTAACCGAAGTTGCAGGAAAACGAGGCGTCGATCATGTCATCTAAGATAATGGTCTTTACGGGTAACGCAAATCCCGAGCTAGCCCGCCAAGTGGCGGACCGTCTGTACCTGACACTTGGTGCGGCACAGGTCAGTAAGTTTTCCGATGGCGAAATTACCGTCGAACTGAACGAAAATGTCCGAGGCAAGGATGTCTTTGTGATTCAGAGCACCTGCCAACCCACTAACGATAATTTGATCGAACTTGTCCTAATGATCGACGCCCTTCGCAGAGCCTCTGCTGGCCGTATTACCGCGGTAGTGCCGTATTTTGGCTATGCTCGGCAGGATCGTCGCGTGCGCTCAGCACGAGTGCCAATTTCGGCAAAGGTCATTGCCGATATGATGGCATCTGTGGGTGTTGATCGCGTACTTACGGTCGATCTCCACGCTGAGCAGATACAGGGCTTTTTTACCTGCGCCGTTGACAATGTTTACGCCTCATCAGTTTTGAACCACGACATCACCCGCTGTAATTACGAAAATCTGGTGGTCGTGTCGCCCGATATTGGTGGTGTTGTCCGGGCTCGCGCTATTGCCAAGCAGCTCGATGATGCGGATCTCGCAATAATTGACAAACGTCGCCCTAGAGCTAATGAAGCACAGGTTATGAATCTTATCGGTGATGTCGATGGACGAACGTGCATCATGGTTGACGATATGGTGGATACAGCTGGCACGCTTTGCAGCGCTGCCAAAGCACTAAAAGAGCGAGGCGCCACCAAGGTTGTCGCGTATTGCACCCACGCCGTCCTCTCGGGCAAGGCTTTAGAAAATATCCGCAATTCAGAATTAGACGAACTCGTGGTAACCGACAGCATCCCACTGTCGGACGAAGCAAAGGCGCTCAATATTCGCCAACTCACGATCAGTGATCTTTTGGCGGAGTCTATTCGTCGAGTTAGTAACGAAGAATCTATTAGCGCACTGTTTGACGAGTAATCGTCGGACGGTGTAAACCCACTCATCACTGCACCGGTCGCAGGTAACGTGATGATCAAAAAGGAGACAGACCATGTCTGATTCTTTCGAAGTACAAGCCCAGGTTCGGGTTGACGAAGGGAAAGGTGCGAGCCGCCGCCTACGTCGACTTGAAGGAAAAGTGCCTGGTGTCGTTTACGGCGGTGAAGCCGCAGCCATTAGCATTAGCCTGATCCGCAAGGATCTGGAAAAAATGATGGAGCAGGAGACGTTTTACGCCTCAGTACTCAACGTTAACGTTGATGGCAGTGTAGAAACCGCCATTCTTAAAGACGTTCAGCGCCATCCCGCTAAGGGCTTCCCTATGCACGTCGATTTTTTGCGTGTGCAAGCCGATAAAGCGATTAAGGTTAACGTACCCCTACACTTCACCAACGAAGACGTCTGCCACGGCGTGAAGATGGGTGGCGGCATGGTGCAGCATCAGGCTACTGATATGGAAGTTCAGTGTTTACCTGGCGATATCCCAGATTACATTGAAGTTGATATGTCAGCTGTCGAGCTGGGTCAAATTGTCCACCTGTCCGACGTCACCCTGCCAGCAGGTGTAGAGTCGACTGCACTTGCTCTGGGCGACGATCACGACCTCGCTATTGCGTCGGTTATCGCACCCAGAGGCAGCAAAGCCGAGGATGATGAAGACGCTGGCGAAGCTGAGGGCGAGGAGCCCGCAGCGGAAGAGTGAGTCGATCTCTTGCTGGCTATCCAGCTCATTGTTGGGCTCGGTAATCCCGGTAAATCCTACGAAGGCACCCGTCATAATGCGGGTGCCTTTTTTGTGGAGGAGCTGGCCCGTCAATGCAGCTCGGCACTGACTACAGAGAGTAAGTTCCACGGCGATACTGCTCGAATTAATTTTGCAGGACATGATCTGAGGCTATTGCGTCCCACTACGTTTATGAATAAAAGCGGCTTAGCTGTGGCTGCGCTAGCAAATTTCTACCGTATTGCACCTGAAGCTATTTTGATTGCCCACGATGAATTGGACATTACTCCGGGTACGGCACGCTTTAAACAAGGTGGCGGACACGGTGGCCACAACGGCCTGCGTGACATTATTCCAGCCCTTGGCGGCAATCGGGAGTTTCACCGCCTAAGGGTAGGTATTGGACACCCTGGACGCGCTAGTGAAGTCTCAAATTATGTCTTGGCTAAACCCAGTAAAGCCGATCGACAGGCTATCGACGATATTGTTGATGAAGCTGTGGCTAGTTTGCCACTGCTATTAGCGGGCGATGCGGTCAAGGCCATGACACGCTTGCACAGTGTTGATAGCTCCCAACCTCCCAACTTTTAACGCTGTAGTCACCAGATTAAGGAAAAAACATGGGTATTAAATGTGGCATTGTTGGACTGCCTAATGTGGGCAAATCCACGCTGTTCAATGCGCTCACCGAGGCCGGTATTGACGCGGAAAACTTCCCGTTTTGCACCATCGAGCCTAACGCCGGTGTGGTGCCTATTCCCGACCCTAGGCAGCACAGCATTGCAGCTTTGATCAACCCCGAACGCGAGATTGCCGCCACCATGGAGTTTGTCGACATTGCAGGCCTTGTAGCTGGCGCTTCCAAGGGAGAAGGCCTAGGTAATCAGTTTTTGGCCAATATCCGCGAGACTGATGCCATTGCTCACGTCGTGCGCTGCTTCGAAGATGACAACGTGATTCACGTGGCCAATAAAATTGACCCTACATCAGACATAGAAATCATCAATACAGAGCTTGCACTCGCAGACCTTGAGTCTTGCGAGAAGCAGCTCACCAAGGTGACTCGTACAGCGAAAGGCGGCGATAAAGAATCAATCGCCATGAAGCAGTTGTTAGAGGACAAGCTTTTGCCCCAGCTCAATGAAGCCCAGCCTATTCGAGCGCTGACATTAGACGACAACGAGCAAGCCCTTCTGAGCACCCTTCATCTGCTAACCACTAAGCCCACGCTATATATCGCCAACGTTGCAGAAGACGGGTTTGAGAGTAACCCCCACCTCGATACCGTGCAGAGCATTGCCGCCGCCGAAGGCGCTGAGGTTGTTGCAATATGTAACAAGCTAGAATCAGAAATCATTGAACTCGAAGAAGATGAGAAACAGGATTTTCTGGCTGAAATGGGCATGGAAGAACCCGGCTTAAATCGGGTGATTCGTGCCGGCTACAAGCTTCTCAATTTACAAACCTACTTCACCGCCGGACCTAAAGAGGTCAGAGCCTGGACCGTGCCTGTTGGCGCCACTGCTCCACAGGGCGCTGGTGTGATTCACACGGACTTCCAAAAAGGTTTTATTCGCGCTGAAGTGATTGGCTATGACGACTTCATCGCACACAAGGGGGAGCAAGGCGCGAAAGATGCCGGGCGCTGGCGTCTTGAGGGCAAGGAGTACATCCTAGCCGATGGCGACGTCATCCACTTCCGATTCAACGTTTAGTAACTGCTACAGGTTGACTTGGAGGCAGCAGTTGTAGAAAATCGCGACCCTCGCAACTCACCCTTTGTGGCTACGTAGCTCAGCTGGTTAGAGCACAGCATTCATAATGCTGGGGTCGGTGGTTCAAGTCCACCCGTAGCTACCACTTCTCAGAAGCACTTTCCCCTTACTATTCAAAAGCTTAGCTCAGATTTTCGATTGCACAAAATTGGTCGTTTTTTGCTCAATTTCAAATTGAGACCATTTTGAGACCATATTGAGACCGCCCTGCGTTCAGCCCCTATTTTGGGTCTGGCGATAACTCCCTAAGCACGACTTCTTCTTTCCCTCCCTCACACCCTGCCGCCACGATTGTGATAGCCAAATTTCCGTGCCCGCGCGGCGAAAAACCCATGCCTGCGGCATGATTTTTTCGCGTATTAGGTGGGACGGAGATGAGTGAAAGTCGGCCTCCGATCAGGTTGAATTTGTCTGTTTCCCATCCGCCAGCAGGCATTCGCAATCCATGAAATGTTAGGTCCATAAGGTGATCAACCGGGCATGGGGCTCTACCGATTACCTGATCGTTAGGAGCGAATTATGGACACATTTACTTACCTCACCACCGATGAGCTTGCCGCCAAAATCAAGTACGACCCCAGGACAATCCGGAACAGGCTTCTCAACTCAGTTTTGCTAGAAGGCATTCACTACATCCGCCCGTTTGGCGGCCGAAAAATCCTCTATATCTGGGAGCGTATCGAGAAGGATATGGCGCGCCCCACCGCTACCACGGCCCTGATGGCCGGTATCCAATAAGGAGGCCGCCATGGGAACCGTTAACGCCAGAGGCGGCAAACTCTTCATGGACTTCCGGTATCAGGGAGTCCGTTGCCGTGAGTACACCAAGCTGACTGACAAGCCTGCTAACCGCAAGCGCCTCACGTCGATCATGGAACGCATTGAGGCCGAGATTCTATTGGGCAGCTTTGACTATGCGACCTACTTCCCTGAATCCAAGCTCGCCAGCCAGTTCAAGGAGCGGGATAAACGAAAGGCTCAGCTCCAGTCAGACACACCACCTTTCAAGGAATTCTCTGAAACCTGGTGGAACGAAAACGAAGTCAGCTGGAAGCATTCCTACCGGATAACCCTGCGGGCCTCGCTGGACAAACACATCCTGCCCGCGTTCGGCGAAATGCCCGTCAGCCATATCGCCAAGGCGGATATCCTCGCCTTCAGGGCCAACCTGGCCAAGATTCCCCGCAAGGACGGCAGCCAGGGGCTCTCCCCTGCCCGCATCAATACCATCATGGTGCCACTGCGGCTGATCACCAATGAGGCGGCGGATCGGTTCGACTTCTCTCCGCCCTTCGAGAAGGTCAAGGCGCTGAAAATCCCCAAGACCAAGGTGGATCCCTTCACCCTCGACGAAGTCCAGACGATTCTCACCCATGTGCGCGAGGATTTCAGATCCTACTTTACCGTCCGGTTCTATACCGGGATGCGGACAGGGGAAATTCACGGCCTGAAGTGGAAGTACATCGACTTCAATCGTCGCGAGATCCTGGTACGAGAAAGCCTCGTTGCGGGCGAAATGACCGACACCAAGACCGATAGTTCCGCCCGGGACATTCCCATGTCCCAACCCGTTTTTGATGCCTTGAAAGAGCAACACAAGCGAACCGGTAGTAAGGAGTGGGTGTTCTGCAATGGCGAGGGCAAGCAGCTCCAGATCAACAACGTTTCTAACCGCGTGTGGAGACCACTGCTACGCCTGTTGGACCTGCCCTATCGCAGGCTCTATCAGAGCCGGCATACAGCGGCGACCTTATGGCTAGCGGCCGGTGAGAACGTGCTCTGGGTCTCCCAGGTTCTCGGGCATGCCGACCCCCATGTGACTTTCCAAAAATATGCAAAGTACGCCCCGGATCTGACCCGACGGGATGGATCAGCGTTCGAGGCACTACTCGCCCAGAAAATGGTTAACCAATACCAAAATGACCACCAAGGAGAAGACTCATGAAGAAGATCTCTAATACACCCTTCACCCTCGAAGAACTTGGCGAGGAAGCGAGGAAGCGGAACGAAATTCTCTACAAGCAGTATGCGCGTCATCTCTGCTCGGAAACAGACATCGTCCTGCACGAAGATGGCATTGTCCCGTATTTTGCTGAGATATGCCGTGGGAACAATTTTGAAGCGACGGTGCACTGGCTCAAAACCTACATGGTCGAGCAGGACTTGGTATTCAGCGAACTGGACCTCAAGGAATGCGTTGACGCTTTTCGAGCTGAATTGCACAACAGGATTCCGTCTAACTTCTGGGGAGGAGGCGCATAATGAACGAACTGGAACTCATTCCCGCAGGCTTTGGTCTGTGTTTGCTGGCCTATTACCTCCGAGGCATCCTGCGACTCCACCGGGCCCGTGTCTCTCGGACGCGAACTATCACGTTCTGGGAGACCTGGCTGCGCTTCTGCCTCAGCCCGGCCATCCTCAAGGACGCCTTTCGTTGTGCGGTGATCTCTCTGGGCATCTTCCTTGGCATCGAGATTGCCCGGGGCGATACCATGAAAGACGAGGTCGACAACGATTCAGAAAGGGATCACTTCTAGCGGTGCATGCACCGCTTAACCCCTCTTTGCAAACTGGAATTTCCCTACAGTGATAATGAAACCCCTGGATAAAGAAAACTCTCTTGAAGTGCGCTACCAGACTGCCATCACGACACTTCTCGATCTCGCACTGGACCACAGTCATAACAGAGCAAAAGTCGCAGCAAGCGTTCTCCTCAGCGCCAACAGATCGTATGTACGTCCTCAGCAGAGGTGGCGGGTATCAATCCCGGACCTCCAACAGCTTACCGAGAGCGAACAATATGCAGCTCTCGGCGTCATTCATGGGAGAATCACCCTGGGTCGATCTCCCGAAACTGTAACTCAAGGTGGCCCTGAGCTTTTTCATAAACTGTGGCACCGATGGCGAAATGTCGAACGATGGTGACACGCGCTAGCACGGCTGCGTTATAGTTGTAGGCACTGCGACCAATTGACCGGCCTGCTGAAATACCCTGACCACCTCTACCAAATTACTCTGCCCAGTCGGCTGTTGAAAATGACAGAGTTGGACTGAGTAAATGCGCATTCAAAGAGGGTTTCACGGTGAATTCTTTGTCGGTTGTCGTCATCTTCACGACACCGTCAATTAAGACCCAATGCACGTTTCTCCTTCTCCAGCACTGCCGCCACCTGCGGCTGCAATAATAGCCGGCAAGTGCGCCGGCAAGAACAAGGTAAACCCTGCCAGTTATTGTGCGAGCGCCAGCAATCAAGTCTAAGTTGTAAAAGGCCGACGGCATTAGGGCGACGATGGCAAATAGGGCTGTGCCCCCGGCCATAGCGTAGAGTGTGGTTTTTTTGATCGCCGTTCGGGTGGAAATAAACCGCGCCGTGATAAAGGCGAGTAATAGACCGATAAAGATTAACGCGACTGTGGGAAATGCTCCCCTAGAATTCATACCGATTAAGTCGGTCGCCATAGTCGACAGAACAAGGTATGAATCCACAGGCATATTGATGCTGTGCAACCAAATCAGGTTGGTTGCAGTGGTATGAGTTACCCATAAAAATGTGGCGATTGCCAAAGATCTCAAAAACGCCGGTATCTGTTTAATTATCATACTCTCCCCCCTACTCACCTAGCGCGCGCGTTCATGTCGCTACTCATACGTAAACTCGATATAACAAGCCATGCGGGCCACTGGCCGCATAAAAGTCACGACCTAAGCCGAGGCAAGTGATCATACCTGCCGCGAACATAGCGCCCGTGGCAACCCGCCTCTTTTCCAAGCCTGTTTCAATATCAACAACCACGGAGTCAACGCTTTGATCTTCAAGCACATCATCAAGAACCACTTCACCCGTGTCAGGGTCATACAAAACCTGATTGGATCAGGATTCGGTCAAATGCAATTGACCCGCCCCAGGCAGGCGCTCGACCAGTTCTGCCCCCATCAGCTGCGCAGGCGTGTAACAGCCTCCAGCCCCTTCGTAATCCAGCAGAAACCCGGCGCTGTGCAGGATGCCATCCATGGTGACGGTGTAGCCGTTGGGTGTTTTTACCCTGCAGCACACGCTGTCGCCCCTGGCATTCCTGGCTTCTCCCCACACATAGGTGGGACGGCTCGCTCGGCTTGCCTCGTCCGGGCCAGTCACGCGACGCATGATTCGCTTCTTCGCCATGCGCTGGACAGTGGCGGATTTCATGACTGCCTGTATGACAGGAAACAGCAGGTCAGTCGCCCGCCCGACACTACGCCGGGTGTATACCGAGATATTGGGAATTCCCGTCTGCCAGTAGGCAGTCGCCAGGTCCCCCCAGGGAATAACAGCTGCCTGCACAGGGCCTTTACCGAAATCGATACTGCGCGAAGCATGACTGGGAAGTACGTTAATAAGCTGGCCGTCCTTGCGCACCTTCATCCCCTGTGAAATCGCCTCCACCATCGTTTTGGCGGTACCCGGGCTCAGGGAAGCATCACCCTGAAATCCCAGATCTAGTTCGGTCGCATCGGGAAGCGCCTCTTTCAGTTTCGCGGCCACACAGTCGGTAGGGATGACATCAAAGCCTACACCCGAGCACAACACGGTACCCGAAGCGGCTGCTTCCTTGTTCAGGGACTGGGCTAACAGGAATACGTCTATCTCGCCGGTAATATCCGTGTAATAGGTGCCGGACTGGATACAGGCCTTCATCATCGGCTCAGCGGTTGCCGAGTAGGGCCCGGCGCAGTGACTAACGACTTTCACATCCTCAAGGTGTGCAATGACCTGGTCCACGTCCTCCAGGCTAAAAATACGACTCTCCAGGCCATGGGCCTGCGCCAGGGGCTGAATAGCCGCTGCATTACGGCCGGCCAGTATGGGCCTGCGGCCCTGAGTGACTGCCTTCTCTACAGCCAGTTGCGCGCTGTAGCCATTGGCGCCGTAGATCATCCAATTTGATGTCATGAGTAGTACCTCTCGATGTATTTGAGTATTCCAGGGAATGCCGCCGATGCCTTGCGCTCCATCGGTCGTTTCAGCAGGCTAGAGACACAATCTCATGTAGGCATCTCTATTCGGAAACATTAGGCGTCGCAGTCTCAAGCTTATCAACAACGCGGACAATGGCCTCGGCGATAACCTCGGGGACTTCTTCCTGCAGGAAGTGACCCGCATCAGTTTCAGTTGCCGGGGCATTCGGAAAACTCCGCTTCATCACAGGTAGCGCTCGCCCCAGTATCGGGTCACTGTTGCCCCAAACAATCTCGGCAGGAATATCGAGCGTGTCAACATAGGCTTCGATGACCCGCATGGCCGGCGTGCTGGGGTGATCTGGTCCGTCCGTTACCATCCTCATGAGCGCAACTGGCGCCTTGGCGTTACCACTTTCGAGGACGGGCCTGGCATAGAGGGATTTGACTGATTCATTCATTGAGTCTGGATCACCCTGCACCCCATGGAGTTGATCGAAAACCGTGGTAAATACCTCCATTATCAGCTCACCAATCACGGGCGACTTGACGGCAGCATGTGCAGTCGACAGATCAGCTTTTTCGGTCGGTGCGTTGAATACGGTATTCATTAATACGGCACCCTTCAACAGGTCCGGTGACATGGCCAGCGCACCCATACCGACAGGGCCACCCCAATCCTGACCGACATAAACCAGTTCGGTGAGGTCGAGCTGTTCAAGAACGCTGTTCATCCAACGGACATGGTTCTCGAGTTTGTGTTCGCTCACTGGGATTTTGCTGGAGAAACCCAGGCCAACCATCGTTGGCATGATGACCCGTATCCGTTCAGTCGGTAATTTGGCCGCGACCTTTCGATAGAGGAGACCGGAAGTCGGGTTACCGTGCTGCAGGTAGACCGGATAGCCAGTGCCGACCTCCAACACATGAATCTTGATGCCGGATTCCACTTCAACGAGATAGCTTTTGTAGTCCTCGGTAAGAACCTCGGTGACGTATTCGGGTAGTGGATAAGCTTCAAATTCGCCGGCATCGAGCGTTACCGTGCCAGCACCCTCTGGTGTGATTAGTTCACCGTCCCGGGTGATCCAGATGGCCAACAGAACAGCTAATGCCAGAATTGAGGCAGCGATTAGTAATAGTGTTTTTAGCATGAAGAATCCTCGATAAATTAGTTTGACCAATAAATGAATTCATCATTGGCTTGAACGGCTTGACTACCATCACGGTCAAGATTAATGGGAACGCTAATCATTGCCGGCCACGCGGATGACGGCTGCTCCTTATTGTGTTGAGACAGAGCTGTTTGCAACTCGCGTAACTTTTCTGGATGAGATTGCGCAAGGTTGTTTTGTTCGGTTGGGTCATTCGCCAGGTCATAGAGCCAAGCGTTCCCTGGCGGGTCGGAGATATTCAACTTCCAGCCGTCAATAAGCGCACTTTGTGAAGCTCCCGAACGCCAGAAGAGCGCGCGGTGTTGGATGCTCTCTGTGTTGCCATGAACGATGGGCAGGAGGTCAACGCCGTCGATCTTGCGATCTTTCGGAAGGCTGGCTCCGGCGGCGTTGGCGATGGTCGTGTAAATATCAAAGTGATGGACCGCTTCGTTAACCGTAGTGCCTGGTTCGATTTGGTCTGGCCATCGCAAAAAGTAGGGTACGTGGATACCACCCTCAAAAAAGCTCGATTTCCAGCCGCGATAGGGCTGATTCAGGTCTGGTAATCCCAGGTATCCGGCGCCACCATTGTCTGATGTAAAGATGACTATCGTGTTATCTTCGAGACCATTGTCTTTGAGTGCTTTCAGTACCTCTCCTACACCCCTGTCTAGTCCACGAATCAAACCTGCGTAGACGCGCTCCCGGTGGAGCTCGATATCTGGCAAAGCATCATAGTCTTCCCGCGAGCTTTGAAGCGGTGAGTGTGGCGCCCAATGAGCGAGATAGAGGAAAAACGGGCGATCCTTGTTGTTTTCTATCACCCTGACAGCTTCCTTGGTGAAATACTCGGTTAGATGGCCGTTCGGTTGAAAGGGCGGCCCGTCATTAAAACGAACTGCGTAACGCATAACTTTCCAGAAGAACTGATCGATAAAATCAAAATTTTGTTTTGCGTTAACAACGTGTGGGGAATCTTCGGGCAGGTATAGACCGCTTGCCATGAGTAGGCTTTCCTCAAAGCCCTGGCTGTTGGCATCCATGCCATTGTTTTCGCCAACGTGCCACTTGCCGATGTGTGCGGTGTGGTAATTTTTCTGCTTGAGCAGCTCCGCAATTGTAATCTCGGTGGACGGCATGCCCATGTCTTCATAAGCTAGGGCTCTGTCAGCAGAGTGGGAGATGGTTTGAAGGTGACGAGTAGGATCACGGGGTGCGAGCCTACCGATGGCCATCATGCCCGAAGGAGTCGGTGTGAATTCGAATCCAAATCGGGTGCTGTAGCGGCCCGAAAGCATTGAGGCTCTGGATGGTGCGCAAGTGGCATTTGCCGCGTAACCGTTGGTGAATGTTACACCGCCCGCTGCGATGGAGTCGATATTGGGCGTCGGCACCTTGCCATCTGCGACACCACCTCCGTTGAAGGTGATGTCATTCCAACCGAGATCGTCGGCGAGAATCAGGACGACGTTAGGCGGGCGTTGTTCTTTAGGGCGAGGGTCTTTTCCTGAAGCCCAGGCGATTTTTCGGTTTTCCTCCGGCTGCATTTTCGTGTCAAAGTAAAGACTGATGAGTTGCAGGACAATCGGTATCCGATATGCGTAAACCGCACTAGCGAGCAGGACTGTCACAATAACAATCGAAATACATTTTTGTATCCAGCCGGGCATTACTTAGACCTGAAACGAGCGCTAAAGGAAATTGCATGTTGTGCCGTCAAAACCGACTGCCTGAAAAGAGCGGCCGTCACCTCTGGCGAGCAAGCATTCGACGCAAAACCTGCGAGATCGGCCGTTCCCTCTCGAATCATGCCGCTGCAGATTTTTAGGCTCTCGATCGCCGGGCTACGGTGTATCATCAACCGAGCTCCAACCCATCAAATTTCCCCTCCTCGCGCCATGCCTTGAGCAGCGCGAAAAAGGCAATTGGGCCATCGCCATACGGCATGCCCTGACGTATCCTGTCGTTGGGCTTGCCCTCGTTGTTGTAATAACTCGGTGTACAATCTTCGCCACCCAGTGCCCCGCCATTCATTCCCTTGTCGATAATAGTCTGTACCCATTGGCTCTCCGCGGACTCGGTAGCCTCAATCCTTTCAATATCGTGATCCTGCGCGTGACGAATAACATGGGCGATATGGGCTGCCAGTTCATCCAGCATGTGCGGATAGTTCACCGTAAACCCCCCCTGTGTCTGACTCATGATGAAACAATTTGGGAAGCCATGAACAAACATACCGTGCAGTGTGCGAGCACCATCTTCCCATTTTTCGGACAGACTCTGGCCACCCTCCCCATAGATTTCATAACCGGTGCGACTGGCATAGCTGGTCCCCACCTCATACCCCGTGCTATAGATTATGCAGTCCACCTCGTATTCCACGCCATCAACCACCAGGCCGGATTCGGTGATACGCTCAACGCCCTGACCCTCCGTGTCCACCAACGTCACGTTGTCGCGGTTGAATGTCTGTAAGTACTCATCGTGAAAGCAAGGCCGCTTGCAGAACATGCGGTAGTAGGGTTTGAGGGATTCCGCCGTGACGGGATCGCCTATCAGTTCATCAACGCGGGCGCGAATCTCGTTCATCTTCTCAAAATTGACCGCCTCCATGATTTCGCTGATAGCCTTGCCATCCAGGTCCTGGCGACGACTCTCCCTGAATACGCGAATCATTTTGCCGATGAGATCCGTCCAGCCATCGTTGACCAGATCCTCCGCCTGAGGGACACCACATATCAACGCATTGAAGTTTTCCATACGCTGGCGCTGCCAGCCAGGCTTCAGTGACTCAGTCCATTCCATGTCAGTCTGCGCATTGTTGCGGACATCAACACCGGATGGAGTGCGTTGGAACACGTACAAGTGCCCGGCTGCCTCACCGAGGTGCGGAACGCATTGCAATGCGGTGGCACCAGTGCCTATCAGTGCAATGCGCTTGCCCGCCAGCCTGTCGAGGCCGCCATCGGCATCACCGCCTGTGTAATCATAGTCCCAGCGGCTGGTGTGAAAACTGTGCCCGGAAAAATCTTCAATACCCGGAATGCCAGGAAGCTTCGGTTTGCTCAATGGCCCATTAGCCATGGCAATAAAACGAGCACGTAGGGTATCGCCACGATCGGTGCTGACTATCCAACGGTTAATCGTCGCATCCCAGCGGGTCTCGGTTACCTGGGTCTGGAAAAGCGCGTTTTCGTAGAGGTTGTAGTGCCTGCCAATGGCCTGGCTATGAGCAAGGATCTCTGCCCCCCGAGCGTACTTCTGTGTCGGAATATAGTTGAGCTCCTCCAGTAGGGGCATATAGATATAGGATTCCACGTCACACTGAGCCCCAGGGTAGCGATTCCAGTACCAAGTGCCGCCGAAATCGCCGCCTTTCTCAACTATGCAGATATCCTCGACTCCAACCTCACGCAAGCGGGCGCCTGCCTGTAAACCGCCGAAGCCACCGCCGATCAGAACCACGTTGACATCTCTCTCTAACGGCTCCCGGCTAAATCCGGGCTCTGAATACGGATCGTCAATGAAATCAGCATACTCACCGGACATTTCGATGTACTGCTCGTTAGCATCGTCACGCAGTCTCTTTTCCCGTTCCAAGCGATACTTTTCGCGCATCGCCTTGGCATCAAATTCCATCACATCGTCGTTCACTATTCGTTTCCTCATTAGTTCATCTGATAAAAATATGCGCCAACAACGCTATCTGGCTGTCCGGTGAATTGACGCCTTTTTCATCCGGCTAGCCACATAGAATGGGGACAGCAAAGGCATCAACAACACCAGAACCAGGAAAGGTTCACGCACACCTGCGTATAACGTATTCAACACCAGCTGCTTACGGTGATCGTAGCCTTGCGGGACCGGCAGTACCTTGTTGGTCTGGGCATAACGCTCATAGGCCGAGAGCATCCGCTGGAATCGCTGCGGCAATTCGCGTGCTAGATCGTGACTCTCGCCGGGGTCTTCCAAGATGTTAAACAGCTGCCAACGATCGTCCCCCAGCGGGCTGCGATTGTAGACAATTTTGTAGTCGCCCTGAAAAAGTGCAGCGTGACCTGCCAGTTCATAGCCCACGGTATCCGCCGGGGCGTAAATACGCTCGGCTTCATTCAGCAATACAGGGGCCAGACTGCGACCAATCATCGGTTCTACCGGCCTGCCACCGTATCTATCACCTGGCGGAGTTACACCGGCAAATGACAGAATGGTCGGCGTGATGTCCGTGACGAATGAGAGCGCACGGATGAGCACTCCTTGCCGCGGCAGCGCTTCACCCGCCACGATCAGGGGCACACGCATACCCCCCTCCCCTGCATAGAACTTGTAGTAGGCCAGTGGGCTGGCCGCAGCACTGGTGAAGCTCGGGCTGATGCTGTTGTAGCTGCCTTTAAGGCCCAGCGTGTCGTAATCGGTGTTGTAGCCAAGCGAAGACGTTAATCGCCGTGCGGCAAACCCATCCGGGTCTGCAGGACCACCGGCCTCGGGGCCGTTGTCGGAGGTGAAGATAAACAGCGTATTGTCATACTCACCACTAGCCTTGAGGTAGTCGATCAACCGGCCGATGTGGAAGTCCATCGCCTCCACCATGCCGGCGTAGACCGCCATGCGCTTGGCCTCATACCGCCGCCGCTCATCATCCAGCACCTGCCAGCCTGCCGTGGTCGCCATACGCACCGTACCGGCTCCTCCCGGCACAATGCCCAGTTCTACTGCACGAGACAGCCGTTGTTCCCGCAGCACGTCCCAACCGCTGTCGTACACTCCCATGTAGGGATCGATGAACTCCTGGGGCGCCTGCACGGGAATATGAACCGCCTGGAAAGGCAGGTAGGCGAAGAACGGCTGCTCATCATCGAGATTGCTGCCGATGAACTCGATGTTCTTGTCCACCAGGAAACGCGAGGAATAGAAGTCTTCCGGTAGTTCGTACTCCTCACCATCTGCATACCAGTTGGCCTTGTCGTACAGAGGGATGTAAGGGCGCTGCTCCCAGTTATCAGCACCGGAATCAGCCAGTGCCACGGTGCGTTCAAATCCACGCTGGCTGGGCAGCTTGCCCGGCCCGGCACCCAGGTGCCACTTACCCGCCATGTAGGTGTGATAGCCGGCATCCTCCAGCAGGGTCGCGACTGTTACCACGTTGTTGCCCAGTACGCCCTGGTAGTGGGCATGGCGTCTTTGCTCCGGCGCCAGCATTTCAGGAATATTCGGCACACCGGCGAGATGAGCGTCTACACCGGTCAGCAACATCGCCCGCGCGGGCGCACAATTGGCTGCCGTGTGGTAATTGGTGAAACTCACCCCCGATTGCGCCAGTGCCGACAGGGTCGGTGTACTGATTTCGCTGCCGTAGGAGGCGATGTCGGTATACCCGAGATCATCGGCGAGGATTAGGACAATATTGGGACGCTTTGACGGCGCTGACTCTTCGACCGCGATGGGCTCCACATCTACTGGAGACATCCCCGCCGCCACAGCCTCACCAGCTAACAGAGTGCCGGCCAGCAAAAGGCCGCTCATTGAGCACATTTTCAAGGGTTCAGGCACGGCTAGTTCAGGCACGGCCAGTCAGGCCTGTTCGGGCAGGCGGCGGGACGCCACCAGCAGAATAACCGCCACGGTCACCTCAGGGGCGATCAGGTCTACCGCCAAAGCTGCATCATGCAATAGCCAGGCAAGGATACGACCCAACGCGGTAAGCGATAGAAGAATAATCGGCGGGTAGTACCAACTGCGGCGTTCGCTCACCAGCGCAGTGAGCATGCAGATACCGAGCAACAGAAAAAACGCGGACAGGTCACCCACCTGTGAGCTGAGACCCACGCCCTGCTCCAGGGTTAGTCCGAACTGCGGCGCTACTCCTGCGGGGGCCACCAGCCAACGTAGCCCAGTAACGAGAAAGAGTATGGCGGGCAGCACTACCAGTACCTTGAGCAACCTGTTCATAACGATTACTCCCGTTCCGCGAGTATCTGCATCATTCGGTGTGATGTTTCCAGCCCGGAGTTCTGGTTCTGGCCAGTCACAAATCGCTGCTCCTGATCGACCACCACATGAGTGGCGAGGAAATCGCGAAAAGCGGTCTGTTTCTCATACAGCGCACCCGCCTTACGCAGTTCCGTTTCAGGGTGCAGTGGCGTAATCTCGATACCCAGTTCCTTTACCTGCTTATCTGACACCCCGGTCATGCGGCGCCCGGCAATGAGCAGGCTACCCTCCCGGTCCCTGGCATTCACCAGCCCCAGCACACCGTGGCACACGCCGCCAATAATCGCGGCCTTGTCACCGTAATAGGACTCAGTGACTTTCTCAGCCAGTACGGGAGTCTGCGCCAAGTCATAGGCGGCGCCCCATCCTCCCGCGATGTACACGATGTCGTACTGGCTGATATCGACATCATTCATGGGGATGGAATTCTTCACCTTGGCCTGGGCGACGGCATCATTGAGGTAGCGCTCATCTTCCGGCGACTTGATCATGAAACTCAAAGACTGGGGGTCGATGGGAATTTCCCCGCCCTTTATACTCGCCACATCTACCTCCATGCCGCCGTCGCTGAAGGGGTAGTAGGCATGGGTCAGTTCGGAGAGAGCGACACCCGTCGCAGGCCCCTCCGTTTCCCCCGGGGCGGCCAGTACGCCATGGCTGGTAGCGATAACGAGCGCACGCTTACCGGGAAGTTCGACGGTTGCGCCATGGTATTCGGGGTGCAGACCGGCGCTATGCAAAATGGTTGGTAGTGACAACATGAAAATGCCAACAACGACAAAGAGCACAACAAAACCTTTGAGCAAATTCTTCATGAAAAATATTCTCCGAAGTGGTGTGAGGTTCGCCACAACCTCATGATTCGTGCGGCACAGGTGTAATGTAAAAATCCACCGCTGGGTTACTCATCGAGCATCAGCGCTAGTTTGTAGAGAGTTCGGCCCTGCGGCGAATTTCCGCCGCCACAAGCCATAATCTGTCCTGCCCCCAGACCTCGAGATCGGGTTCCCCATCGGGGCCGGTGAGCCGGTAGGAAGGAACCCCCCACAGGCCCATCTCCTCTACCATCTCGTCCTGGTTTCGCTCGACAATTTCCTTCCATTCATCGCTTCCCAGTCGTTTTTGGGCCTCGTTCCAATCCAGGCCGGCCTCTTGCACAGCCCGTTTCATATTTGAAGTTCGGTGTAGCCCCCTGCCCTGGGCCCACGCGTGCCGCAAAAGCGTGCTCAGGAGTTGGCGATCCTTGCCCTGTAAAGCGGCCCACGGCAGGAGCGAGTAGGCAAGTCTGGTAGGTGTACCTATGGGGGAGACATGATTTCCAAATGGGACACCGAAAAAATCTGCCTCGCGCTTGGTATCGAAAAAGATATATTTCGCCTTTGCCCGGGTAGCAGGAACACCGCGCATGATCATCGGCAGGACCGGCTTGTGATGGAATTTGATGTTACAGGCATCGACAAGCGCAATCGTCCTGTCGTAGATGATCGAGGTGTAGGGGCTGTTGAGAGAGGGGTAGAAATGCAGTTCGAGGCCACTGGCATCGACACCTGTGACGTCGATGTCCGGGCGCGACACAATATAGGGCTCTTGAGGCACCTCGCAGGCGCCGAGTTCCCGCAGGCGTTGCTCCAGGTGGAACAGCCTGTCGACGCCCCAGTACCACTCACCGCCATAATAGAATGTAGCTCCCGAATAGTGTCCCAACTCCGCCAACCGGGCCGAGCCCTTGTCCAGTGCCTCAATGGCGTCAGCATTCGATGACTCGCTGTGCGCCGCTTCTTCATCGAACCACAGGTCGGTACTGATTCTCTCGATCTCCGAGAGAAAACCATCGCTGTCCAAACCCGCCAGTGCTAGTGTGGCCGAATGCTGGACCTCCGGCTTGGGAACCACACCAGCAACCTCGGGGAACCGCAAGCCATAATGGGGCGCGATGCAAGCAGCATCCCGGCGCGCCCAGGATGCAAGCTTTTCCTTTTCCGGCTGGTTCCTGCCACCCCTGGCGCGAATCAGGTGTGGAATGATTTCTACATCGTAACGTTCTGCAAAACGAGCAACGACCTGCGCCGTCAAATGGGAGTAAGGGTCATCAAGCTGGTGAAAATACTCAACCACATGTGGCCGCTTCTGGGCCAGTCGCTTGTTCTCGAACTTCGCCTTGTTTTTCTGAATCTGTTTTGTGCTCGCGATTCGACTCAGATACCTCGCCATCAGCAACCGCCTGAACGGGGAAGGGTCAACTATGCCCGGCGGATTGGGGTTATTTTCTGGCTCAAGCATGTATTTTTTCCTTGTGATCCCCAGGCTGGTTGAACACGTGCCTGCTTCGTCTTGCCAGGATCAGCGCCGTGGACGCATCGACCGCTCCCTCGGCGACGATAGAGACCAAGCGATCGCTGATGATCCTCTCGGCATCCCCAACGATGTTCTGCACTAATTCCTGGCAGGTGGGAATGTCGTTGATCAGGCCGCCGGACATGCCTACGGTGACCATACCGGCGTCTATATCACCGCTGGTCCAGGCTTTGTATTGGTTGCCGCCGGAAACAAGCTCGTGAACCTCACTGAAATCACCACCCGTCGATTCAATCTCAGCGACCTTGTCGGCCACTGAGTTGCGGTAGACGCGAGCGGTGTTCTTGAAACTGCGGAAAATCAGGCGGGTCTGGGTTTCGTCCATATCCACCACCGCTCGCTTGATGTCCGCATGCACGAGTGACTCTTGCGTCACCAAAAAGCGTGTGCCCATATTGATGCCATCGCAACCCAGTGCCAGAGCGGCGGCAAGCCCGCGGCCGTCGGCGATGCCACCAGAAGCTACCACGGGAATCTTGAGGGCCTGGGTTGCCGCCGGAAACAGGACCAGTCCACCCACGTCCTGCTCACCCGGATGGCCCGCGCACTCAAAGCCGTCAATGCTCACTACATCAACGCCTATGCGCTCTGCTTTAAGGGCATGACGTACGGCCACGCACTTATGAATGACCTTGATACCCGCGGCCTTGAAGCGGTCCATAAACGGCTCCGGGCTGCGCCCGGCGGTTTCAACAATCTTGACACCACTGTTGACAATCACATCGACATAATCGTCATAGTTAATCTCGCTGGCCACCACACCCACTGTCAGGTTTACTGCAAACGGTTTGTCCGTCAGCGAACGGCAACGGGCGATTTCGGCCTCCAGCTCCTCGGGTGTTGGCAGGGTAAGTGCGGTCATTACGCCCAGTGCACCAGCATTGGACACCGCCGCTGCCAGATCCGCCGTACCCACACGCATCATGCCGCCGCAAATGATGGGGGACGCGATACCCAACAATTCAGTCAATCTAGTCTTCATTCTCTGTATCCCCTGGTTACGTTTAAGAACTTACGGATTCCCCTGCTCTTTCTTCGCCGAATCCATCTAATATAGACACCGTCAACATTTGTGGTATTCTAGACCGCTATATTGACACTGTCAATGGCGGACCGAGAGGAATGCGAATCTGTGAGGAAACCCCTGCTCTTCAGGCGGGACACTTTCCAGCAGGAAATAAATTAGCCACCCCCGTGTGTATATCGACTAAATAGAGGACCCATCCCATGAGCGCAAAAATCCCACGCAGCAATGAAAACGACTACAGCCCTGAAATCATCGCCGAGCGCCAGGCCTTCCTCGAGGAAAAGTCAGGCACTCAGCTGAGCCATACGAAGCACTTCTCCTACGATCCGGAGAGTATGGAGGGCAACTGTGAGCACCTGTTTGGCGTGGCACAGCTGCCAATAGGCGTGGCGGGGCCATTGGTAGTCAATGGCGAGCATGCCCAGGGCGAGTTTTACGTTCCCATGGCCACGATTGAGGGCACCCTGATCGCCAGCTACAACCGCGGTATGCGCGTTATTCGAGAGAGTGGCGGTGTCACAACCACTGTGGTGAGCGAAGCCATGCAACGGGCACCTGTGTTCATGTTCAAGAATGCCCGAGACGGTCGCGACTTTTGCCAGTGGTTGAAGGACAACTTTGACGAGATCAAGGCCCAGGCCGAGTCCACAACCTCGGTAGGCAAGCTACTCGAGATCGAGCAGTACCCGGTTCACAATATGGTCTACACACGCTTCGACTACAGCACGGGCGATGCGGCGGGCCAGAACATGACCGGCGGTGCCACCTTTGTGGCCTGCGAGTGGATTCGCGCCAACTATCCCAAGCTGCGCACCTATGGACTGTCCGGCGGCATGGACAGCGAGAAGAAGACCTCCTTTGTAAACTCACTGAAGGGTCGTGGTCGCAAGGTCACCGCAGAAATCACTCTTCCGAAGGAAGTGCTGGCCAGTGTATTGCGCACAACGCCCGAGCTGCTGCGCAACTCCCATAGCATCGCCTCTCTGGCGGCGTTCCTCACCGGCGCGTCAAACAATGCGGCCCATCCAGCCAACGGCCTGGCAGCACTGTACATGGCGACAGGGCAGGATATGGCAAACATTGGTGAGGCCAACCAGTGCAGCGTCTACAGCTACGTCACCACCAAAGGTGACCTTTACTACTCGATCACCCTGCCCGCGCTCATCATGGCCACCTACGGCGGTGGGACGGGGTTGTCTACCCAGCGCGAATGCCTGGAACTGATGGGATGTTACGGCAAGGACAAAGCCTACAAGCTGATCGAAATTGCTGCAGGCCTTGTCGTGGCCGGTGAACTCTCTCTGGTATCCGCAGCACGCACCGATAAAGCCAGTGGCACCAATGAGTGGGTTGACGCCCACGAAAAACTGGGCCGTAACCGATAACTCATAAGGGAGTAGTGCAACAATGAACACGCAAACCGGCGAACGACTCTTTGACCTGACTCGCGATGATGACCAGCGGATGAACCAGGACACCATGCAGCGCTTCGCGGCTAACGAGATACGCCTGGTTGCCAAGGACGCTGACGAAGCTGGCGCCACGCCCAAAGGCTTTTACAACAAGACCGCGGAACTGGGGCTCACCCTGCTGCCAATACCGGAAGCACTGGGGGGCGCAGGTATGGCACGCTCCCCCGTTTCCAATGCGCTTAATGCCGAGGATCTAGCTTGGGGCGACATGGCCCTGTCCCTGGGCACCCTCACACCTCAGGCCTTTGTGAACACTCTGCTGGACCAGGGCTCGGACGCCCAACGGGAAAGATTCCTGCCGCGGTTCTGTGAGGGCACCTTTGTCTCGGCCACCACTGCCCTGATGGAGCCCCGCGCCACCTTCGATCCCATGGAACCGCAGTGCACAGCCAATGCCATCGATGGCAGCTACAGACTGAACGGCAACAAATGCATGGTGCCGCTGGGTGAAAGCGCTGAGCTGACGATGGTGATTGCACAGTTGGACGAAGAAGGCCCCGCCGCCTTTATTGTCGAGGGCACTCCCGAGGGTATGACTGTTAAGCGCGAGGAGCACATGGGCCTGCGCACACTGGAGCTTGCCACACTCACTTTCGATAACGTGCAACTGCCAGCTGAAGCTCTTCTGGGTGGTCGCAGCTTCGATCTACAGCGCTTTGTGAACCTGTCGCGCATCGGCCTTTGCGCCCTCGCAGTGGGGTGCTGCCAGGGCGTACTGGATTACGTGACGGAATACGTGAACGAGCGCGTTGCCTTTGGCGAGCCCATTAGCAACCGCCAGGCGGTGGCGTTTATGGTGGCGGATATGGCCACCGAATTGGAAGCCATGCGACTGATGACCTGGCGCGCAGCGTCCCGGGCCGAACAGGGCCTGGATTTCCACGAGCAGGCCTACCTGGCAAAAGTCGCCTGCTCTGAACATGCCATGAAGATCGGAACAGACGGCGTGCAACTGCTGGGAGGCCACGGCTTCTGTCGCGAGCATCCGGTGGAATCCTGGTACCGCAACCTGCGGGCGATTGCAATTATGGATGGCGTAGCGAGCGTCTAAGGAGAACAACGATGATTCAGCTGGAAATTTCAGACAAGCACCAGGAAACCTACAACAACGCCCGAATGTTGGCAGAACACATGATGCGCCCCTACTCGCGCAAATACGACAAGGCGGAGCACGAATACCCCAAGGAGATGGAGGAAGTGGCCAAACTGATGGCCGGCTCCCGCAATACCTCCTCAGAGGGCAAAAAACCTGAAAGCGAATCGGCGGCTGTGAAAAACAGCGGCAACATGGGCGCGGTGATCGGCATGCAGGCGCTGGCCTGGGGTGATCTCGGCCTGTTCATGGCTATCCCGGGCAGCGGCCTGGGCAACGCCGCCATCAACTCGGTGGGCACGCCGGAGCAGCGCAACAAATACGCCAACGCTTACGCAGCCATGTGTATCACCGAACCCGGTACCGGTTCGGATTCCGCCAATATCAGCACCACCGCCGTACGCGAGGGCGACCAGTGGGTAATTAACGGGGAGAAAATCTTCGTTTCTGATGGAGAGCGTTGCGACACTCTTGTGGTGTGGGCCACCCTCGACAAATCCCTGGGCAAGGCCGCGATCAAGTCATTCATCGTGGAAAAGGGAACGCCAGGCTGCGAGGTCACCCGCCTGGAGCACAAGATGGGCATCCGCGCTTCCGATACCGCCTCCATCAGTTTTAATGACTGCCGCGTCCCACTGAATAACATCCTCGGCAGCCCTGAGATCGCCACCGACGAAGAAGGCCGCAAGAAAGCCTTTGGGGGCGTTATGCAAACTTTCGACAACACCCGCCCACCCGTGGCTGCAATGGCAGTGGGTATCGCCCGGGCCGCGCTTGATATGACCCTTGAAATGCTTGCGGAGGAAGACATTCAACTCGATTTCGGCAAGAAGCCCAGCAATACGTCGGCTATAGAGGCCGAGCTATACAGGATGAAATCGGAGTGGGAGGGCGCGCGACTTCTGACCCTGAAGGCGGCCTGGATGGCTGATAATGGCCAAGCGAACTCCAAGGAAGCATCGATGTGCAAGTCCAAGGCGGGAAGGATGGGTAACTACGTAACCCTGCGCTGCGTAGAGCTGTGCCAGAGCCTGGGTTACAGCGAGGCCCACCTGCTGGAAAAGTTTGCCCGGGATTCGAAAATTACCGATATCTTCGAGGGTACGCAACAGATCCAACAGCTGATTGTCGCGCGCCAGGTGCTGGGCAAATCCTCGAGCGAGCTGAAATGACCCATGTTGTTAATCAAATCGACTCGCCGCTGGCAACCATTCCAAAAAGAGAATAATAATGCTTCAGAAAAAAAACCTGTGCTTTCACGGTAGGCGTCGCATTGCCGCGATACTAGTACCACTCGCGATACTGCTGGCGTCTTGCTCTGGGGAGACAGTGGAGCAGTCCGGCGACAGCTTCAGTACAGCAGCGGATGTACACAATGACCCCGGGGTCATCGCCGAAACTGCCGAAATCGATATCGTTATCGCCGAGATGAACGAGAGTGGCTTGTGGTCAAACAAACTGTTCGAAACGGAGACGGAACTGCTTATCCGTGGCGCGGCACAGGCAAGCGACAGCGCTACACAGGAGATCTCTGGCACTAAAGCGGTCGAGCGACGGGCCTACTTCGGAGACTTGCACGTACACACCACCTATTCCTTCGATGGCCATTCTATGGGGACGCTGGCGACCCCGTACGACGCGTACCGATTTGCCATGGGCGAGGCGATTGACAACCCCGGGGGCTTCGCGATGCAACTAACCCGGCCTCTGGATTTTTATGCCGTAACCGATCACGCCGAGTTCCTTGGTGTCTTCCCTGCAGCCTCAGATACTAGCACGGCGTTCGCGAAGAATGCCTTTTCCCAGCCCTATCATGACTTCAACGCACCGGATAAAAATGGCACGGACATAGTCTCCAGCTTGCGCAGGGGGGCGAGGTTCGGAACCTTCTTCCCCAATGCGAGTGAGATGATTACTGCCGGTGAGTTGGACAGAGTCGAAACCCTTGGGGTGGTCCATAGCGCCTGGATGGACACTGTCGATGCGGCTGACCAGTTCAATACACCAGGGGAATTCACCACCTTTGCGGGCTTCGAATACACCTCAGTCTCCCCGGATTACGGTAATCTGCATCGCAACGTCATCTTCAAAGGCAGTGAACGGCTACCACGGGAACCCTTTTCCCGCTTTCACTCGCAGAACCCGGAGAACCTGTGGCAGTGGATGGACGAACTCAGGGCAAAGGGTGTTGAAAGCCTTGCCATACCGCATAACTCCAATGGCTCTAACGGCCAGATGTTCAAGCTGGTGGACTGGGCCGGTAACCCGCTGGACGATGATTACGCGCGTCAGCGAATACGCAATGAACCCATTGTTGAGATTACCCAGATCAAGGGCACCTCAGAAACTCACCCACTGTTGTCGACGCGGGATGAGTGGGCGGGCTTCGAGATCATGCCCTTTCGGGTGGCAACCAATGCGTTAAGTAAAAATAAGGGTTCCTACGTACGTGAAGCCCTACGCAACGGGCTGGCGCTTGAGCGCAGGGGCATTACCAACCCCTACGAGTTTGGTTTTATAGGCTCGAGTGACACCCATTCCGCCGCGAGCCAGCCCGACGAGTCCACCTACGTCTCCAAGCTGGGTTTGCTGTCAGCGACTGCAGCGCAACGCGGTTCAGTACCACTAGAAGGATTGGAAGGAGAGTTTGCCTACTACCTGACGAAAGTTGGGATGGCCCTCAATCCCTCGAGAGCAGGCTCTTCCGGCATGTTCAAGCGGATCAACGGGAAGATCTACGACAGGGGAGCCAACGCGCTTTATGGCGCTTCCGGCCTAGCTGCGGTCTGGGCCGAGGAGAATACGCGAGAGTCGATCTACCGCGCTTTTCGCCGCAAGGAGGTCTTTGCCACGTCGGGCCCGCGCATAGCTTTGCGCTTTTTCGCCGGTTATGGCTTCGACAAGACAATGCTCGATAGTGCGGATGGCGTCCAGCGTGCCTATGCAGCAGGTGTCAGCATGGGTGGGAATCTCGAAGGCGCCGGCGGTGACGGAGAAGCGCCCGGCTTCATCGTGATGGCATCCGCCGATCCGGAAAGTGCACCCTTGCAGCGCCTGCAGGTCATCAAGGGATGGATCGATGGCGACGGTAATACGCACGAGGATGTGATTGACGTGGCCTGCGCCAGCGGCGCCACTGTCAACCCTGACACAAAACGTTGTCCGGATAACGGGGCCAGGGTCGACCTTACCGACTGTTCGATTAACCCTGACACAGGGGCCGGGCAGCTGTCCGTCCTGTGGCGTGATCCGGATTTCCAGCCCGAGCAGCGCGCGTTCTACTATGCCCGCGCCATTGAGAACCCAAGCTGCCGCTGGTCGACCTGGGACGCCTTGCGCGCCGGGGTCGAACCCCGGCCCGATCTTGCCAGGACCCTGCAGGAGCGGGCCTGGTCCTCACCCATCCATTACCGCGGGTACTGACGAGTTAACTCGGCCCGCCACATATCCGGAGAATTCCCATGCCCTACAACACCCTGCGCTACGAGGTCGAGGACCACATTCTGACCTTGACCCTGGACCGTCCCGAACACTTGAACGCCTTTACCGTTGAAATGGCGCAGGAACTGATTGATGCGTTCGATCGCGCCAGCAACGACGACAAGGTGCGCGTGGTGGTGGTGACCGGAGAGGGCAAGGCCTTCTGCGCAGGCATGGATCTGAGCGTTGGCGGCAACGTCTTCGGCCTGGATGAGAGCCAGCTGCCGGACATGGCTGATATGGAAGCATGCTGCGCGGGTGACGGTAAGATCGACAGCGTACGCGACACCGGCGGCCTGGTGGCGCTCGCCATCTACGAGTGCAACAAGCCGGTCATTGCTGCGATCAACGGCGCCGCCGTCGGCATCGGCGCCACCATGACCTGCGCCATGGATATCCGCCTGGCCTCCGAAAAGGCGCGCATCGGCTTCGTGTTCAACAAGATCGGCATCACCCCGGAGGCGTGCTCAAGCTGGTTCCTGCCGCGCATCGTCGGCATTTCTCAGGCCCTGGAATGGGTGTACACGGCAGAAATTCTCAGTGCCGAGGATGCATTGGCCGGCGGCTACGTGAAAGCCATCGTGTCCCCCGAGCAACTGCTGGACGAGGCTTACACGCTGGCGCGGCGCATCGCCAAACACAGCCCCGTGGCCATCGCAATGTCGCGCCAGATGATGTACCGCAATGCCGCACAGCCTCACCCCATCGAGGCGCACAAGGTCGACTCGCTGGCAATCTTTTACGCCAGCCAGAAAAGCGGCAAGGAAGGCGTGGCCGCGTTCCTGGAGAAGCGGGAGGCGGTATTCGAAGACCGCACATCCACCGATATGCCGGCGTTCTATCCCTGGTGGAAGTGAACTAGCGCGGGGGCGATCGGTCTGTTCGCCGGACGACGAGTTCATCTACTGATCTAACTAGTGGTCCGGCTTTCGACCATCGAATCTTGTCATAAATTTGGTAAAGTCAATGGGACGCGATAGATTAGGGCGCTGAGTATTCGAGAATTACGCATGGCCAAGCAATCAAGTTCTGAAGCAAAGAATTATCATCACGGCGCTCTGAAACAGGCACTGTTGGACGAGACCGCCCGCATACTGGCAGAAGAAGGTGAATCTGGACTCTCTCTGCGTCGACTGGCGTCTAACCTGGGTGTCTCTAGAACCGCTCCTTACAACCATTTCGATAATAAGGACGCACTGTTGTCGGCGGTGGCAGAAGAAGGCTTCAGACGCTTCGAGAAGACCATGGATGCCACTCGTCGCAAGCACCGAAACAGCACTGGCAATGAAATGATGCATGCGCTGGTACAGACTTACGTCAAGTTTGCACTCAACAACCGGCAGTACTATGACCTGATGTACGGCAGCAAGTCCTGGCACGAGGGCGCAAAAACTGAGTCACTTGCGATTACCTCGAGAAGAGTACTGCGGCAAGACACTGAGCGCCTGCAGAGAGCCCAGGAGAAGGGCCTGATCTGTGCAGATGTGGATGTCGTTTACTTCGAGCGCTTTATGTGGGGCGCCCTGCACGGAATCAGCCGATTATGCCTGGATGGCGTTTACGCAGACCATGTATCAATCAAAAAACTCTGCACTAGTACGGGAGACATGCTGTGGCAGTTAATGGAGCCGGCGAAGTAAATCCTGCCTGGATCTTTCCAGGCTAGTAACCTGCGCTGCCATCGGCAACGCACTTATAGAAACCGACGTCCAATCGCTCGTAGGATTCGCCTTGAGGCCTGCGAACATAAATTTCATCATCCCCAACGTTATCCAGGTGATAAGCTTGCTCGCGTAGTTCACCCTTGAGTAATTTAAACGTCCCGGTGGTGGCCATTGATCGCTGAATGCGCAGGAATACCGGCCTGGCATATACGGGCAACTCGCCATCCACGATACGCACAAACGCCTCCATATCGAATGGGACACTCTCCTCAAGGGCAAATGCTACCATGCCCGCACGGCCTTCCACGCCCGGAACCTCAACGCCATAGACATTGGCCATATTGATTTGCGGATGCCGGTTCAACACCTCACCTACCTCGTTAGTCGAGACATTTTCCGCGCGCCAGCGGAAGGTATCGCCCGTTCGGTCCACGAACTGGTAGTGCTTCAGGCCCAACGCGAAGCCAACATCGATCTCACGTATTAGATCGCCGGTATTAAACCACTGGTCTCCCTGTTCGATAACGTTCCGGACAATCTTCTTTTCGGTGGCGGCCGAATCAGTGTAGCCGTCAAACCGCGTTCTACTGCTGATTTTCCCCAGCAACAGGCCAGGCTCTCCGACGGGCGCTTCGATGCATACACCCGACTCATCCCGCAGTATCTCCGCCTCATCGTGGTTATACTTGACCAGCGCTATCTTGGAACTGGGGAAGCCAATCGTCCTGTCCTTGTTCAATAGATTCATAAAGCTGACGTTGCCCTCGCTGGAGCCGTATATCTCACAGATTCGGGAAACACCAAAACGATCCTTAAACTCTTTCCAGACATCCGGACGGAGGCCATTGCCCAGAATTTTTTTCAGGGGATTACCTTTCTCTTCCGGGCACCTTGGCTGCATTAGCAGGTAGCGACACAACTCGCCGACGTAGATAAAGCAATTCGCCTGGTGTTCCTGTACTTCCGACCAGAAACTGGAGGCGGAAAACTTCCGGCGGAGAACGATGGAGCCACCCGCGCTAATGAATCCGCAGACGCCCGGACCCATTCCGGTAATATGGTAAATGGGCAGGCACAGGTAAAGCCTGTCTTCGGGCTTGAGCCTGAACCCCGTACCCCCAATAGCTTGCCCCGCGGCGAGGATCTTTCGATGCAGGATGACCGCAGCCTTGGGCAATCCCGTCGTCCCGGAAGTAAAGATATAAAGCGCCGTCTCTCCAGCAGTGATAGTGCTCGTGACCGTCAGGTTTTCCCCTGACATCGACGCCATTTCTACCCGTGCATCAATAGCCCAATGAGGCGGCTCTTTCGAATCGGCGTCAGAAAACCACAGCAGCGGCTCGGTATCTGTCCAGCTGAGTTCGTCGCGTATCGAGTCGAAAGCTGCCGATCTCTCTTCTCCGACGATACAGCCCTTGGCATTCGTAGCTGAAAGACAATGCAAGAGAGCCCCCCCTGTGAGGCTGTTATTGATGAGGCTGGCGCTGGCCCCCAGCTTGACCAGCGCCAACATGGCAAGGATGTACTCCGCGCGGTTCTCCATGAAGATCGCCACGGTATCCCCGCGCGAGATCCCCTTGCCAGCGAGTACCCGGGCGAGCCGGTTAACCTCAGCATTGAATTGGGCATAGGTCCACTGTCGACCCTCGAATATCAGCATGATGTTGTCAGGATAGCGTGAGACAGTGCCTTCGAAGACCGAGCCCAGCGACGTCTGTTCATCTTCCTCGGGCATCTGGTACTTCCTTGCGGGTAGGATGTGGGCGAGCTCTGTGAGCACCCGGAAATACTCCCGGATTCGCGCCAGACCTATCATTGCACCGGACTCTGGAAAACCGACAGTATGTGTTTTCACCTCATTCCCCCTGCTTAATAGCGTTTTTTTCAGCGTGTACCCATGTGAAGGAGCAACAATTTATGCGCATATATTGACGTTGTCAATATTAGGATGTAATGTTGAGCCCAATAGCAATAACGACAAGCCGGGGTTATCCGCATCAGCCAGTACGTAGGCGCCCTTAACCTGCAAACCAAGGTAACTATGATGACTGCACAAACACTTCGCGCAGAAAAGCACCCTCTACACAGCACAATTCTGGCTGTAACGATCGGCATTCTTCCTGCTCATGCTGTTGCCCAACATGCCGTTTTGGAGGAGGTTATCGTTACGGCGACCAAGCGTGCCGAGAGCCTGCAGGATATTGCCATGACGGTGAACGCTTTCGATGAGCAGACTATCCGGGAAGCGAATATCACAAATGCCGACGATCTGGCCATCCTCGCTCCCACCCTGACCATTACCACGAATACCCAGCCCAACACCGCAGCGTTCCGGATTCGCGGCATCGGCACTTCCCAGACGGACATTGCCCTGGAACCCTCGGTGGGCATATTCGTAGACGATGTCTACCTGAATCGCTCCGGGCTGGGCATGTCCGACCTTACCGACATCGAACGCATTGAGATATTGAATGGACCACAGGGCACCCTGTACGGCAAGAACACTAACGCCGGAGCCATCAGCATTATCACCAAGGCCCCCAACCTCGAGGAATACGAGGGCTACGTGGAGGCCACACTGGGCGATTATGACCTGCAGAAATACGTAGCGGGGGTCAGCGGACCGATTACCGAATCGCTGGCGTTCCGCCTGTCCGGCTCCGTCCACCAAAGGGATGGCTACCTGGAGAACAACGGGATCGGGGATGACATGAACGACGCCGACGACTGGAATGTCATCGGCAAACTGCTGTGGGAGGCCACCGATAATCTGAGCATCAGTCTCAAAGGCACCTATGTGGATCGCAACCCGCGCTGCTGCGCCCCCGATGCCACCGCCGGCGATTCCGTGAATGAACAGCTGGTAGCCGAAGGTTTTGAACCGGACAAAAACAACCCCTTCGATTACGAGACCGCGGTGAGCGTCGAGCAGAACTACGAAAGCGAGTTCTACAGCTTTTCAATGGTTGTCGACTACGCTCTTGAATGGGGCTCTTTCAAGTCGATTTCAAACTATACCGATAACGAGACCAGCAATAGCTACGATCCCGACCGCTCCCAACTGGACGTCATGTCGTATATTGAGGCCTATAGCGAGAGCGACACCCTGTCCCAGGAGTTTCGAGTCTCCTTTGATGCAAGTGATCGTTTTCAACACATGCTCGGTTTTTTCTACTTCGAATCCACCATCCAGGGCGGTAACGGCAACCCCTTTGTATTCCTTGGGGAAGACTTCCTGACCCAGGCCAACCAACAGCAGGACTTCATCGACACGTTACCAGCACCTCCGAACCTTATTGCCCGGCCAGGCGACAACCTGCGCGCTGATACATCGATCGACACCAACAACGTGGCAGTCTTCGGCCAGAGCACCTGGTATATTACCGACGCCTGGCAGGTCACCGGTGGCCTGCGCTGGACCGACGAGGAAAAGGACGCCGACCTGTTCACCGAGATCGACTCCACGGCGCCGTCAGCGGCGCTTACCGGCCTGTCCTTCCTCACCACGGTCTCCACCCCTATCGACGACTCCTTCACTCGAAGCACTGACAACGTCAACTGGCTGGTCAACACCCGCTATGACATCCTGGACGACACCATGCTTTACGCCAGGGTGGCGACGGGTTCCAAGTCCGGTGGCTTTAACACAGTCAACGGCACCCCCGAAGAACGGGAGTTTGATGACGAGGACACCATTAGCTATGAGGCCGGGGTGAAATCCACTCTCCTGGAATCTCGCCTGCGCGTGAACGCTGCACTGTTCTACACCGAGATCGACGATTACCAGTTCCAGCAGCAGTTGGAAGCGGGCATCGGCAGCCGGGTATCGAACCAGGCCGAAGTGGAAACACAGGGACTTGATCTGGAGATCCAGGCGCTGCCCCTGCAGAACCTGACACTGGGTGCCAGTCTGCTTTACATGGACAAGTATGAAATCACCGCCGGCCCCCAGAAGGGGGACAACCTGCCCTTCACTGCCGAGTACAGCTACACCCTGTCCGCCACACTGGTCTTCCCGCTGTACGATGGCGGCATCTACCTGCGGACGGACTACAGCTATATGGATGACCATGCAATCAATGTTGGTGCGGACCTTCGCGATGACCAGTTTGATGACCGGGAAGACTTGAGCGCCAAACTAGGCTGGCGGAACGACAACTGGAATGTATCGGTCTGGGGCAGGAATCTGACCGATGATACATACGTATCCTTCGCCGCTGCGACATTCCCCGTCACATCCACGAACGCCTTCTGGCTGGCACCGCCGAGAACTTGGGGTGCCACCGTGCGCTACGATTTCTGATTTGAAAATGCAGGCCAACCGGCCACTACCACTCAGTACCAAAGTCGCTTACGGCTTTGGTGCGGTCGCCTATGGCGTAAAAGACAATGCCTTCTCGGTGTTTCTTCTGTTCTTTTACAGCCGTGTCGTTGGCATGCCTGCAGAGCAGGTCGGGCTCGCTATTATGCTGGTACTGATCATCGACGGGATTTCCGACCCGCTGGTTGGCCACATATCCGACAACCTGCACTCCCGCTGGGGCCGTCGACATCCGTTTATGTATTTCTCGGCGCTACCGGTGTCTGTAAGCTTCTTTTTCCTGTGGAACCCGCCAGTTTTATCCGCTGACGCCATGTTCTTCTATCTGCTGGCTATGGCGGTACTCGTGCGCACCTTGATCACGCTGTTTGAAGTGCCCAGTACCTCGCTCATTGCTGAGCTCACCCCTGACTACGATGAGCGAACCAAGGTGATCGGATATCGTGGCTTTTTCGGTTACCTGGGTGGGATAGGACTCACTATTGTTGCCTATGTGTTTTTCTTTCCGCAGACACCGGAGTACTCGGTAGGCTTAATGAACCCGGAGGGTTATACGAAGTACGCCTTGGTGGGGTCAACGATGATGTTTATCGCAATTATCGTTTCATCCATTGGTACTCACAATCGCATCCCAACCTTCAAGTCACCCCCGCCGAAGCGACCTTTTAACGCGCGGCAGACGACAACAGAGTTAAAACAGACACTCTCCAACCCCTCCTTCCTGGTAGTGATGGGCGCGACACTATTCGCCGCCACCGCCAGCGGGCTAGGGCTTTCGTCCGCCAACTTTCTGTTTACGCTGTTCTGGGAATTTACCTCTGAACAGATCGGCCTTCTGAATATGTTCCTGATTATCAGTGTATTCATTGCAGTGATCATTGCGCCAGGGCTGTCGCGCCGAATCGGTAAGAAGAAAGCGGTGATCTTTTTTTGGTTTACGGCAGCATCGCTGGCGCCGATGCCCTATCTTCTGCGCGTGTTTGGCTGGTTCCCGGACAATGGCTCTCCTGCACTGTTGCCGTCGGTGCTCGCAATCTACACCGTTGACATGGCTCTATTCATATCCGCAAACATCACGATCTCGTCCATGTTCGCCGATGTTGTGGAAGACAGTGAGAAAACGACAGGACGGCGTTCGGAGGGTATCTTCTTTGCCTCGCGCAAATTCCTCGAGAAATCCGTTTCGGGGCTCGGGATATTTATGGCCAGCAGCGTGCTGGTTATGGTGGGTATTTCAGAAACTGCTACACCGGGGTCACTGGATCAAGCGACCTTGTCTCGCTGGATATTTATTTACGCCCCCACGTATGTCTTCCTGTACATGCTCGCAGTTACGCTGGTATTTCGATACCAGATCGACAGAGAAGTACACGAGAAAAATCTGCGCCAGTTGGCCGAAGAATCGTCACCCTGAAGGAGAAAAAAACCTATGAAAAAAGTACTTGTGATG
>Ga0228622_1000266_pt1 | contig 33047 bp, 45 predicted proteins | sample 26DmetaG_FD_186035 | JGI IMG/M metagenome (GOLD analysis project Ga0228622, IMG submission 186035) | Seawater microbial communities from Monterey Bay, California, United States - 26D | ecosystem: Environmental > Aquatic > Marine > Coastal | place: USA: California | collected 2016-10-01
GATACTTACGAACAACTTTTACAAGGTCGTCCCATTCGTCCCAGTCGAGGGAGATTTTAGCACTGTCGTTTTGAGAGTCGTTTCCGTATATGATTAGGAAAGAACCAGAGGCTTCATCATCGACGCCCACTTGGACGCTATTGAAGATTGGATTCCAGTCAAGATTAGCTGACTTGATGCTTACTTTTATTGGTATTGTTTTCATAGTGCTTAGTTGCCCGCCCCCGAAATCAACCCTTGTTTAACTTTGAGTGCGTGGGTTTATGTGAGTTTGTTTATTTGTAAAAGATATGGCGGCCAATAGTGACAGTCAATGTCATGTGCTTTGCCCAATATGGCCGGCAATAATCGGCATGATAGTGATCAGCGCCGCTGGTGTAGTTAGTTGGCGCAGACAGTGCAATGTCAAGCGCCTTAGCATATCGCGGATGGCGTTGCGCCTTGGCAAGCAACGCGGGCCGCTTGTCAATGTTATTCCAACATGAGAATTGCATGCGTTGATAACAGACTTGAGCCGGAGTCATGCGGCGCTTGATGGCTCGATTTTGGATCACTTCGTTAACGGCCTCCATAGCGCCAGGCGAATACTCGCCGCCAGCTTCAAGTATAATAGTCGCAGCAACGATTTCCGCGTCACTGGCAGCGTTTGCGCAACTGATCGCGCACAATAGGATGATTGATAGTATTGATTTCATAACAATGCCCAAAGTAGCAACCCAACCACCCTTGTCAATACATTATTTAAATAAAAAAGCGCAACCCTTTCGGGAAGCGCCGTCATGTTATCCCTTTCGGGAAGCGCCGTCATGTTATAACTTAAACTTGTATTTGATCAGATATAACGTGTTGTGCAGCAGCAGATCATAATTTGCTGGCGATATATGCGCTTTATGCATCGCCGTCTGCACGCCAGAAGGCATTGGCATTTCGCTTTCATGCTCGCATGTGTATTTAATATCTCCACGATTGATTTCAAACAGCATGCCGCCATCATGTAGAATCATCCGCGCTTCGTTTTCAAAGCGGCAATCATCAATCAAGATAATGGTCGGCTTATCGTCGCTTGTCACGCGCTCAATATGTCGCTGCATCGCCCATAGCCATACATCTTTATTGATATACTTGCGCCCCCATTGCGTGCCGAGCGTTTGCAATAGTTGCCTTGGCGTCACACCTAAGCCGCAGATTGGCTCATGCTTTAGCTTTTGTTCGGTCATTGCTTGAGTATCAACGCCCATTGCTTCGGCCATCGCCCGGATCGGATCGGCAAAGCTTAGTATCTCGACATGCAAGCTGTCGTCCAATTGCTTGGCAATATCTTGTGCGAATGTAGTTTTGCCGACGCCCTTCGGGCCGACTAGTCCTATTATATGTGCTTTATTCTTCATATTTTATACGTGTTGGTAATATCTTGTGATTAGTCCGTGCTGCTTGTGGTATTCAAATCCAGTTGCACCCTTCATTGATCCGATAAATCCTTTTTCAGCGTGCCATGCATCGGTGGAGCATAGCGCCGGTAAATATTCAACCAGCAGCCCGCGATGCTCTTCCCACCCATTATTGGTTTCTGAGATTACGCGCATTGGCTGATTTTTCTTTTTGTGGTGGATGTGGCCCATCTTTAGATGCCTAAATTTGGTCTGCCCCCACTTCTCGGCAAACTCGGCCGCGATGATTTGCGGCCATTGCGCCATCGCAGCACCGTCGCCGTGCGTCCACACCAGCAAATTCTTGCCGTGCGTAATTACTTTGCGGCTAGATGATTGCTCGATGACATTGACATTCTTGCAGTTAGCATAGAACGCCGACAAGACGCGAGTAAGCCAGACGCATGAATGCCAGTCGTGGTTTCCTTCAACGATGACAACATCGACTTTAGGCGCAACTTGCGCGGCAATCTGGACCACGTCATAGCATGCTTTCACCGCATAATCTACCACCCGATGAAAGCGCGAGTCAACATCTAGCACATTCCCGCTCTTCTCGGTCTGATTGTTTCGGCTGTCGCTGTGCATAATATCGCCGCCAAATGTAACAACGATGCGCCCCGGCTTATTGAATCGCCCCGCCAATGCTTGCGCAGTGTCAACCATACGCTTTGCAGCAATGTCGCAATCATAATCTGAATCATTGGTTTCTGCCTTTGTTGCATACATGCCAATATGAGAATCAAAGACCGATATCTCGGCCAATACGTCTTGATTGTCAGACTTTGTCGCACGCTTTACTTTGACAACTGCCTTGCCCTTTACGCGCTGGCATAGTGAATCGACGAATGCCTCCATATCTTCAGCGCCTGGCACAAGTCGCTTCCATTCTTGGATTGGCTTGCCCTTGGCGTCATATTGCACGGTCGTCTTTACCATCTTTAGATGCTCTGGCATGACTGCCGGAGTTAACCATGGCGCTTGGCCTTTGCTTTCGCATGCTTTTAAAGCAACGCGCACATATTTATCACTGATTCCCATTTCCTTTGCCACGCCTCGCTTTGACCCGATCTCCATGTAGCAGTCTAATATTTGCTGCTGCTTGCTTGTTAGTTTTGTATTCTCCATATTTATTTTTGGTTATAGTCCAAATCTGACAAGGTTGCCGACTTGGTTTTTAGATTGCTTGTGAAAGGTCCATCCACCGTTTTGGCTTTTAGACTTGCCCCAATATTTCCCTGTATATCGCTCAATTACTTTTGTGCGAACGTTGCATGATCCAGTAGACGGATCGCCGAGATTGTCGCGAATTAATCCGCTATGTGTCTTCGGTCCGTCCTCAAGCTCGCTCAATATATACTCAATTACTGATTGATCTTTATCGAGCTGCGCCTCCTTGGCTGCCTTTTCCTCGGCCGCCCTTGCTTCTTCCGCGCCGACTTGCTTGACGCTTTGAAAGCGCCGATGCCAACTGCGCTTTTCGCCCGCGTCATATTGAAACGTCACTTTCATGCTATTCGGTCCGCGAAGCTTTGTATTTTCAAAGACAATTGTGCGGTCTGATCCTTCTGTAATGACTGGCGCTTTGTCGATTGTATATGCGCAGTCAAAGTCGCTTTGGAAGTCGCCGACGCCCTCTGCAATGCTTTTACCGTCGGCGTCTTTGTTTTTATTGGTATGCGCTAATGCAATCAATGTGCCTCCGGCTTGAGTAAAGCTGCGCACCATAATGTTAAAAACTCGCGCGTCATTCTTATCCATCGTACTGACAAATTTTTTGAGTGTATCAAGCACAATCACCATATTGCCGCATGCATCTTCTTTGATTGCAGCCTTAATAATCTTGGATAAGTCTGCTGGATCAAATCCGTTCTGATTCGGTATCAAGTGATGAATGCCCATGTGCCGGGTAATCTCCATCTTTTCAATGCCGCCGTTGAAACTATCATCCGCGTTAATGTAGAAGATGTCTAAATGCTTCGTCTTCTCCATGTCTCGGTTGCATAGCATCCAAAGCGTCATCAATGTTTTACCAGTATTCGGGCCAGCATTGAGTATCGTGCAATCGCCAAGCATCGCAATTTCTGGCAAAATAAAGACAGCATCTTGCGCCCGCTTTTTCATTGCCTCGATATTTTCATCAGTCGATGCGACCAGCTTGCGCAGATTGCTGAGAAAGTCACTGCCAGTGGATTTCGCCGACTGCTCAATTTCTTTCTTCGCTTCTTCTGCCTCGGTAATTGGCGGCAACCATGAGTCGGCCTCTTTTTGCAGCGCATTACTTACAAGTTGGTCAATGGTCGCGACTACGTCAGCAGGCAATTGTTCGATTGATTGCTCGCCGTAGCCTTCCGCAGCAAGCGCCGTAGCCGCCGCTTTAAAGTCGCCGCCATGGTGAAACATAGCAAACAATGCAAACGGCGAATAAGACTCATTAGCTTCAAGCGTTGCGGCCGACGACGTCCAGCAGTAGAATTTACGATCACCGACTACGCCGAACGTGCCACTGATGCCGCCAGACTTGCCCGGCCGCGTCCAGTGCTTGCCATTGCGCGTAGTCCATCCTTGCGATTGAAGCAATCCAGCAACGTCTGCTTTCTCATTGAATTGATCACCTGGCGATGTGCCATCACTAGCAACCTTTGACGGCTTGACTGCCCAAAATGGCAATGCTTGCGACTTGGCCGCCTCGGTCTTAATGACCTTTGACTTGGCATTATAATATGCCGCCGGATCATGAGATAGAAAGCAAAGCCGCGACACGTCGCTGCATGCCTTGTCGATGACTAAGCCATGCGAATCAGCGAACCAATCGCGCACGGTCGCAAATGCAGCCTTGTGCGTATCTGCGTCTGTTGCGTCGATCTTTACGCCGACCTTTAGGCCGCCAGATGGAGATACAAAGGCAAAGTGCGTCTTGTCGCTTGATTGTAGTTTCTCGCGAATGGTTGCCATTTGCTTTGCGTCGATCAGTTGCGGATTCTCATCCGTATCTAGATCGGCAATCAAGATGCCGCTGTGAGTGATCAAAGCAGACGCCGCCCGCTTGGAAAAGACGCCCGACGCTGTCACTGCTGGCAGCGCCGCCTTATATCGGCTGCGCGTGTCTTTGTCTGGTGCGCTGCGGATCTCTTCAACCAATTGCCTCTGGTCATTGCTTATGATCCATTTGATCAACTGCAATGAAGTAATCTCATCGCTTGGCGCAGTGTCGCGCACCGTTTTAAATGTAGAAAATTTTATCATTTATAAAGAGCGGCACGCACTAAGACGTGCCGCATTTAATTATTATTATACTAGTGCTAGAGTGCCTTGCGCTTTAACATTTTTAAGATTGCCACAAGCTTGATCGGCGTATGACTTCTTCAGCTCACTGCCAACGAACTCACGCCCTAATGACAACGCGCCATAGCCTTCTGATCCAATGCCAGTGAACGGTGAATAAACAAGATCGCCTGGATTGCTCCATAGCTCAATGCCGCGCTCGATAACGTCGAGTTGAAGTGGACATATATGCTTTTCGTCGGCATTGTCGCGAGCGCCTTCCTTATTCAGCACGCGCCCTTGATCGACGGTCATCCATACCGGCGATGCTACTTCCTGCCACCAATCAACGCTATAATCTTCCGGCGACTTAGTGACCGGCACTGCGCTTTCGCCCGGCGCACGAAAAACAAGCAAGTAGTCTGGCACGCCAACTCGACTTGATGAACTATCTTTTTTCAATGTTTTATAAAGCAATCCGTGCGCTTTGGTCCGTTGCATTTCAGTCACTGGAGATTTCCAAATAGTAATGCGCGAATGAAATAGAAAGCCATGCTTCCAAAATGCGCGAATGATCTCTCCAGAAAAGTCCTGCAATTGAATGCTTCCATGCTTCCATTTTGTTGAAAGCAGATCGACGCAATGCACTGCAACCTCACGCCCCGGAATCATGATGCGTTTCATTTCCTCAATTAAGTAATCAAAATGCTTCATGAATTCTTCCATGTCTTCGCAGTTTCCCATATCCTGCGGATCTGCCGAATATGTGAACAAGTCAGCGAATGGCGGCGAAAAGATAGAAAATCCGACTGAGTGGTCTGCAATCTTTTCACGTGCCACTCGGACGCAATCACCATGATGCACCGTCCATCCGTCGCCATTGTGAGTTGTTACGTCGATCTTTGCGTCGATTGTTTCTGATTCACTTGTCTTTAATTCTGATGCTGCTTTTTTCATAGATAATTGCATTGTTTCATGCTGTTTAATTTTACGTTGTATAGATTTAATAATTGCGCCCTCGGTTTCCGCTTGGACCACAAATGCGTTTACTTCTTTAGTTTGTCCGAATCGATATGACCGACGCAAAGCTTGGTAGAAGTCCTCAAATGAGTAACTGAGTCCTACGAATGCGACGTTGTTGCAGTGTTGCCAGTTCAGGCCGAATCCGGCGATGCTTGGCTTTGTGATAATGACGCGAGCGTCACCATTTGAGAAGTCGGCAAGGCGTTTGCGCTTTACGCTTGGCTTATCGCTCCCGCGCACCTCTACGGCGTCCGGTATGCGTGCTTTTAGTTCGTCGGCTTCCAAATTAGTATTGCACCATACAATCCATGTCTCTGATGAGTTATTGACCATATCAGCAACTGCATCGCAGCGAGCTGGCGCAGTGAGTCGCATTTCTTTATGCATCGTCGTTGCGCTTAACGTTGCGATTCTGAAAAGGTCGTCGCCAGTTTCTTTGCTTTGATCGACTTCGACGGTAATGTCGGTCATGTTCAACTTCGGCAATATATATCCGGAGTCATCAAAGCCTAAATCAGAAGGCATTGAAATGCACGCGGCCCACGACGCGAGCCATTTCCAGAACTCATCCTCGGCGTGTTTCTTTAGTCGCCAGTCGCCAGTGTTGAACGTGTCATTGATGAAATATGTGCAAAGCATTTGCGCCGGCGTGCAAATGCCGAGAAAGTCAGCATGCTGCCCTAATTCAGTATAATCATTAGGCGATGGCGTCGCTGTGCAGCATAAACGATATGGCGTATTCTTAAATGCTTCTGTCAATGATTTGCGAGTCTTGCCAGTAAAACTCTTTAGTATTGAGCTTTCATCCAGGACCACTCCAGCAAAGTCGCCACACTCAAAATGATCCAGCTTTTCATAGTTGGTGATGTATATGCCAGGCCCGCAAATCTCTGAATGATCAGAAACGACGCTTGCTTGAATGCCAAACTTTACACCCTCAAGTCGTGTCTGTTCGCCAACTGCAAGCGGCGCAAGAATCAACACGCTGCCGCCTGTCTTGCGGAATACTTGCGACGCCCATTCAAGTTGCTGCGCAGTTTTACCTAATCCGCAATCCTCAAATAGTGCCGCTCGGCCCTTATGAACTGCCCATCGCAATACGTGCGATTGCCATTCAAATAGCGGAGCAATAATCGGCAATGGATCAAATCCATAATTGGCCGAGTGCTTTCGCTTCGTATCAATAAATTCATTATAATTTTTTGCATTCATAGTTTTTTTATTCCGTAGTGTTTTGTGTTTTTAGTCCGTGCTATCCATTTGGCGCACATTGTGAGAGTTCCCCGGAAGCAAGTTGCCCCGGTGTGATTTATTACTTTGTGAGTATAAAACATTATTTAAACACAATCTCCAGCCGAGGGTTTTCGCGGTCAATCTCAAAGCGCACGCCGTCAAAATCCCATTCGGAATCATCTTGCCCGGTGCAATCGGCGACGCCATCTAGGTATGCCTTGCACATGGCCGTGGCGTTATCCTTATCACGGCGTCGCTTTGTCGGCCAGTAAAAGTCGAGCCGATATGCTTTGATCTTAATCATCCCGACCTGCTGCCATGTTTCAAACTTAGCAAGACGCCGCGCCGCTTTGGTATATCTAGCTTTAAGCGCCCAATGCGTGCGCACATTTGGCGCAAGATTGCGTGCAGGAATTGGCAATGTAATTGTCATAGTTTCACTACCTCCACTTTGTTTTTGTTGTATTTGTAGCCTTTGTCAGCCAATGCGCAGTTGATTGAATAGATCGAATGATGAAGCTTTTGCGCAACCTTGCTGATCCGGTTGCCTTCGTTGACTAGTTCAACTACTCTTTTCACTTCAACCATTCTTTCGCGTGATGGAATCTCAATGTCAAATCGGCTGCACCAGTCAGCATATGTTTGATACGGCACGCCTGCATGATTGCAAGCCTGTGCGGCCAGCATGCCATCTTCGCGCAGTTGATTAATCTCGTCGCACTTTTCGCGGATCTCTTTTTCTTTCTCCGGCGATGTTAGTGTATATTCTTTGCGCTTCTTTGGAAACTTAATAAGTCCCATGTCGCGCAACTTGTCAAAGTTACCTTGTTTGCAATCGTGCAAAAGCTTTTGGCCTTTGGCTAGGCGATCAAATTCGGCATCTGGCAGATGCTTTTCTAGTAGTTGATTTGCTACATATAATTCGTGCATAATAATAATGCAGTGTAAGATGCTGCGCCCTGTTGGTTTGTTATTGGTTGGTTAATCGTTGTATCAAGGTTAAGAATGCCTTGGCTGCCGTAGCGGGTACAACTCCATTTCCCAAGAGCCTAAGTCTGTCCACCCTACTGGAAGACCCATTAGTTGCTCGACCCAGTCCGGGTTCAGCTTGCCCTGTAACTCTGTCTGTGCAGGTAAGTCCTTTGTCTGTCCCTTGTAGGCTCGACCTTCTGCTCCCTTCCAGTCCCTTGCTTGTGGCGTTGACCACGACCCTTGGCTCTTCCCAGTCGTGCTGGGGTTCGCTTGGTCTGGATGGCCAAGATCCCCTCTGGCAGCCATTGCGCTCAAGCACTTGCTCGCCTGTGAGTTTCCCTTGATCCTGTATTTCTCCTCCCCGACTGTGACTGTTGGCCAGTTCTTGGCTGCCTTGCGACTGTGATCCATATCTGGATAGTGAACTTGCTCCCTTAGGTTCATACACCCTGCGTTCTTCTCCGCTCTGGTCTGTGCAAGTTTCTCTGGAGTCCGAACTAAGTTGTTGGAGTCGAAGGTCTGAGGTGTTGCCCAGTTCTTCTTCTCGTAAGTCTCGACCGCATCCCGCAGCTTCGCTCCGTAGCTTGTCCCGCTCTCTCTTGTTGCCTTGAAGCCCGTTAAGGTCATCTCCACATTGCTTACTACTCCACCCTCCACGCAACCCGCCACGCTCGCTGTTGGCCAAGCCAAGGATGAAGACTCGCTTTCTCTGGTGAGGCGCGCCGACTTCAGCCGCTGAGAATACTCCTGCCGTTGCTCGGTAACCCAAGCCTTCCAGCTCTCGGAGGACATACTGGAGAACTGACTCCCCGTCTGCTGTCTTGGCTGAGATGATTCCTTCAACGTTTTCGAGGAAAACAATTCGAGGTTGGCAGTCCCGGATTCCGTCTCGGATGTATGGGAAGAGGTGTCTTGGGTCTTCAGTTGCTTGACGCTTTCCAGCAGCTGAGAATGGCTGACACGGGAATCCGCCAGAGAGGATGTCCACGCATCCACGAAACTCCCCGTAAGGGAAGGTTTTAACATCCGTGAACACAGGTGCCGCATCCAGTTCTCCCGCTTCCATCTTTGCAACCAAGTTCGCGACAGGGAATCCTTCCCTCTCCACGTAAGCGATCTCTCGCAGATTTGGGAGAACTCTTCGGAGTCCAAGCCCAATGCCTTCGTATCCAGAGCAGAGGCTGAGGTGTGTAATTGTTTTGGTATTATCCACATTGTATCTTTCTGTTAATTTAATTGATTTCGGCGGCGTCGTGCCTTCGATAGATCCAACAAAGGCAGTTTGAATTGCCCTTGTCAATACATTTAGAAAAAAGGTTAAATTAATTTTGAGTTGCCGTCTGGCGTCACAATATCCGTCGCGGCAATGCGCAGATACTTGCCTTCATATCGGACAAGCAATGACTTGACCACGTCGGCAATCATCGCGCCAGTGCAATGCTCCAACATGTCGGCGCTTGATCCATACATTGGCAGCCCTCGATCAGAAAGCCATTTGCGAGCCTTGCTAATGCCATAGCTGCCATGGTCAAGCAATAGCCATTCCTTAATGACTGTCATGCCGCACATGTATTCGACTCGCACGCTGTCTGGTTTGCCTGCCTTGCGATGCAATCGCAACGATACGCCATTGACTGGCATCCATCGCGGCTTTGCCAATAGCATTCCGGCATGCGCCTTTGCTGCGTGCATCTGTCGCTCGCGCTCGTCTTCGGCCTCAAATATTTCACGCTGCATTGGTGGGATTTCCCACCCGCAAGATGGACATTTTTTGACTGCACGCGAAAAGACGTTTTCACATTGGCCGCACTTGGCCAGCTTTACTTGCTCGCCTTCGTCAATGTCAATCGGTCCGTGCTTCATAATATTGTCGCCATAATCAAGCACCAGGCAGTCTTGCTTGTCTTCATGCAAACGCAACCCTCGCCCAATTGCCTGCACCCACAAGCCCTTGGATTGAGTCGGCCGCAACATGACAACGCAATCAACGCGCTTTGCATTGAAGCCCTCAAAAAAGACGTTTACTGATAGTAAATATTGTATGCGCCCAGCTTTAAACTCTTCGACCAATCGCTCGCGCTCTTTCCATGTGGTCGATCCAGTAACAATGCCGGCATCGACGCCGTATTTGCGCAGCTCGGTCCTAACATGTTCGCAATGCTCAATGTCGATGCAGAAAACAATAATAGATTTGCGAGACTCGCTGCGCACTTTGGCCGTCATATCTTTGACTGCTTCAGACACGACCTCATCTTTATCAACGCGCAGCGCCAAGTCTTTAAGATTAAATTCGCCCGCCGTCTTTTTAACACCCTCAAGATCTAGTGTCGAATGCTCGCCTTCAATGGTCCGGATCTGTGACAAGTAGCCGTCGCGGATGAGATCGCCGACGTTTGCCTCATAGCATACATGATTCAATATATGATCACGGTGGCAAATTGCACCAGTTCCCATGCGGTATGGTGTTGCCGTCAATCCGACAACGCGCAGATCTGGATTGCGCGCTGTCATTGCGTCAATGAATTTTCGATATTTTCCCTCGCCTCTTACCGGAATGCGATGCGCTTCGTCGATTAGCAGCACATTTTGCGCAGGAAAGTCATCTGCTCGCTTTGCCACGCTATCAATTGACGCAAACGTGATTTGCTTGCGTGTATCGCGCTGCCTAAGCGATGCGGCATACACGCCAATAGAAAGACTAGCATTTAGACCTGCAAGCTCGGCAGCGTTCTGCTCGACTAGCTCTTTGCGATGCGCCAAGATCATGATGCGAAAGTCTGGGCAGACTGATATCCACTGCTCGACAAGTAGAGCCATGACAAGCGACTTGCCAGCGCCAGTTGGCAACACGATAGCAGGATTGTCATCACGCTCGCGCAGCGCGGCATTGACGGAGTCAATGGCTTCTCTTTGATATGGTCGCGGCGTCAGCATTATTTTTTGGCGTTGTATCGTTTAACGTTGTTTTTGTGGCAAATGACAAGCAACGCGGCAAATAGTAATATAGTAATATAAATCATAATAAAAAAGTGCCGGGATATAGCGCCCGGCGTCGCTGTTAGTTGTTATTTATTCATCCCAAGCGGCAAATGCTCGCGCCTCTTGTGGCGTCCAGCATCGCGCTGCTGCTCTTGGCGAATAACGCTCGGCCGCCTTCAGTTGCTGATCATCAACCTTCGCTTGATGTGCATCTGGCTTCGCGGCTTTTTGCTGTGCTTCGCTTGCCATTAGTCCCAAGGGTTGGCTTTTTTAGTTGCAGGTGCTGCCAGAGCTGGTGCGGCAGCAGGCTTTTCGGATGGCGCTTCGTATCCATCCAGCGCCTTGCAACGCTTGATCTGATTGCGTGTCGGATCTTTCTTATCAAGTCCAACTGTCGCAACTAGATTGCACCCGATCAACTCGTCAGAGTCAGATGCAGTTGCTTTGCCAACTGCCAAGCGCAACGCGTGAAACTCGCGCTGACCGATTGACTGTGCCATTTCGTTTTCATGCATTAGTGTATACCATGAAAACAATTTGCGACCCTTTTGCGACTTATCATGCACATTACCCAAGACGGAAAATGTGATGTTGCAGCCAGTGCCTTTCTTGTTCGCTGTCTCTTTGACAACGGCATCTTCGATCTCCAAGTAGTAATCGCCCTCTGGTAAAGGAGAGTTGTCAAACTCTGGTTTTTCTTCGTATTCGTCAGCGTTGAAGCCGCCCATTAGTGATGTTATATCTGCCATAATTATTTATTCCTTTTCTATTTAGTTGTTGATTGCGCGGCCTCAGATGCCGCATTTGTGAAAGCTTCCCATGATAAAGGTAACTTGTAGGGCAGTCGCCCGTAGACGCCACGGCCGCCGCCAGGATGCCCTGGTCGCTTTTGTGTAAACAAATAGCGCGTGCCAGTTAGATCTTTGCCAGTCTTTTTCTCTTTGTTAAAGCCGACGTCTTCGGTCTTAACAATAGTCTCAGAATTGGCGAACAAGATCGAGTCTGCCCATCGTTGCAATGCAAGATGCACTTTCTCATGCAAATCGAATTGATATTGATCGAACGATGCGCCAAGCGGATCGTCAAAGCGCTTTACTTTGACATGACCAATTAAGATGACGCTGATGCCCTTGCTGCGTAGACGGTCCAAGCCTTCCATCAAGTCGCGCCATTTGTTGGCCGCCTCAATATAGCCTCTGCCGTATCCGCCGCCGACTTTCTCAATCGACTCGCAATCGCTTTCTTCGCATAGCTTGGACCAGATGACTGGCTCAAGTGCAGATGCGCTATCAATAATAAACGTTTTAAACTCGTGATCTTCTTTGATTAACGTGCGAACTGCTTGCAAGACATCGTCGAATGTCTCAGCACGCGGAAACTTTGCCACGTCCAAATCATCGACGCCTTCCTCGCCCTTAATAGGTAGAAAGATAGGATTGTCTGATCCGGCTGCGAATGTTGACTTGCCGATCTTTTCGACGCCAAGCAACACGATGCGCGGCGCTTTATGCTGCACGCCCTTTTTAATAGATGAAAGGTCAAAGCTCATGAGTATCGCCCTCCCTTTGCATCTTCGTTTATCATCACTTCGGCATCTTCGCCTCGTGTGGATGTGATGCGTATACTATACGCACGCACATTGTGATCGGCTTCCAAGCAATCGAGGATTTCCTCGATGTCTGCTTCCGCCTGTCTGATTGCTTCTTTTATTGTCATATCTTTTTTGATGTTATGGTTTATTTGTCTTTTACAAAGCACCCGTCGATCATTTGACCGGTGCGCTGTGAAATTACGCTGTATGCACTTTCAAGGCATTCTTCAAATGATATGCCCTCAAGCTGTGCGAGTAGAATGAGAACGACGCCACAATCACCGATTGCGTCAATTGTTTCTGCATGGTCTTGCTTGATTAAGCCTTGTAACAATTCGCCGCACTCTTCGTGCAGCTTTAAGTATTGCGTCAAGCTTGTTGCTTTGGCGTTTGGGCCAGTGATGTTTTTGTCTTCGCCCCATTGGCGAATCAATGTGATTAATTGATTAGTGTTCATTAGTTTTTATCTTCTCTGATTTCGGCTTTATTGCCGTAAACTATTACGCAGCAGTGCGGCCGAAACTCGGCGGCCGTCCAGCCATCGCCATCTTGTGTCGCGTCTGGATTGCTCATTGGCACATTGTAACGCTTCTCAAATTCATCGCGCACATTGTCAACTGGACCTCGCCAGATGCTTTCAACGTTATCAAGCGCAGTTGAATATCTCGCTTCCAAATTGTGCAATGCTTCTTTTTTCTTAGCATTTGGCAACGTCACCAGGTTGCGCGGCAACGTCATCAAGTCATGACTGCTAAATTGCCCGGCATCGCGATCATTACCATGATGCCAGACAGTGCCGTCGTCACTTGTAAACTCGATGACTGCGCTGCCGTCTTTGTTTTCCAGGCTGTCAGTCGGCTCGGCAAATCCGACAAGCGCCGGAATAAACAAATGATTGCTGCAAACTGCCTTTGCTTCGCTGCCAGTCTTGTCACATATCCACTTGCCATCTTGTGACGCCGTAGAATAGACACAATTGCGGCAAGATAGCGATGGCACTGGCACGGCGATGTCTTCGCTTGTGCCATGGCAAAGCTCTTTAGCATCGCAGAATTTACATGCCCATGAGTCTGGCTTGTCGCTGATTCGCTCTGGTGGCGTCGATGCGTCAATGATCATCTGCGCCTTGTCAATGTAAGACTGCGCGCGCTTGCTATCGTGCTTGAGTCGCTCTGTGTAAAGCTCGTCGTTGTCTTTATTGACCACCATATACAAAGCACGCTTCAAGCCTGTTAAGTGCATGTAAACTTGCATCTGCGCGTAATGCTGCGGCTTGTCTTTTTCGACGCCGTCGCGCTTTGTTTTGGCAAATGACTTTGCGCTTGCTGTCTTCATTTCAAGCAAGTGCCAAGTTTTCGGAGCTTCCGGCACGCCAAGCGCAGCGCCGTCAGTATGGCCTTTAAAATGACCGTCACATGCGATGACTTCAAATTGGTTGCCATCGTTGTCAAACTCATGGACTTCGCACCCGATGCCGCGCAACTCTTCAACGAATGTCGCTTCTTCGCGATGGCCGCGATTGAATAGCCGATAAAGTCTGCCGTCAAATTGGGATGTGCTACAATGCCGGAAGTTATACCACAATTGCCGACTGCACTCAACGCCGATGCTTGATGCTCCCAGATACGTGCGCGGCTTCTCGCTTGTGCCGCGTTGCTTCCAATAGGATTCTATTGCCTCAACTGTAGCCGATTTGGTCGGCAAGACCTTTGATAAATCTGTCATAATTAATTGATATGTTACACCCTAAAAACCCGCCGATTTCTCGGCAGGCTGTGGGGCAATGGTTGGCGTTATGGCGTAATTTAGCAACTACGCCTCGCTTGTCAATACATTAAGATGCTTTTTTTGCAGAAAACTTTGGCCCGAACCATCGCACCGCAAGATACATCTTTTGGCGCTTCCATCTTGAAACGCCGCAAACTGCCATTGCTTCTTTAAATACTTTGGCTGCCATCTTAAAATCAATTGGCGATTCGCCCTTGTGTCCAAGTACGCAAAACAAATCATGCACAACGGCCGCTTCCAGGTATTCGCCAAATGGCGGGTATATATTCCATAGCATGCGCGGCACGCTTGCGCCATCGCTTACAAATCCCACCGGCACTTCAACGTTACCAATCAAATCTGATTCATAGAATAATGCACGATCTAAAATAACAACGCGTGTGAATTTCCCATCAATTGTTTTTTTAGACACACGCGCATCAATCTGATTGATGAATTTACTCATGGAGTCACGCTTGCTTGTGCATCTGTTGTTGCGCTAACCGATGCCTCTTGTGTGGCATCGCCTTGCATTGAAATTGTAACGTTCGACTTCCAGCCATAAACAGCTACGCCGCGTTCTGTCGCGCAACCAGATAGAAGCAATGCAGTGATTAGTAATAATAGTGTTTTCATTTTTATTTCTCCTTTTTGTTTAATGCGTTATGCACTGTTTGTAATACTTCGGTCGACAACGACTCGATGCCGCTTTGCTTGCCTTTCATTTCTCCAAGTTGCTCCCTAATATCTGATTGGTCCTTGTTTAGCTGCATGATTGTTTTGTACATAATGCCGATTGCGCCAGTTAAAGCGCCACCGGCTGCCAGTACAATCGTGACTAAATGACCGACATCCATATTATATTAATACGCTAAAATAAGTAGCATCGCGTATCCAAATCCGACAAGATGCGATGCAATCAACAATGTGTTTACAATCTTAAGCGGCTTGGTTGAAGAAACCTCTGCGGCTTTTAAATGGCAATATGCGGCAATAATCCCCAATCCTTGGCGAAAGAATATATTAAAAAACACGCCAGTATTGGTGAGAGTTTGAAATGCAGGATCACCAATGAATGCCGCCGTCCAAGGCATGAACCAATAAATGTTATCAAGTGCTGCGCCGATAAAGCCAATAGCCACACCCATTACGAACCAGTCTTGCCCGGTCTTGCCTGTATTTAGCCATGCCTTACGTGCTGATGGCAGCCACATATAAACAACTGCAAATGCTAAAATGACTGTTGGAAATGTTAAGCCAAGCGAGATAAGCTCTGCAATGTTTTGTAAATCCATTATACTTCGTCGGTCGGAAACCATCCTGTGGCTTCCATTTGTTCGCGAGTTATTAAATTAGGTGAAAGACTTGGCGATGATTCGACAAGTTGTAAAATATTCACCCCGCCGCCCTTGGCTGCCGTGATGGCCGATTCAATGGCTGTCGCTTCTTCTGCTGTCACGCCTTCTGATATTAGAGCGACAAATGCCGGCACGTCTGCTTGCGCATGCACCGGAACTAGCTGATCGCTGTCAATCGGTCCGATGGCAACTTGCGTGCCGTCTGGATGTGACATTACGCCGCAATAAAATTGCGATGTTTCGCCGTCGCTAATGCCGCGCGGCCTTGCAAGCATCCACAACTCATGGCTGATTGCTTGGCCGTATTCAACAGATGGATTGGATAGAATTAGATACATTAGTAAATGTCATATTGATTGTTAATGTTGTTTTCGATGGCTGCACGGTTGGCTGACTGGTCGGTAAAATAAATAATAACCTCAGACATTGTTCCGTTAAATGGACGAGCATTGTCATCAAAGTTTTGCCCAAGCCAAAGTTGATCAACTAGTGTTACGTCTCCGACTGGAACAGAGCCAGAACGGACAGTATTGAGTGTCGCATCTAACGCTCCGTTCTCGTAGGCTAATATTTGTGATTGTTGGTAAATTAAAGTGTTGAGGTTCTTGGATGTATTGCGAGTTCCTTGCCCCGCTATAGTCGCTGACACTGCCCCATTAGCACCCTCAATAAGCGTATTTGGGCCGTAAGTATCGTCAGTGACTTTCTCCCAAGAAAATCCATCCAATGTGCCTGGAGCTCCGTTTGGTCTAATTCTAACCATACATGCTTTCCCGCTAGTAGTATCTTCTTTGGTGACAGCAAAGAAAGTTGCGGATTGAAGCGTGTCGGTCAAATTGCTAACAGTAAACAAACCGTCATCAACCCCATCAAAGTCAATCCCACCAGTCACAAGCACACCACCATCAACAATCTTAGGCTGTGAAGTTGTCGTTGCCTGCACCGCGTCGTTGGCGTTGCCGCTCTGGTCGTACCAAGTGCTGACAAAGCCGTCGTTACCAGCACCCACCCAATTCACCAGCGTCCCATCAGCAACCTCAGCAGCAGTAAAGTCCTTCTCGGAATTATCGCTTGCACGTCGCACTCGGACGACGCGCTTCCCATCGTCCCAGCTCTTTAGTCGCCGCAAGCTATACGCTGCTGCTGCGCCGCCGTATTCGTTAAGTAATGGAGTCTTGAAACCCTCAAGCGCAACCGGAGTCACGACCGAGGATATCACCGGTTGCACTTGATTGGAGTCTAGCATTTAGCTGAGTTTTGAAGTTTTAAGAACGCCTGTGACAACAATATCAATGTCTGGCGATGTCGCGCCCGATAGAGTCAAGCGAAGGTCAGCACTGCCAACCTCGATGTTTAACGCGCCGTTTGCAGTGATTGTCGCAGGATCGCCAAGTGCATTAGTTGCAGCGAACCAAGTAGTGCCGTTATCATAAGATAACTCGAATGCCAAGCTGCCGCCGTCAAATGTGCCGAATGCGCCAACGTTTAATTTTCCCTTAATTGGCAATGCGCCAGTTGAAGAGTTGCTTGTAAGATTATAAGTTTGTGCCATAGTAGGTAATTAGTTATAGTTTTTTTGTGAATTTGTCAATATTACGCAGATGGAGAGAAGTCGCGCTTGATAAAGACTGAGAAGTCCCAAAAGTCAAAATTTGACGTTGGAGTAACATAGATCTTGCCGCCATTAGAGACGAATGTTGCTAATGAAAAGATTGAAAAGTTTACACTCATAGGTTGCGCTTGTGACTCCGGAAATGCCGCATTGGTCGATACAATAACAATGCTTGGATTTCCGTCGCCAATGTCTAATTCGACCAAGACTGACTCAGTGGTCTGCCCTGGATCTGCGACAAAGTCAAAGCGCACGTCATAACTGTCGCCGATATTCTCTGGCGTGATCTCGCTGTTTGTTGCATCCCAGAAGTCAGACACGCCGCTTGGCAGATATGTCTTATTGGTATTTGCGCCCAATCCGTCAATTGTTACCATTGTTCGCGTGCCTGCCGTGACAGACAGCTTGTTGCTTGATGTATAAACGCTATCTTCGTATTGCGCCCAGCCTGGTGGATAAACTTGATACGGCTGAACCGAGACGCCAATGTCAGACGTTGTCAAAGCAGACGGCACTTGCGCAGCGGCCGCCGCGAATACATTGCTTGCGCTTGCGTAAATCGTCACATCTTGCTGTGCAAGCACGACGTCATCAATCTTTACCTCAATATATGCTTGTATGCTATCAGCGCCGCCTAGTGCCTGCACAATGCGCGTATTGTTTGCGCTAAGTGTTGCACTCCATCCGTTGGTAATTTGCGTCCATGTATCTTGGAAAATTAATGGCTGCGCTGTCAGCTCGATGACTTGTTGCTCGCGTGTGGTTGCGTCACCTGCGATTGATTCCGCGCCCACGATAGAAGACTCTGGTGAAAGGTCCACGCTCGTCCCTGAAAGCGTAGCAACTGCGCCAACGGTGCGATATGTGACAATATAGCAACCATCGCCCTTTTTGACAACGTCAACTAGATCGCCACTTGGTCCGGTGTTGCTATTAAGCGCATTCAACGCCGCCTCTACGGTCGCAGCGCTGGCATTGTAAGCAATCGCGCTAGTTGTCGCAGTGCCGTCCGTCAGCGTGAATGTGCCTTGCGTCGGCTGTGCATTGCGCGCTGCAATGGAAACTTTGACGCCGACGCCGCCAGTGCCGCTCCGGCTATCATAGCTGCCATCTGGATCAATTAAATATAAATTGATTGTTTGCTCTGCGCCCTGCACAAATTCGCGCACTGGGATCGGCGCTTGTGGTTGCGTCGTGCCTTGCACGATTGCTTTGGCGATGCTTTGCGGCTCTGTATTTACGTATAAATTTATGCTCATATTTTTTAAATTTGGTTATATCATAAAGGGTTAGGTGCTATAAAAATTCAATACTCAAAGTTGATGATAAGCCGCACTTAGGGATCAGTGGAATTACATAGCCATTTGCTAAATGAAAAAATCTTTTTGCTGTCATTATGCTGGCTTTGAAAGCGAGGCCGTTAAGGTTAATGGATCTACATCAGTGCCGTATCCCTGAACATAGGCAGTGACAATCCCTAGTGTAGCTTTTGGCAACACAATGATTTCAGTTCCGCTATCGGCTGGAGTATTCAAGTACGAATCTTGATCCCCGTCAATGGTGCTATATGACCAGGACAAATTCGAATTGGGCTCTTCATTAAAACTTCCCGTAAAGCTCCAGTTAAGGTTTATATTGAACTCATCGGTTGCTTGATAACAAAACTTAAAAGTAACTACTGGAGTGTAACGTTGCAACGCGGGAACAGTTGACCTTGAAACTTCTTCACCAAGACCTACCTTAGAGAATATGTAGTTTGGGCCTTCCCAGTTCCAAGCAACAGTTTCAGCAACGCAAGCCCACGTCTGATTTGGCCAGTCCCCTAGCGCACAGTTTACTGGATAAATATCCGTATTCTCATCAATGATAGCTGGCTCATCTTTGTGTAAATCATTTAAATTGCCCCAAGGGCCTGCTCTTAAAATAGCCATTATACCGCCTTAGTTAAAAATACACGTTTTCCAGCCGTATTGTCATTATTAACAACATCTAGCGTTTCCTCGGCAAAGCCTTCTGGCAGGCCGCCGCCTTCTGTCGCACTAGCTGGAACGCGTAAAACAACATTGTTGTCTGAATACTCAATTTCCAATGGTGCATCTTCTTCTACTTGGTTTACTTCAATATTGAGCAAAGGATTTAATTTCTCAATGACTTCATTAAGCTTGTTGTTTTTAGCAAGCGAACCTTCTGTGACTTTTTCAATATTTGCCATAATCTTAAATTGCCCGAATTGATTTGACGATTCTGCGGACGATGTTCCCTTTCCATCGGTCAATGCCAGAATCTAGAACCAAGAATCCATCACTATCAACAATTGCATTATATTCAACTGATGTTGGAGTTGTTGATACACTTAATGTTTCAACTGTATTTCCTACAGAATATTGGTAAGCTTCAAATCGTTGCGGTAAAGATATATCTTGAGCCTCTGTAATTCCTACGGTTATGCCGGGAAGGAAATAATCATATTCAAATTGCGTAGATGATTTGCGGGAAACTTGCTTGCGTCCTCTGCTTGAAAATGGATAAATTCGCCCATTTTCAAAAACAAAATTTGATGGTAAATAAGTACGAATTTTTATTGTGCTGCCAGTCGTGCCAGTTAAGCAAACACCATTACCATAAAAAAAGTTCGTAGAAATAAATCCGTATAGCGTTATTGTACCTCTAAAGTAATATCTAAAATTGTCGCCATTTACCATTCCATGCGGAGATGCTAGATTTAGGGTCAGCACATTATTTGACAAACTTATGCTGTTTATATCAATTACAGTGCCAGTGCCAGCAGTGTATGGCAGCCCCGGAAATGTGAAAATTTCCGATCCAGCAGGATCAACTGTTGGCTGTGGAATATTAGCAAACTGCCTGTCAAATTTTACTAGGCCACCCTCAATTTTTGTTTTGCCAAAATCGCCGACAAAATATGCATTGGCATCTGCTGTAAATGGCAAATCAATAACGTCTGCATTTCCTACGCTTGCCATTGTAGTATCTAATGAAATCGGCGTATAGTTTGCCTCATTGACCACGCAGACAAGATGGTATACTTTTGTCGCATTGTCGCCTTGTTCAATGAATGGATATTCCACCCAGCTTTCAGTGCCTGCTCTTGGCTTTGTAAAATCGCCGCTTGTATATGGTAAACTCATTATGGATTTCTTTTGATCTCCTCCTCAATAGATGTTAAAAGTTTTGTATGTTCCTTTAATTCAGCCACGTCTGGTTTCTTTGACATGTCTTGCTTGTCTGATGCCGTAACGCCACCTGCCGATGGCTTTGTCGCGCCAGGACCATAGCCGCTTTCCTTTTCACGCAGAGAGAATCTGTCTTGTATATCTTGTTTGCGCTTTCTTCCACCTGCGCCAACTTCCGCAGAACGCTCTTGGCGCTCCCTTCTCCGCCTTTCCTGATCTGCTTTGCGCTGTTTGCGCTCGGCCGCCCTTTGTTCTCTTGGCGTTACATAGCCAGACTGATTTACATCTGCACCTGCGCTTGCTTTTGCTAAATCCTTTGCAAGTTTAACTGCTTGCGCACGATCAAGGTTAGTTGATTGCATGATTTCTTGGATTGATTGCTCAAGCTCAAGTTGATTTCTCATTTCGTGCGTCAATGCATCATCTTGTGCTGCTTCTGCTTTTAAAAGCTTTAATTTTGCATCTGATATTCTTTTTGCTGCTGCTTTTTCTTTTGCTTCTTCCGCTGCTCTTTCTGCATCCTTAGCCTTTTCTTCTGCCTCACGTTCTGCTTTTGCTAATTCACGCGCTGCTTTTGATGCCCTTCTTTCTTCTTCTCGTTTTTGTTTTGCCAATCTTTTTCTTTCTTCTTCTGCTTCTCTTTCCTTTAAAGCTAAGGCTGCAGCGGCTTTCGCTGCTTCGTCTGCTGCCTTTTTTTTGTCTTCAGCTTCTTTTTCCAACAATTTTTTGCGCTCTTCAATTAGTCGGTTTTCTTTAAGTGTTTCTTGTGTGGATTTTCTTCTGCCTATTTTCCTGATTTTACCTTCTGCAATAAGTTGCTCCTTTGCCAACTCTTTGATTGCATCCCTTGCTGGCATAATTGCACCAATGATATTACCGGCAAATATTGTTACGCGTTGTTCAAATCTTTCTATATTGTTTTTTGCTTCAGTAAGTGCCGCAATGGTCTCTTCATCCATGATGCGCCCAGCCTCGGCAGCGCCGTCGCCAAGAGTCCTAAATGCTTCGCCTCCATCTTCAAGCAATGGAATAAGCATCGTTGCATCAGATGCAATTGCTTCCATGTAAAATACCATATCTTGATGCGGCAAATTAGCCTTTTTTAAATAATCAAAATATCTTTGCAGTGCTTCTGGTCCACTTAATCCAATAAATTCCTCCTTAGTCGCTCCAACTTTCGGCGCGATTTTCTCAAAAAAGTCTACCATTGGACCGGAACCAACTTGCAAAAAGTCGCCCATCTTATCGCTTGTATCTTTAAAAATATCAGCGAGCTTTTCCTGTTCAATGTTTACTGTCTTGGCTGCCTCGGCAAACTTCTGAAAATCCTCTACACCAACGCCAGAAACTTTTGAAAGCTGCGTAATTTGAGACGCAGAATCAATTGCGCTTTTACCAAACTTAATAAAAGCACCAGCCGCACCAGCAGCACCTAAAGCTGGCAATAATCCGCTAGTAATAGACCTTGCGAAGTTTTTGACGCTTGCCTTTGATTTTTGCAGACCCTTACGAAAGCCGCTTGAATCTAAATCTATATCTGCCTGGATGTCTGCTTTAGCCATTTTCTTTTGCTTCTCGTTTTGCTTTGAGTGCTTCGCTCTTTAAATCGCGCAGCACTTTAGGCTCTAAAATTTTATAGTTAGGAATGGTCGAAAGTCGGCCCGCTTTTTGCAGTGCGAATATCTTAGTCATCGGCATATCCGCGATGTCATCTGGATGCTGCCCATACCTGGCTGCCAACTCATCAATTGCGCCGACAATGCCCTCAACTTCTGGCAGCTTAAAAGATGTCGTGGTCCGATTGCTTGCGGATTCTGGCATCTCATAGAATGCCGAGTTTAAATGATTGTTTATATCTTCCGCAAATTGATCCGCGTCTTGCCCGGTGCGAAATACTTTTGCGATCTTGCGCTCAATCTTAAACTTCTGCCAGTTACTCAACGGATAGTTTACATGATTGCGGAATATATATTGACAGATTGCAAACTCTGAAATCTTGCCAGACAAGATGCCATTTTTGACAACTCGTAAATCAATCCATGCGCGAGCGGTCAAAGATCTTACAATGTAAGGACCGATGCGCGATGCCAAGCCGACACTGGAAAAAGCATTGAGCCTTGATTGCTCAATTTCCTGCCGCTTTGCTTGATATTGATTATAAAAGCTCATTTGTAAAAAAGCCCCACCCGCGATGGGCAGGTGAGGCTATCAACACAACAACACACTATGAGAAGTTAATCGTCGATTTCTTCAATGGTTATAGATTCAGCGAAGCCTTCATCTATCAGCCATTGGCCGACCAGCTCGCCAACTTCAACGACGTCACCAGCAAAGGCTGGCTCGCCGCGTATTGACTTATCAACTAAAAGTTTAACTTCCATTATGCTTGGTAAGTTTTAAGCACTGCACGCATGCTGATCGTGGTCATGTCTTCAACGCTGCGATTTACGCTTGTATCAACAACAACCAATGTCGAAGCAGTGCCGCTTTGATCATAGTCATATGTGAATTCAGTGCCGTCTGCTGGATTGATTGTGGTGGTTGCTTCTTTTTGCAACTCAAATTCAACGATCACTTGATCGCTGCCTTTGCGGATCATAAAGTCAGACCGGTCGCCATTGCTGTCGGTGCGGCTAATGATGCGATTTTCAGTTGCTGTCGCATTGGAGATAGAGTTGACGACATAATCAATCAAAGTGATTGTCACGTCGGTAAAGCCTTGCGGCTGATTTGCTACGGAGTTATATGGAAGTGCCATGGTATTATTCTAGTTATTTTTGTTATATTAAGACGAAGGAAAGGCATTTGTCAAGATGTCGAACGCGCCGGAGTATTCCAGCACTGTCTCGTCATAGTCATCATCAGATGCTGTGCGATTAGACGCTGACGGCGTCAATGTGTTGATTTCGTAAAGTGTAAGATATGAGTCAAGCGATCCGCGTGCGTTGCCGACACTCAGCCAACGTCGGCACATTGCGACCAATTCTTGATGCCTGGTGGCAATGTCGGCATTTTGGCTCGATTCATTGTCTCGCTCTGTGCGGATTGTAAATTCAACCTTGAATTCATATTGGCTATATTCCGAGCTGCCGTCTGGCTTGTGTATTGCCTTGCCAGTTGCTGCGCCGACCTCGACCATGACGGCCACGAAGTCGTCTGGCAATGTCTGCGGATTGCTTGCATCCTTCAATTCAATGACCTTGCTGGCAAAGAATTGACGCCATGCCGATTCCAGATTGCCTTCAAAGTTAAAAACTTGCTCTTCTGTATTTGCTGCCATATTAAGATAATTTTACTTTTAGACCCGATTTTTTAGCGTTTGCACGCACTAGATTGATCATGCGCTTTTCCATTGCTTTGACTCGAAAGCGTTGCAAAAAGCCGATCTTGCTGGCAATGCTGCGCAATCCATAAGCACTTGCGCGAATGATTGCCCTTGGCCCTTTGCTTGATCGTAATACACGGCCCTTGCCATCTGCGCGACTCATGTTGCGCTTGATCCATGCCGGAACGCGCTGCTTTGGATTAATCCGCACCATCGCCTCGGCAAGTGCCGCTTTAGCTGTGCCAACTTTGGTTTTTTCTTTTTTGAAATATTGTAATAGGATCTTTTCAGAGACCCACAATCGCTGATCGTATTTAAGCGCCCGCGCTCGGCCGCTCGATGGCATCATATTGCGGCGATGCCAGCGCTTGATTTCAGACATTGTCAGCGCAACGCCCTTGCCTGTTTTCTTTCTGCCCTTATAGATCGGGCCGCGCCCAAATGTAGCAACTGCCCACTGGATCACTTGCGGATCTTCTTGCACGACGAATATCTTTTGCAAGTCATTCCACATCGCAAACTCGCCCTGCTTCTTATCTTTGCTTGATCCGATAGATTGCTTTTTAAAATTAATCACGCCGTCAGCAAAGGGCGGTGCAGCCTTTGCCATGTCGCGTGCATACAATGCGCCCTGCTCTTTTATAAAGTCGTATTCGTCAACCTTATATCGCTTGGCAAGCTTGCGCATTTTTGATTGAAAGACAGCGTCATCAATCTTGATTGTGTTTTTACGTGCCAAGGCTTTGTTTTCCTAGTCGCTTTACGCGGAATGTATAATGTTCGGTGCTTGAATTGAAAGACAGCACTTTATATCGTGCGCCGTCTGCAAGTCGTTTGATCTTCATGCCAGTGTATGTCTGATCTGGCAGCACTGCCGACGCAAACACGATCTCGGCCGTTGCCGTCTCCGTGTCGCCATATATCTCATTGGCAACGTCCATTTCCAGCTCTTCCATGATGCCGGATATAGTCAGCCCGCCAACGATGAAAGACTCGCCAATGATGGAAGCCGTCTTTTCGATTGATCGCTCGATAAACTTGTCAAATACACTCATATAAAATAAAAGCGCCACGACCGGAAAGATCGCGGCGCTCATTTGTTGCTAAAGTTTGTTAATTACTTAACAGACTTTTTCGCGGTCTTCTTTGCGGCTTTTTTGGTGGTAACGATTGGACCTTGTATCTTCTTCCGCTTATCGACTGACCCTTTGCGAATATAAACGATTTCCCCAGCCTCAGCGCAGTCTGTGTAAGCTGTTACGCAGACGTCAGAGTCTTCGGAGCATGCCAACACGGAAAGCTTCCCGCTGGCGTCTTTGTGAATTGTTACGGATGGTTTAAACATAAAATTAAAAGGGTTAAAAAGAGCGGCCCGACTAATCGAGCCGCTCAGATTAATTGTTAGGCAGATGTAACGCGGACGCCGAAGTCTTGACCTTGTGCAACTCCGTAGAGAAGTCCAAGGGAATACTTAAGCTCGCCAGCGTTCTTGTCGTACCAACGACGCCATTGGAGAGGAATACCAAGGCCTGGAACTTCGATGTCAACGATCTCGCCGCCATTTTCAACAAAGCCTTCGGAGTCAACACGACGGCCAGCGAAAAGGAGAGAAGAGCGGTGGAATGCGAATGCTGCAAGGTTTTCGCTGTTTGCGTCGGCTTGATCAGACTCGAAAAGGTCGAATTTGTTTACACGTGGTGCAACGCCTTCTGTCTTTTCGCTGATGATGCCGGGCATTTCTGCATCGTTAAGAGTCTTCAAGATCGAACCGTAATAGGTTGGATTCATGAATACGCCACGACCAGTTTTTGGTGCGCCCTTAGTTGCAGTCAAAGTTGCGCCCAAGTCAATCAAATCATCGCGGTCAAAGTTGGCCGCTGTGATTGTGGTGCTTGTTGCGAAGTTTGCCGCAGTGATAAGATTCCAGACATCGCCGAAGATCTTGTCGCCGATTGCATTCAGTGCAGGCTCAAGGAAAAGGTCGTTTAGACGGATGCTGGATTTTGAACGCTCAACATCCTTGAATCCGTAAACGAATCCGTAGAAAGTATCGAGAGTAACGGTCTTGGCTGTCATCGCAGTATTTTGCGAAGTGTAGCCGCTCGACAAGTCAACTGCTGTTGGCTTGGTTGGGTAGCGTGTAGTTACGCTTGCGCCCTCGCTCGACACTTCACTGGAAAAGTCAGTAACAAGTGCAGATAAAGGTTGCAGTAGTGATGTAAGAGCAGGAAGTGACTCCTGCGCGATTTCTGCCAGATTAGCTCCGGCGATTGTATTTGTAGCCATATTTTTTAGTTTTTAGGTGTTAAGGGTTATTTAGGAAGTCGAGATTTGTTAGCAAGATGCCATGCGTTCTTTTTGCCTGGCTCTTGGCGATTGTATTCGTTCCAGTATTCGTCGGTGCTTGCAAACATGTTTACCACGTTTTCATTGTCAGACGATACTGGTGTAACTGTATTTTGCATCATGATCTCCGCCGCTTTAGCTGCAATCAAATCAGCGCCAGCACTGCGTGCCTCGCCCAATTCAACTTCATGCTTTGCAACGATTGTGTCAATCTGCTCGGTCAAAGCTGTTTCTTTAGCTTCAAACTCTGCAATCTGCACGGCATTTTTTGCAAGCTGGTCAACATTAGATGCAATCTCAGCATTAAGCTCTTTGGCCTCTGCTTCAAAAGATGCGCGAATTTCTTCGACTTCGCTCTTATGCTTTGCCGCGATGCTTGCAACGATCTTGTCAACCGGCAATGTTTTGTCGATCTTTTCAAGTGCTGCATTCATGTCGCCGATAGATGCCGCTGCCTCAAGGCCGCCTTCGATCTCGTCGATAAACTCGGCTTTAAGTGCTTCGTCTGCTGTCAGCCATGTTTCGGCGTCCATTAGTTGCTCAAGCTCTTCTGTGCTATATCCGCTGCGGCTGTATGCGTTAATGATGTTAAGTTTCATCTTATCCATCAAGTCGGCATCTTTGCGTAGTTTGTCGCTATCTCCAACTGATACGGTCCAAGGGTTATGGATCATTAGGAAAGCATTTGATGCCATGTGGATTTCATCGCCAGCCATTGCAATGACAGATGCCATGCTTGCTGCGATGCCGTCAATATGTGTAACAACTTTTGCGCTGTGGCGCTTCAGTGTATTATAGATCACATTGCCCTCGACGATTGAGCCGCCTGGCGAATTAATGCGAAGATTGATTGTTTCAATTTCGCCTAGTGCATCCAGCTCATCCATAAACGATTGCGCGTTTACTTCATAGCCGCCGATCTCGTCGTAAATGTAAACATCGGCAGACGCTGCTACGTCTTTCGTTGCTTCCATTGCGAACCAGTTATTCTGTGGTTTCTCTGTCATTTTCGATATTGGTTTCTGTGGTAGTTAGAATGTCCGGATCACCAGGCTGTGCAATAGTGCCAAGCTGGATCGGATCTATGTCAAATTCTGCTGCAATTTCCTGCTTCAATTTAATGTTTGCCGCGCGTGTTCGCAATACTGTCTCATAATCGCCGCCACGTGCTTCAACAATTGCATCTTCGGTCAATAGACCTGCGCGCAAGTCGCTAAGGTCTGCGGCACGCACTCGGCCCTCATCGACTGTAAATTGTGGTGGCTTTGTGAATGATACTTTATACCAATCATCTGGCAGGTCATAAACGCCTTGCTTTGCACGTTTAGCAATGACGTAAAGCGCAGCGCGATGCCATGCTGCCTTGATCATTTCGCAACGCGCCTGGATTGACTTGTTTACGTCACTGACGACGGCACGCACACCAGCGCCGCCAATTGCAGAAGAGTCAAGCATTTCACGACGCCATCCGAGAGCATAGAATGCGGATGACTCGATCATCTTGGTAAAGTTTAGCCACTGATCTGATGGTCTTGCGCTTGTATGCGCTTGCAAGCTTCCGCCGTTTTTTATGTAGCGAATTAATCCAGAATCAAAGAGCTGTGTCTGCAAGCGCCCATCGCTGCCAGCATTAGGGTTAACAATCATGTTGCCGCTGTCCATTGTGCCAGTCTCGTTTGACTCAATCAATGACAATGCGCTTGATACTTTCTGGCTGATCTTTTCAGAGTCGCGCGTTTCGCTTAAGTCGTACCAATCCAGGATGCCTGCTGCAATTGTCGGCTGTCCACGTGTTTGCGAGAACCATTCAATATTTGCAACATGAATAACTCCATTTGCTGGCACGTCTTGATAGCCACGTGATCGCGATTCGTCCTTGATGCGATATGCGACCGGCTGCATTAATGAATCAACGATGACGCCGGCAAAGATGCGACGGCCCTTAAATGGTCCATCTTTAATCAAGTTATCTTGATTTAACTCTTCTTCAAAGTTTCCAAGACGATGCGACTCAATAAACTGCAACTTAGGGAAGCCGCTTTCTTCGTCTTCTGTAAGCAAGATTAAAAAGTCGCCATCTGTGTCAATAGTCTTTGATGCCAGCCATACATTGTTGCGGAATGAGAAACCACGGCCGCGCGTATCAAGCATGCGGTCAATCTTCTTGAAGTCTTCTTCAACGGCCTTGGCAAATTCTTTATCGCTTGAATGGCTCTTAAGTTGCCATGAGTTGCCAAATACATAATTGGCTTTCTGATTCACTGCGCCGCTAACCGTAGAAAATGCTTGATAAATATAGCGAGAATCACCGAGCAGCATGCGGTGGCGATTCTCTTTCATGATCTCGGCAATGTCGCGCGCAAGCTTGCCGCGTCCAAATCGGCGCTGATCGTCTGCGCCGCCCGGGTAGAATTCATTTGTGCCGCCACGACTCCAGAAAGATCTGAAGCCATCTTTGATCTTTTTGGGAAATAGGTTGATTGAGCTTACTGCCATATTAGTATCTGCCTCCGGCACTGTGCGCGAATCGTGCCTTTGTTACGTTTGTGACCTGCTCGGTCGTGTCTAAAATGTAAGCATTGATCTCGGCCTCTGTCATTTCGCCGCCAGATGCGCCGCCAGTCAATAGTTGCTTATATACCATGCGCAGCGTTGATATAAAATCTGTCACGCTCCATTTCTCTGGAAGTTCATATTGAAACGTCTTGCCAGCCACGGTTGCTTGGACCATGCGAGCGCCGCCCTCAGACACTGTCTCGAATTGAGACACGACAAGCGCCTCCACCAGTTCAATGACTTTGGATACGTCTTTACCGGCCTTAAGCCATATAACAAATAATAGATCGCGCATTTATTAAGACTAAGAAAACATTTTTTTGCTATTTGTCAATATCTGCACTTTCCCCGCTATTCGTCACGCCAACAAGTCCAGCCATTGACGCGCAGACAATCTGCATTGCTTCGCAGTCATATAAGTGATCATCATGCGGTGATCGGTTGATCCAGTCGTAAAACTCTGATCCATCCGTCTTGCGCTGCCTAACAATCCGCGCCCAAGCATTAATCTGCTTCTCATATACTGGCCCGGCGTCATCTTCATGTGTCCAAGCTGGCTCTGGATTGCGAATAGATCGAACAAGTGCTAAGGCATTTTTGCTTTCAAGTTTAGAAAACCAGAACTGGCCGACATATCGCTGATTGTTTGATCCAGTGCCTTCCCATGCGTCAACATATTGAATCGGAGAGTACATGCGATACAATCCATCCTTGTGCCTGAATTGCTTTTTGTCATCGCCGCGCATCATCATCCAGCCATTTTCAGAGCAGATGCGCCGCACTTGTGAGGTATTATAATTGCCATCGAGAAAAACGCGGCAGCCGATATTTGAATCTAAGCCGCCCTGCGGAATGTTCCAATTGTCGCAAACGTCTTTAATCTCGCCAGTTGACATTGCCTTGCCCCAATCAATGCCGCGAGTCTCAAGCTTGCCGTCAACCATGCCCCATGCTCGAATGCGCCAGTAGTAGTGATCTTGCTGCACGTCAACCGTGCAAAATAAAAACTTAGCATCTTCCCATGCGTCGCCGCGATTGTAGCCACCAGATGCTTCCGGGATCTTATCAGTCGAGACATATTTCTTTTCATCCCATGGCTCGGCAAGTCGCTTGCGTATGAAATTCTCTATGCCAGTCAATGAGCCGCGCTGCCGCTCCGAGCATGCGTCTTTCCATAGCATCACAAGATCGGGCCATGGAAAATGCGAGATTGCATTGTAATTGTAAAAGTCGATTTTCGGATCGCCATCCTTATTGGTCTGTATATATGCGCCGTCCTTGTTGCGCCTTGCTACATGCCCTGCGCTCCATGGCATCTGCCCATGGCAAAGCTGGCACTCATAATATATAGACTTGGTCAATTTGTCTTTGTTGATTGTGCCGTCATCGTTGCAAATCTCGTCATGCTTGCCCCATCGCATGCCGCCGCGCGGCACTTGGCCGTCTTTTGTTTCCAATGACCAGACATAAGGAATCATCTCGCCACAGCAGTCGCACTTAATATGCCAGACCTTTTGAGTAGACTTTTTCCACATGACATCCAGCTCGCTGCCTTCGGTCTGCCCCGATGATGGTAAAAACATGGACCAGCTCCATGGATAAGATGCCTGGCGGTCATGCACCTGCTCGATCCATCCCTCGCCGTCTTCATATGCCCACGATTCATCCATCGAGACAAACTTTAATGTTTTTGAATTTCGATTTGCTAAGATACGGGCCGACAATAAACGAATGAATCCATATGGCATGCCAGTGTAAAACTTGCCGCGCCTGTAGCCTTGCTCCGGAATCAATCGAGTCACGGCATCCGTATTGTCAATCAAGGGTGTAAACTTGTCATCGCTAAACTCGGCGATGGCTTCTTTGGTCAAATCATAATGAGCCGCCCGGCATGGTGCGGTGGCTGCCTTGTAAAGATGTAGCAACTGCGCGGTCAATGTCTTAATGTGCTGCACCGATCCAATCAAGCCGACCGTGCCGCCGCGTATCTTAGCAGCAGCCGTGATCGGCTCAACCATCAACGGATGGTTTTCGCGATCAAATGCGCCATAATCTAGAGTGATGTTATTTTCGCACCATGAGACCGGATCTTGTGTTTCTAGTTCAAGCAGATTCATTTTAGCTTTACGCCTTTCAAATAATCGTCGGCGCTTGTCTGCCAGATGTCGCAAAGCCATTCTGGCAAGTTTACCTCGCCTGGCGTCTTGGCAACTTTTGAGAATCCAGCGAACAATCGCCCGCCAAGAATGATCGGCTTCAGAAAATTGTAAACTTGCTCCGGTGTTTCCATGGCAGACACTTTCTCGCTGATCTGCTCAAGTGTGCCTTCAATGCATGCATTGCCAGCATAAGTTGACGCGCGAACAATTCGACAGACTTCGTCGCGTGATAACATCTCGCCGCGATCAAGTCCCAGCTTCTTTGCGTGCGCCTCGGCTTCGCGGATCTGCTTATCAATTTTTAAATAAGCATTGAGCGCAATCTTTTCGCGCTCTTCATCAAATGCATCCTTCGCAGTTTGCAGCTCTGCAAAGTATTCGTCGCGCAACTCTTCGGCCGTCTTCGCTTCGCTCTTCTTGCGCTTCTTGCTCGGCCGCTTCGGCTGCGTCGCTTTCACATGCTCTGCAACTAGCGCCTTTGTTTTGGCTGGCAGTCTGGTCCGAGTCTTCAGCCATTCCAGATCGGCATGGCCGCCGTCATCGGGGAAGCCTTCCGACAACCAATTTTTCATCGTCGGAATGCTGCACCCGTATTTCTGTGCGCGGCCGCCTAATGTTTTTTTGTTCGCCATGTCTGCTAGCTTATATTGATTTTTTGAATTTACAAAATTCGATTTTTTTACACGAAGTCGCTAAACCCAAGATGGCCTCTTTTCAAAAAGATTCCTTATACCCCCCCATCCTAGTATTAGCGCAACTAATCATCTGTAGCGAGCATCGTCTCGTGGACAAGCTGAACTGACTCCACGATCATCTGCACCTTGGACGTGCCGTGTTTGGCCGCCAGCTCTTCAAGCTGCGACACTGTGACATGAGGTAGCCGGAAGCTGCACATCTTAGTGCCGCCCCTAGGCTGCCATTGTTTAACTGGTTTCTGATTCATGGCGCTAATGTATAGACATCATACTTGTAAAGTCAAGCAAATGAGAATGAGTCTCAGTATATCAAATTGGCGTGTATGAACATTTTATACACCCTATGAATCTATGATTACTATGAATATTATGAATATATTATAGATAAACGACTTACAAAAGATAAAGACTAACGATAAAATTTGAATTCATAACATTCAAGGCATGTATAACATTCAAGGCATGTATAACATTCATAAATTCACAGTATTCGAGGCAGTAGAGTTTTACATTTGAAAGCATAATCTGCCATGATCACCAGGCACAAAAAAGCGCCCCTTCCGGGACGCTTGAATCGTCAACATGATGGTTGCTTGGTCCTCAATGATCCAGCAGCGAGTGATCCATGGAATCCCAAATAGTATCTAATGCTTCGTCTGCATCCTTAAACTTATGACCATGCTTGCGCCATGATCTAACTTGGGTGTTAATCCAATTTAATTCATCTTGCAGCTCGCCAGCCTTCCGGCATAGGTCAAACTCATATTGGTCATCCGGTAGTTTAAATTCTAGTTTAGCTCTCATAGTGCTTTTAGTTTGTATTTAATTCCATCTACTTCGACAACTTTACCCTCACAAGTCCTAGCTGACTTAGGTGTTCCTCGCTTGTAGCCATTACTCTCCTCGTAGTAAGTTTCATTGCCGTCAGCATTGTATTCATACTTATGCCAGTATCCAGTGCTGTTCTCGCAGCAGGTTTCATTGCCGTCAGCATTGTATTCATACTTACGCCAGAAGCCATTACTCTCCTCGTAGTAAGTTTCATTGCCGTCAGCATTGTACTCATACTTACGCCAGAAGCCATTACTCTCCTCGCAGTAAGTCTTGTTGCCATAGTCATCTTTAATCTCGATAGGAAAGCTGAATGCAATTCCTAGTTCTGTTAGTGTTTCGCTTAGTTTTTTCATCTATATTATATCAGAGTTCCTATTTAGCTCATTTACCTAACTCAGCTATCTTCTCATCGACCTCTTCACGAGTGATGCCGCAAGACAGAGTGTAGTTATTCAATATCCAGTCGAGCCGCTCTTTGTCCTTACGGATCTCGGCGTTTTCAGCCCTTAGCTGCTCAATGGTATCCTCAAGTCTTTTGTATTCTGATTCGTTTGTTCTCATAGCGTCTTCCCCCGAGAATGATGGCAATGGTTTTAATGTGTTTTTCATACTCATTTCCACTCCCATTCGTTACGATACTTACGAACAACTTTTACAAGGTCGTCCCATTCGTCCCAGTCGAGGGAGATTTTAGCACTGTCGTTTTGAGAGT
>Ga0228622_1000277_pt1 | contig 32249 bp, 26 predicted proteins | sample 26DmetaG_FD_186035 | JGI IMG/M metagenome (GOLD analysis project Ga0228622, IMG submission 186035) | Seawater microbial communities from Monterey Bay, California, United States - 26D | ecosystem: Environmental > Aquatic > Marine > Coastal | place: USA: California | collected 2016-10-01
AAGTCTTTACCTAAGAAAGATATGCGTAATGCGGTAATAGAGAACTTTGTGTTTGGAATATTAGGGTCTACTATCGTAGTGTTTGTATCTCTTAGGATTGACATAGCAGTCCTTATAGCTTACTTAGTGTATTACTTTTATGTAGGTCGTGTTATTAATAGACCTAAGTATGTAACATCAATAGGTAAGTTTATATTGTTTCCAATACCAACAGCTCTAGGAGCTTTTGTAGGGTACAAGATAGCGGGATTGTTGGCCTCTTATATCTAAGTATGCTATACGACAAAACGCCAGTGAAATTAATCACTGGCGTTTTTAGTTAGAAGCTTTAGGTATGGTACGCCTATTTCTTTTTGCTCCCTTTCTTTATCTTCCCCACATTCTTTGAGGAAGTTTTCTTTCTCTTAAAACTTTCCTTTTCGGCCTTTGTTAGTTCACTAGCTGTAGTCGGTGTATCTTTAGATATTCTTTTACTTGGTCTGCAAGCTGGGTATCCCTTTCTTTTCTCCCCTCCAGACCTACCACAAGGCTTTCCAGTCTTTATGTCAACCCACTTCTCCTTGAACCATCTGTTTAAGTTTCCCTCAGTCTTTGCCATTACTTTTTCTTTTTAGAACCACCAAACTTACTTGGACCTCCAGCCTTTGTACACTGAACTCCCCACCCAGATGCATACGCACTAGGCCATACTTTAAACTTGCTCTTAGCCGCTCTTTTACACGCAGAGGATATAGCGTTTATGCCGTTACCTTTAAACCTCATAGAACTCATCTTAGGGCCTCCTCGTAGGGCTTTAAAGTCTGATGCCTCAATAACACCGTCATTGTCTACATCTAATTTCTTTTGTTTATCAGTTAGTTGTTTCATAGCTACTTTTTGTTTTTATTGTATGTGTTATCTCCTTTCTTCTTATACCTTCCGTCTGGAAGAACACCCTTTAGTTTAGAGTTATCTATGACTTCCATCTTTTTATTTGATGGTCTGTCCATAGCTCCTATAATTGACCCTGCAAAGTTATTTGTTAAGTCTTCCGCAGTTTCAACTAAAGTATCAAATACAGGCTTACCCTTTTTTATGTTTGCGTATCCTGCTTTGGCTTCGTGAGCAGCACCCAAAATATTAGAAATACCAACGCCCACTAATTTATTTACAGTAGAGTTTGAGAATGGAATCATATCAAGTTTATCTCTTACGCCTTCCGTTGTGTACTGAGCTGTAGTCATATGTCTTGCTCTGTCCCTTCCCTTGTCAAATTTACCTCCCTCATCTGAACTATACCTAGATTCTACTTCAGAAGCAGCTCTCTTTGGATTACCTAAGAAGTCGTTAACTTTTGACTCTAAGGTTTTAGGTTTTTTATCGTCACCCCCACCTAGTTGTGATATACTATTCATTTTATATGCCATAGTTATTTATTTAGATTGTCTTGTTGATTTTTTAGGTTGCCTTGTTGACTTCTTAAATCGTTCTGTTCTTTTTGATTTTTTCTTAGGAGTAACAACGTATGGTGAAAACCCAAGACCAAGAGCGATTTCCTCTCTAGTTTCTAAATCATTATCATCTGCTATTGTTTTCCAGTTTTCAATTAACTTCTTAACACGATTTACTGGTAAACCAACCGCCACATCAACACTAAACCCAAGGTCTATCATTTCTTTCATTAAATCATCAGAAAATTTATCTGGATTTTTATTCCACTCGGATATTACATCTTCTGACTGATTCATTATATTTACAATAGCATCAAAAGCTGGAGACGGACTAAACTTACCCCCACGAACCCAAGCCTTGTCGGTTAATATATCTCCAAAGTATGATATTAATTGACCAGCTATAAATACACCATTAAGTGAGCCTATAGACGCAGCTCTCATTAAATCCTTTTCGTCTTCTTCATCCCAGTCAGTCAACAACCCTGGCAATCCACTTGCTACATATTGGAACACAAGGGGTAATACAAAATGATATATTGTAAATCTCTTTACAGCATTCCTCATTAACTTCTTGTCCTTAAACTTGTACCCTTTTACAAAATCCCTTGCAGACTTTCTCTCTTGTCTGAAGTATGACATTGGAGATGTCATATACATTGTAAATAACTTTCCTAATGAACCCATTCTTTGGAAGTAAGACAAGTCTTCTATGTTTATAGACTGCTGCGAAAGCTTTGTTGCTTCTTCAAATTTAGACAGTGCTATTTTCTTAGACTCTCCAATTGACTTACCTTCAGCTCTTGATTTGTCAAAGTGGTATTTGTATACACTGTATCCACCCATCAATATTGCACCCTTATCTCCCCACTTAATTAAGAACATCATTTTGTTCTTTAAGTTGCTAGTACCTTTTAGCATATTGTCATAGTCACTCTTCATACCTTCAAGGTCTCTTTCAAACCCGTCCTTATACCTTCTTTGCATATACTCACTCTCCATAAGTATGTCGTGAACCTTTTTAGGATTCTTTGCAAATGCACCTAATCCAGATATAAATTTAGAAATAGGTATGTCTGATGCGTATGCAGGAATAGATGTTAGCTGCTTTATTGTTACTGTTGGAGCTAACGCCAAAGAAGCAATTGTTACATTACCCCTTATTTTATCTAGCAAAGCAATTCTTTGACCTAAATTAGAGGAGTTGTTTGCTATTCCCTCTATAAACCCATCTATTGCTTTTAAGGTTTCTGTAGAATTAAACTCTCGTATTGCATTCCTAACGTCTTTGTTCTTGAATACTACGTTTAGCCTCTTTACTGGTTTTGCGAAAGCAATATACCTATTCATACCTTCAGTATACTCCATTAACTTCTCATTTCCATCCTTTGTCATATCAAATGGAGCCTTACTGCTTTGTCTTTGCTTTAAAGATTTATATGTTGACTGAGGGTCTCCGAATGTTATTTCATCTACACCAACTTCTTTTTCGTTTAACCCTTCTAAATTTCTAATTATAGGTACATATATCTTCTGCTTAGGCAAATCAATGTCGTTCATATCCTTGTACACCGCATTAATTTGGTCGTAATACTTAGGGAAGAACTCAGACATCTGCCAATCAGCCCACTCCTTAATCTCTGGAGTTAAGAAGTCTTCTACAGCTTGTAACATCTCGTCTGTAAAACCCATAGATTCAAATGTCGCCATATTAGATGGGTCTTGCATATACTGGTATAGAGGATATGCTTGATTTTGAGATAAAAATAACTTTACTTCATTCCCTTTTCTGTCAGTGAAAGTACCTAAGTTTTTTGGTTTTTGATTATCCCTTAATGCTTTCTTTTTCTTTTTACCGTATAGCTTAGTAAGCTTGTCAGAAAGTTCATTTATTTTTGATGTATCTAGACTGTCTTTCTCTCTTCTTCCGTCAGCTACAGGTTCGTAAAGTTCTTTATCTAAAACTCCTCCGTAACCACTTTCATCTCTTTGTGCCGTTCTGTCTATCTTATCTAAAAGAGTTCTAAGACCCTCTCCATAATCTAAAAATCCACTTAACTTTTCTCTTATTCTTTCAGTTAGTGGTCTTCTTTTTGCACCTTGTTCAAGCTTTCCAAATTGGTCAGTTAGTTTTTTACCCCCTGTTATTGCAGGTAATGATTCAATAACTAGTCTTTCATATTCAGTGGCTCTTTTTTGAATGTCTTCTCGATACTTAGATTTTCCATCTTTAATTAGTGCTTCTATTTTAGCTTCTGCTTCCAAAGTCTTTTTCAAATCTCCAGAAAGAAGATTATTGGATATTTTTGCAACCTGTAAAAGAAATATTTCTTTTTCACTTAATTTAATTCCTTGTGCTTGTTTATTTTCTAATTCATCAATTGAATTTTGCAATGACTCAACACTATCTTCCTTTATGGCGTTGCGTATAGATGACAACACCTTTCCTTCATAATTAGCTATCTTGCCTTTTAGTACTCCACCAACCGTCTTTTTTAATTTCTTAGGAGCGATGTTGCGTATTACTCGCTTTAATATATCCTTTCTTACATTATCTTCAGTCATCTGCTCTAATTTAGCAGCGTAGTCAATGAATTTATCTAAGCTTTTAGGTTTTGAGGAACTTACCTCTAAAGCTCTTCTAGTCAATGCTATTACTTTTGATGGAGTTAGGTTGCCAAATAACTTAAAATTATCAGATATTAATTTATTAACTTTTTTCTTAAAGTTTTTTTGGTCTTTATATGCCTCCCTTACACCACGAGCAAAGTCACGAATTTGCTTGTTTAATGCCTGCTTTTCAGACATACTAACTTTTTTCCCCTTAGGTTTCTTTAAAATTTTACTTACAGATGGAGATGGCTTCATAGCCTTTCTTATCTCTTCCTTAGTAAACCCAAGCTCTTGTAAAACCTCTATGGTTTCTTTTCTTGTAAGGTTTTCTCTTTCGGATGATTTTATTACATCGTCTATCGTAAAGCTTCTTCCACCTTTTGAAAATTTAAGGCCTATTGACTTTATTTGTTTAGATGTTATTTCTTTACCTGACAGCATAGCAGCTAAAGACTTATCTACAAATTGCTCCAGTGTCATATTTTGAATCTCATCAGCAGACATAGATTCAAATCCTTTAATTTTTTTCTTTAAATAATTAAATACTCCAGATAGCCACTCTTTAAACTTAGATATTTTTGATGCATCAATAAGCACTTCCCCTCTACTTGCTATAGATTCAGCCATAGCTTCTTCTCTTGCTAACTCAGTGTCTCCAAATTCTTCTATTTTCCTTTTTAAAAGTTCCGTTCCTTCTAGCAATTTGTATCCTTTTTCTAGCAGGGCTGGGTTGTTTTCTTTTAAGAACCCAAGCCAAATGTGACCAAACTCGTGAAGTGGTGTGTTTAAATTTTTCAGTTCTGGATTTATAAATATTTTCCCATCGTAAGTAAAGCCATAAACCGTATCCCCATCCTTTACGAATTTATTTATGTTGGGGTCTTTTAATTTGTTGTTAAATTCTTGTGCTGAATCTACAACAACTACACTTGGAAAAGCAGCTCTTAACTTTGCAACTAGTTTTTGAAAGTCATATATTTTATCAGAAAGTTTAGCCCCTCTAAGAATTTTCATAGTTGCAACAGCTCCAGATGAAGCTACAGCTTGACGAACAGCCATCCTAGGGTCAGCCAGCTTACCACCTTTATCTTCTTTTGCCATCGCAATTGCCCTAGCATATGCTTCAGGAAAAACATCAGCAACGTGAACTGGAGACTCAAGAAATCCAATCATCTGACCTTTAGGGCCAAACGGATAGTTTTGATGATTTATTTTTTCTGTGTTTGGATTTAAAACATCAACAGATGTAATTCCAATTATATGGTCTTTTGGTATATTTTCTGTGGCCTCTTCCTTTATTATATTGTTTAGTTGTTGAGCGTGTACGTACTTGTAAAAATCCTTAGATTTACCCTCTACAAGAGCAAGTGCGGATTTTTTTGTTGGTTTACCAGGAGTTGTATCTTTGCCAACCTTCCCTGTAAATAATATGCTTGAAACTTCAACTCTTTTGGTAATAGGAGTTAATTTGTTTATATTTTCAAGAAGTTGGTCTATTCGAGTAAACTTATTGTCATTTATAAATTTAATAACATCGTTCTCTGAAGTCACTTTATCTCTAATAGCTTTTTCTTCTGACTCTGTTAAAGGGTTTTGCTTTTTCTTTTTTCTCTTGTTATTTTCTTGAGTTACAGCAAGGTCTTTAATATCTTCTAATAAACCACCTAAAGAGTTTTCCCTTTCTTGTTCTGAAAAGTTAGTTTTTATGGTGTCCGCAGCTACCCTAAACAGTGCTTCATTTGACAGTATAGAATCTTGACCCATTTTTACAATAGCCATAGGTACGTGACCGTAAGGAAGTCTTCCTTCCTTCCATAGTCTATCAAATAGTGGCTTGTTTTTATTGTAAACCTCTAGTGCAAAATTAACAGTTTCGTCAGCCTTGTCTTCTTCAGTATTTGCCCAACCATTTTCTTCATTACCTTCTGTAAGAGTAAACCCTAAGCCACCTTTTAAATCTATAGTGTTACCTGTAAATGGGTTTGTTTTTGTTCCCGAAGATAGCTGGTCTGAAATTGTAAAAATAAATGGTATTCCATTGTATTCAGATATGTCTTTTATTATTCCACCCTTCCACAATTTTTTAATTTTTTCTGAGAATCTTGACACCAAAGAGCTTAGTTTTGATTTTTCTTTAGTGCTTAAGTTTGACGGAACTTCAAAGTTTGCTACTTCATCGGGAATTTGATTCATTTCCTCAACAACAGACTCCACCTCGTCTCTAGTGTCCTCTTCTATCTTTTCCTCCGCTTCCTTCTTAAATTTTGGAGTTTCACTATATTCCTCTAGGACTTTAGCTTTCCCAGTGAGCTTTTTCTTAGTCTTTGGTGTTTTAGTAGATTTAGGTTTTTCTAAATCATTTAATTCTGTATCATATTTAGCATTGATTTCTTGTAGTTTAGAATTAATATATCCACTTACATCACTTTCTCTATTAATAATACCCAAGTCTTTTATTCCATATAATTCATCATTAAAGGCTTTATCGTTTTCAGTTAGTTGAAGTACTTTAAAGAAAGGGTGATTTTTAACTTGTCCTTTATCTAAATCGTGGTTCCAATTAAGAGTTTTATTTAGTATATCTGCATATTCTTGTATGGCATTACTATTATAGTTAGTATTTACCTGTGTCTCAATATCGCCTTTAATTAACCAAGGTAATCCTTTACTTTGACCAAAACCAAACATAGGTGTCCAAATACCTTTTTGTTTACCTCCCGTCCCTTTTGAACTTCTATAAAAAGCAACTTTTACTCCTGATATATTTACTATAACGGGAAATCTTTTACCTAAATTATATGTTGCATTAGATGCAATTATACCTGCTTTCATAAGGGCTGGTATCCTTTCTATAAATGGTAGCTTAGAAATTCTTTCTACTTCTTGTCTTCTTCTTTCTTTTGCAGTAACCTTTTCTGTTGGAGCAGCCTTAGTCTTTGGTGCAGCCTTTGTAGTTTCTTTTGGTTTAGGTACTTCTACTTTTTCTTCACCAACGAACTCAATGTACGTTTCTTCAAATATTTGCTCGTCATACTCAGGCTGTTTCATTTGCTCTAACTCAAACTCTTGAGCAATAGCAGGGTCTTTTACTGTTACTTGCTTTCCTTCAGACATTGGAAATGTCACACTCGTAGGGTTGTTGTTTTCGTCAAAATTAACAACTCCATCAGAGAACGCTTTATCTCTTCTTCCGAGTATAACTTTAGCATCGTTAGCCTGCTCTATTACATAATAATCCCTACCGTCAGGGCCTTCTTGTATTATTATACTACCTCTCCCTCCTGCTCCTTTATTGTCAGAATATGTAGCTTTTTTTCCTACAAAGTCTTTTTCCCTTTTTGGGCTTGTTTTTCTTGGAGTCTTTTTAACAGTTCGTACTGTTTTTTCTTCGGCAATTTTTCTAGTTTGAGTCTCTGTGATATTGTCATAATTTTCTAATTTTTCTATTTCATCTTCAACTAAAGAACGCATTATTTCAGCATCCTCCGACTTATCATTTTCTATTTCGGAAAGGTAGTCGTAAGCCTCGTTGATAGAATCTTCTAACTCAACTTCATTAATTGACTCCCCTTTAGCTACAGATATCGTTGCATTATTAAATTTTTCTGGCACTTTTACTTCCGCAGGTGCAGCTTCCAATAAAGGAGATATTTTTTCATCATACTTATTATATATCTCATCAAACTTAGCCTTACCTTCTTCAGTTGCTATCTTTTCTCTATCAACCTTTCCGTCTGTTAAAGCATTCTCTGCACCAGGAATTTGCTCAAGCATTTCAGCTTGCTCTTCTGCTCTTAATTTTTCTACTTCCGCAGTTGCAGTTTCTGCACTCACTGGCTCTTCTGGGGTTGGTGGGACACCAGTCTCCTCCTCTGTCGATGGTTTTTCTATTCCTATTTCCGATATCTCTTTATTTATTTCGTCTATTCTGTTCTTTTTGTTTTGAACAGGAACTTGATTGTCGTCAAGACCTTCTATTTCTAGTTTTATTCTTTCCCTTTCATCTATAAGCTTTGCAACTTTTTCTTGATTCTCTTCACTAAGGCTTTGGTCTGTTTTGTCTAACGCTACTTTGGCTGACTCAATAGCGTCATCCATTTGCTTGGCCTCTTCATTATTTATCTCACCGCTTTCTTGCTTTTCCCTAACCTCTGTTTTTGCGCCTTGGTAAACCTTTTGATTTCTCAATGGTAGATAACTCATAACTTTACCTGCACCACCTAAAGCTCCAGTAGTAACTCCACCCATAAATATACCTAGAGTGCCAGCCTCGGCAGCGTTTCTCATATATTCCTCTACAGATAGGTTTTGAATACCTAAGTAGTCATCAGTGAGGTCTTGCGACAATGCTGTTAATGCCTCAGAACCACCCTCTCCAGCAGTGCTTATGCCAAATGTTTTAAATACTTCTAATGCGGTCTTCTTACCCATTCCTTCGGCAACCTCCTTAGCAGCTTCAGCACCACTTTCTTTTGCCGTTGTTTTAACTAAGTTTTTAACTCCGTCTTTAAATAAAGAAAAAGACCTAGCACCAACAGGACCCATAAGCCCTTCAAATACACCTTCTGCGCCACCTCTAAGGAACGCTCTAGTTAGCTTGTCCCCATCGGACAACTCTTTAATTTTTTCGTCTTCAGATATCTTAGTGCTTGCATACTCTGCTGGTATCATAATAGCAGACATTGTTGCTGCGCTAGTCAAAGCCCCAGCAACACCTCCTGCACCTCCTGTAAGCCCAGCAGCCACCATTATTGGAGCTGAGTTAGCCACAGTGTTAAATCCAATGTTTACAGCATCTAATATATTTCCTTCAGATATGCTTCCTATAAAGTCATCTTTATAAGCTCTTTGTTGATTATTTAATTCTTCAGCTTTTTTAGATAAATCTTCAGACAATTCATCTAAGTAATCTATGGCATCAATTTCAGCCTCTACCCCAGTTATTTCCTCAAAAACATCTACAATAAATCCAGGCGCACCAACAACTCCAGAGGCTAAAGTAGATAATCCACTATTGAATGCCTCTATTTTATCACCCCACTGGCTTCCTGATTCAGCTTGTCTTTTTAATAATTCCTCTAATTTAGGGTCATTAAAAACTTCTACATCAAGAGTACCTTCCTGTAATTTATCTACAAATTCGGACTTGTATAAATTGTCATTTAAGTATGCTCTGTTTACTTCTTTACCGTCAACTATGTACTTTGGCTTTTCAACCTCTCCTGTAAAGCCCAAAGAACCATCTTCCGATACTAAATCCATATCTCTTGCTGCCGCAGAATCCTCGACAGCTACCTGCTTTCCCAGGCCATCTACTTTTGTAAGTACACCTTGACTAACATATTCATCAAAGGTGTCTGGATAAGCTTCTCTAAGTGCAGACTCAGCATAAGATACTCCTTCATATTCATAAAAAGACTCTTCTTGAGTATCTTCAACATCAACAAGTTCTTCACCTCCTACCTTTGTCAATACTCCTTGCTCAACGTATTTGTCAAAATCTTCAGGATATATCTCTCTAAGTGATGATTCTGGGTAAGATACTCCTTCGTATTCAAATAAATTTTCTTCTTCCATAATATTTTATTTCGAGAACTTGTTGTAATATTTAGTTAAAGATGTTCCTAGTTCGTCTGATGGGTTTGACTTTCCCTTTGATTCTAACCACTTTTTCATTCCCTCTTTGCCTCCTAAGTGAGCTACAGCCCTCAATCCGTCTTTGTCATACCCCTTTGCTAAGTCACCTAACTGGTCTATGTATCTATCAATATCTCCAATGTGCCAAAGTCCAACCTTTGATTGTAAGCTTGGATTGTTTTGAAACTCATCTAAATCAAATGAAGCTCCAGTAGAATTTTTGTAATCGCTTAATCTCTCCTCACCAAACTGTAATTCGCCAACATATCTCTCTCCAGATTTATTTACTCTTGAAGCCGTTGTGTCGTTAGACGATTCGCTTTGTTTTAGTTTATTGTAAAATGATAGCAAATCTAAGGTAGGTTTTCCACCTTCACCACCTTCTTGCTTCTTAGGTTGACTAATAAATTGCTTGTATGAAGGACTCATTAAGATAGCACCTTTCATATTTCTTTCAAACTCATCTTTCCATCCATCTTCCTCTAGGTCAATCTCCACTTCTTGTCCGTTAGGCTTTGTCATTAGAATTACATCAGAACCAATGCTAGTCTCTTCTAGGTTAATTCCTAACTGAGACATCTTTTTTAGGTAGTCATTTGATAATGAATCCATAAAAGTTTCTTCTGTTATGTCGTCTTTGAAGTTTTTTACTGGGTCTGTTAAGTCTGTAACAACAGAGGGTATCTTTGCTTTTATCTGTGGGCTAATTATTCCCTTCGCTTCAGGGTCAACTATATTTAGTATAACTCTTTCAGCGTCAGAAGGTTTTCTTAAGTCGACTTCCTGCAATACCTTTCTGCCTTCTTTTCCTGGCTTATCGTAAACAAGTAAAGTAAACGGGTCTTCTGGTGCTTGCTGAAATTGATATCCTTTCAATCCATTCAATGTAGAAAAGTCTACCTCATCAACATTGCCTCCAGAAAGTAAATCGTAATTTGATGAAATAACATTTGAAACAAGTGAGGCTTCTTCGCTTCTAGGTTTTGCTTGCATAGACGCAGGTGCTGCTTTTGTTGTTTCAATAGGAGCATTTAAAGCTCCTGTTCTATTCAATGCGTCATCCAATCCTATTTTCTGAACAGCATTTATTACATCTTCACTATATCCAGTTTTACCAAACTCTCTGTAGTTTCTATTGGCTAACTCGTTTTCAGATATTAGGATTTCTTCTCCACGCTTTACATTTCCATTCTCATCTCTACCTTCAACTGGTCTGTGAGAGAAGTATGTTTCTCCGTCTTTTTCTATTTTTTTAGAGTTGGTTCTAACGTAGTCGTAAATTTCATCGCCCCTAAAGCCAAGTAAGGTGTTAACCCTTGCGTTAGTTGAAGTTTGAAGCATTGCTGATGCTGCATCTATGTCAACAGCTCTTTTGTTAGCTATAACTGGAACTTTCCCATATCCATCTATTTGCTCAGACTTCATATAAGTTCCGTAGTCTTTAACGTAGTCTTTAGTAAAGTTCCCATCCCTACCTAAAATTCCTTCTTCTTGAAGAGACTTTGTCATATTTGCTTCTCCCTCTACATCTCCACCCATCATACTCGGTATGACTGTAAATACACCATAATTATATGGACTAGCTCCATCAGCTAAAGTTTGGTTAAGCAAGTTTTTTGAAGATATCGTGTAAGAGTCACCCTCAATTCCATTTGCTTTGTTCAATTCCTCTATTGCTTTACCTTCTGTAATATACAATACGTCTCCGTCAACAATTTCGTATCTAATTTTTGCATCTACATTGTTGTTAGGTTTTTGAGCATCAATAAAAACTTGAAATTTAGGGTCCATTCCTATAGAACTTACAGCTCCTCCTTTCCCATCCATACCATTATCAAGAATAGCCTTGTCGTATGATTCAAAAATTGAAGAAGTAGCACCAAGTTGTTGCTCTAACCCAACACTCAAAAACATTTCAGTAGACTTTATTAAAGCTTCATCTTCCTCCATACCTTCATAGTAATCTGTTGCTGCATTGTATCTCATCTTAGATTGAGCTAAATTGTCAACAGTGCCTTGAACCCCACCAATAAGACTTTGGTAGTCCATATTATTTTTGACAGCAACTTTAGCTAGGTTTTTATCAATATCTGATTCGTATTGATTTATTTTTTTTCTTAACTCAAAGTTTTTCTCTTTGTTTTTTCTAGCTATTTGAGCATAGTTTACAGTGGTTTGAGTAATGCTTTGCTCTACATCTTTCACATAGTCAACAAACGCATCACCTAACCTTGTATCTACTACTAATCTTGGGTTTCTATAACTCATTCTTTATCCTTTTTTATCTTTATTACCTCCAAATAAACCACCACCTGTGCCTCCAGCACTACTTAGTCCGTAAGCTCCAGCCATAAGACCTGTCCCTGCCAAGTCGTACATACTTTGCTGTGCTAATGTTTTACTCGTTTGAGATGCCCTTTGTTGCGCTCGTGCTTGGTCTGAAAGTGCAGAATACCTGTCTAATTGAGCCTCTTCTCTTCTTTCTTGAGCATCAAACTGTCTCTGCTGCTCTGCTAGTGTTTGAACTTCTAGATATTGTTGACCTTGCGCTCTTAGTTTTTCATTCTGAACCTCTTGTTGTTCAATATTTGCAGATACATTTTTCTTACTTTGTAGTGCTGCCTGCGCTAGTGCAGTTGCACCACCAGCAGCAGCTCCTGTTGCTCTAATAGTATCTAGCGTGTTTGCTAGTGCAATATCAGTTTGTTCTATCTGAATATCAGTAGCTTGCGTGGCAACACCAAGATTTGCATAAGGATTGCTTAAGTTTTTGCTAAAGTCTGTTATGTCTTGCCTATTGTTTTCTATCTGAGCTAGCTTGTTTCTCATATCTGTTGCATAAGCTTGGTCTACTGACGCTTGCTTTCTTAAAGACTTGTATGTTTTTTTAGCTCCAAAAAGCTTCACACCTACCGATGCTAAACCTAGTACTCCTGAGGCTATTCCTATTCCTATTGGCATATTATTTATTTTTTTTAAGATTTTACAAAGTTAGAAGATACTGCAAATAAATTTTTAGCTCCACCTAAATCTGTTGTTTCATCCGTACTTAATTTAACTGTAGCAAAAAATCCTTTTATGCCACTCATACTTGCTCCTGGTACAACCTGTCCTGGCATTCCAAACGCAACCGTACTATTTCCGTTAGCCTGAACTCCTTTGTTTACTAAGTTAGCAAAATACTTGTTCTCTTTTATATTAAATCCAACTCTATATGTAACTCCTGATTCAGTATAAGCCCCTTCATCGTAACTGTATATGAACGATGACTCATCTTTATAGTCAACACCATCTATTTTACCTGTTGGGTCTGATAAAAAGAAATCTGCTTGCCAACCGTTTGTTCCTTCGTAATTTACTGCATTAAAGTTTTTAGATACAGAAACCATTGGATTGAATGATAAGGTGACAGATGTTGGGTAATACGTTCCGTAAAAAGTCCCTCTATTATTAATTACACTTTCATCGTAATGTTTCCATATAGAACCACCCTTAGTTGTATAATAAATATTATTTAGTGTGCCACCAAAGCTTGGGTCGTAGTCCCAAAGACTAGTCCAACCGTTATTGCTGTCGTTAAAAGAAACAGTATTGTATGTTTCTAAATCGGTTTGCTGCATTGATACCACATATTTGTTGTAGTAATTATCATAAGTACCTACAACCTTGTCTTTAACAAATTTAATTAAATACAAGTCAACGCTTGCAAGGTTATCAGTTTGTACAGTTTGATTAAATTTTATCGTAGCTGTATTGTTTGTGGTATTAATAGAAGTAACGCTAATTACATATATTCCATTTAGTCCTCCGAATGCTCTACTTGTCGCCATTCCTAGTTCTATTTCAGATACGCTACTATCATCAACTCCACCTACAATATTCCAAGTATCAGTATCTGTAGGGGTTGGCTCTCCAGGACCAACTGGTGGGTACACTGGAGATAGTGAATAGAATACAATCTCACTAGTGGCATCAAAAGACTCTGAAATATCTGCTAACGTATCACGGAAGTAGTCCCTCATACCATATCTACTTATTTCAGTAAGACCATCTCTTGACAACCTCATTATTGCACCTCTGTTCTTGTCAGAGAAATACATTCTATATCCCTTAAATGCAAATGATTCAGGGTTGTCACTTATGCCGTACTCTCCTGAGTATTGATTAATTTGTCCAATAACAAGTTGTGTTGCTGTAAGTGCAGGGTTTCCGTCTGCTGTAAAAATAGCGTCTTTATCTATTAGTGCATTACTAACCTTGTCTTCTTGAAAAATTATTAAGTTAGTGTCTGTTGTATATAACTTTTGTATACCTCCGTACCTAGGGTCAACTTCTTTTGTTATATTTTCTCCTGTAGAGAAAACATTTGTTTCATTGACTCCAGTTCTAGAGTTGTATAAACCAGAGTATATTAATCCATTTTCAAGGATTAATTCTGTGTCTTCTGTTTCTGTTATGTATGCCTTTACACCTAAATCTACTTGTGTATTATTATATCCACCTCGTATTCTAGACTCCTCAACATACCAATCATATTCAACATCAGATGATGCAGTTGAAACCTCTAGTGGAAATGTTGGGTATCCAGTTGGGTTCCAAGGTAGAGAAGGCCAATTTGCCTTTCCAGGGCCAGCCTCTACGGTCTTCTTTATAATAAAAGAGTTGAAGTATGTAATCTCTCTAGTTAATGCCATAGATTTATATCTTAACTGTTATTAGGATTTTTTTGTAATGAAATAGCATCTCCTAAAGGACCTTGAACAATATGATTTATTTCTTTAAATCCTGTTCCTCCAGCAGCATCTTTAATATTTATAGTTATTCTAAATTGAGTATCTTGTCTTTTGGAGTAGTCATAAAAGTCTGATTCAGTAGTTGCAAATTGATTTACACAAGTGAAATTTTTGTTGTATTCAAGATTATATCTATATCCTATAGGAGTGCCAAATAAATCTGCTTGATATTTAGTGAGTCTCATATAGCTACTTATTGGCTCTAGTGGCTTGTAAGATATATACCCTCCTGGTATTGGTGGGTTATCGGAAGTTAAATAAAGAGAAAATACTTCTACTTTTGAAATCGTAACAACCAACTCTATATCTTGCTCAACACTCCCTAACAAAACACTAGAATATGCCCCATTCGTAAATTGAAAAGGGACATTCAACGAAGATGAACCTGCTTCATATTTAAATGGTTCAAATTGCGTTATTAGACTTGATGATAATAACTCCTTATTGTTGTTAGTAACAACATATGCTTGAAATGATGTGGGAGTTACATTTTCAAGTATATTATTTCCAGAATTAGTAAGTGTTTTTGTAAAAATTTCTCCTGCAACAGTGTTTGTAAACTTTATTGTAAACGACCAATTCCCAGAAAATGTTGTAGATGAGTTTGTAAAAACTTCAGAACCAATAAGCTTTATCTTCCACTTGTAACTTGGCGCAGATTCTTGAACAAGTTCAAAAACTCCACCAACCTCAGCGTTACTAGGGGTAGAAACATTTATTAATTGCGCTGTAACGGTTCCTGAGCTTGCTAAAGGAAGCCCTGCCGAGTTAACAACATCAAACGACTCTGTAACATAAGTTCCTGGGGCATCTGATTCTAAAAAAGACCACACCCAATTTGATATTGCAAAAGGTTGGTTTACATTAGAAGAAGAAACAATATTTTTATTTAAATCTGATATTACTCCAGAAGAACTTGTTTCCCAAAATATATCTAAGTTAGATTCAAAAGGCTCTGTTTCATAAACATTTAACCTAGTATTTTCAAATGTAACCGTAGTTGCAGTTGCTCCAATAGCCCCTACCCTGTCTTGAGTTGCTACTTTAGCTATGTATGGGTTTGAACCTACGTTTCTAACTATAGGTATAATAGGGTCTCCAGTATCGTCTCCAGGTACATAAACTTCTGGAACACTAAAAAATGGAGAGGTGTTGTAGTTAGTTCCATCTATTTTTAAGTTCACCCCAATGTCGTCTCTAGTCCCTATCAAGGTAACAGTATCAGGGCTTGTGCTTGGTTGATATTGTTTTGTTGTTGCCTCCGTAGCGATAAATTCAGTATTTGTAACCCTTGCAAACAAATTAACAGAACTTGAAAACTGCAATTGTTGCGGCCCAACTTCTTTTAAGTCTCTTGGAATCTTGTTTATGTTATCAGAAAATAAAGTTATAAATGCAGTATCATTAGATATAGTAGTTCCGCTATCTTGGGGATAGTTATTTAGTATTGTGGGCAAGTATACATTATAGTAGTCTTGTTCTTGCTGTTGAACTACTACTTTGTAGCTATACCATCCAAGAGGATTTAATTCGCTATATATCCCAGCATATCCACCTTGTTTTTCCGTAGGTATTGTAGAGTCCCAAAGTATTTTTAAAGAATCCCCCATATATGAAGTTGAAGAGCCAATAACCCCGTCTCCAACATTTCTATAGCTACTGTATATTGTAGAATTTTTTGATGCAATAACATCAGACTGCCTTCCAAAATAGTCTACCAAAACAATACCCACCTTATAAGACCTGTTTTGTTTTAATGAGTGGTTAGGGTATTCTATTTGATTTACCGAGTTTGATATACCTTTTTGAAACTTCTCTGAAGAAGATATTGAATATCCTAAAGAAGTAGGTCTAGATGTTCTCACCAAATAGTTGCCATATATAACTCTATTGCCAGCAATTTCTTGCGCTTTTGCCCTTATTGGAACTTTATCTGATGCCCTTGTTGTCTCGTTTGAAGGTAATGTTTTTATTGGAGTAGCAGACTTGTACTTGTACAAGTATTGCAATCCATCATATGCTATAATGTCTTGAGAAGAAATTGTATCTATAACTTTTATTGCTACCTGGTCTGATTGCTTGTATAATATTTCTATTTCACTAATCTTTAAATCTTCAATTATTCCACTAAAGCTACTAACTGAAGATGGCTTATCAATAACCAGCTCCATTGAGTTAACTTTATTTTCAAAGAAACTTACTATTGTACTTTTTATAGCCCGATTTTCATCCGATATATCTTCTTCATCGTTAACATTTTCTGGAAGAGCTAATTTATCTAAGAAGTAACCATCTTGCTTTGGTATAAAGGCAGGCTGAGTAAATGGAGCAATTAAAGAATACTCACCATCACTGTACTTAAATCTGTAACTAAATCTTGCAAACTTATCTGATAAAAATTCAGAGTCCCCATCAAAAAGTTCATCGTAGTAAGGATTCGCTCCTACTGTTATTATATCTCCAACAACTAAACCACTAAAAGTATCGTGGGTAATTGTATTACCTGATATATTTGTTATTTTTATATTATCAGAAACCTTTATCCTAGGGGTTGTCCCATCAGATTCAGTTGCTGTAATTGTAGACCCTTCCCAATTAGTATTTATTACAGACTCAGAGTAATCAAATGTAGTTGTAGTTATTCCACCTGAAGCTGTAACTACCTCTGTTATAGGTAAATTTTCAGAAACAACATCCTTCATAGTAGACTCTCGGTCTATGTTTTCTGAAGAAACGGTAAACTTTATATCACTGGTTTGACCAGCATAAGTACCGCTAGCTACTGTTATTATAGATACATCTGGAGTAAACAAGCTTCCGCTAGATAAAACCTTAACATCTGATATTACATTTCCATTAGCTTGAAATTCTATTAAAGCGCCAGTTCCAAAATTACTTGTCCACCCTCCAGCTCCAACTGTTCCTGAATATGTTCCATCTGTAATTGCTAATGGTTGCAATGAAACAGTAAGTAAACTATTTACTAATAGTGCATAAGGATTTGCTACTGGTGTATATTTAGCAAGTCTCATTGGCTTCCAAGGGTAATACTTTGCAACAGATATGTGTTGCTCTTTGCTGTAGTACGTTGGATTCAAGCCTGCGGTAACTACATTTATTTTTCTTGGTTGATTTCTATTATCAGTAAAGAACAACAAATCTTCAAGCAAATTGATACCCAGCATCGGGCTAGTCTTTGAGAAATTTAAAAAATACCCACTGACCAAAACAGTCCCATTGTTTGTATTAGTATTGTATGCACATATGTAGTGACTAGAAGTAGATGAAGCAAACCTAGAAGATTGGTCAGGACTAGTGTCATTCCAATCTGTTATAAAAGAATACAATATATTATTTGTTGGGTCTATGTAAAACCCTATAATCTCTAAGTTAATTCCTGTTAGTCCAAAGTCAGTTAGCAAAGTATTTCCACTAACATTTTGAAGTAAGCCAGAGTCACTACCCTCAGAATTTATTATTGCCGCATTTCTTGCGTCTATGTACTCTTGGTTTGATATCATCCTTGGGTTAAGGTCTTTGTTCATCTTAGCCCCGACAAATATATTTTTAACTTCTGGCATATTATATTATTTTATCCACTTAGATTTACCTCTCATAATCTGTGTAAGCTCACCTATCTTAATGTTAGATAACCTTATCTTAGCGTTTCTTAGCTTCGCACTTCTCTCTCTTTTTAATCTATTAACGATGTACTCAGGTTGATTAATTCTTGTAGAAATTATAGCGTGGCTTATATGGGCGTACATAGCCTCTTCTATCATCTTTGGGACCCTAGTATCCAAGTCATACGCTAAACCGTCTGAGATGTACTCTATGACGATTAGACGACCCTTTAAATTACTAGAGAATGTAAACACCCCTCTTACATCATCAACGCCAAACCATCCATTATTTTGAGTTAATGTAGGGTCTTCACCGTATCTTTGACCATACGCAGCACCCCAGTAGATATTCCCAACATACTCATCAGTTATATCGTATCCATCATTTAACGAATCTGCATCATATAATCCTGTTATCTTTTTGGTATCAGCATCTCTCCACCTTTCTACTGTCTGTGGTGGGTCTGTGTCTATGTTTTCCCCATCATTATCCTGTATAGGTACACCTGTAGAGTCTTGCTCTAAAGCTTCGGCAGGATTTATAGTCAGGTTTGTGTTTGGGTATATTATTCTTTTTACACCTAAGCTATCAATCCAAGAAAGTCTTACATAATTCACATAATCTTGTGGCATTATAGCTGTTAGACTTGGAGATATAGTTAGCTCTTGAGACTTTATAGTTTTTAGTGTATCATAACTAAACTCTTGCATTCCACGTTTTGCGTGAAATATTACATCCGTTCTTTTAACACTTGGTATTAATTTACCTGCTCCAACGTATGCAACAATAAAATTATTAATAACATCGTTTAAAGAAGTGTACTGATAGCCTCCATAATTGTCGCCATCGTAGTATTGTGCATTAGTTTCGGTGATTAAACCACCATTTGGATTTGGCATATCTTATTAGCTTTTTTCGTTTATTTCATCTCTTTGTACTTGACTTGCAGCAACCTGTATTATTTGTGGGTCTTTAACAACAACTCCAAAGTAAAACAATGTTCTAAGTATTACATCTGTTTGCTCAGATACATCAAGCTCTATTTGTGTAGAACCATATGTGCTATTAGCATTAAAATCAGTATCGGTTAATGTAATATCTACTTGTGTGCTAGTACCACCTAATAACCCTGCTGCAATGCTAACTACGCCTCCTGAAACATACCCTGTTCCTGCCGTAGCAACATCTATTGAAACAACGGTTGGAGAGCTAACTGTTGCGTTTACTATAAGTCCTGTTCCAGTTTCACCCGTAGTAGCAACATTGTTATAAGTTCCAGGGATTCCTCCTGTTAATGGTGTAGTGATACTGCTTGTTAATGTATTAACCCCTGTGTTTATTAAGTTTGCTCCATAAACAGTTGGGTCATAAACAAACTGTCCAACAGAACCAACAGAGTACCCCCATCTAGGGTCTAGTGGCTTTCTTAAAAAGTTTACACCTATACTGCTTGTAATGCTGTCAGGCTTTACAAATAGCTTTTCATTCTCAAACAAGTAGGTTGGAAAAGATTCTGTGGATTTAGTTAAAGGAGATTTTTGAATGTTGTAGAAATCCATTCTTTGCAGTCTCTGCAATTCAGTTGTATCGTTGTGTACAACCGTTCCTAGCCGATAAAACTCCACCGTGTCTCCGTATATGTCGGTTGTTGGTAGAGTGAAGTAAGGGTTGGTCGGTATCGTTGCTGCATCGTATGTGGCTGTACCGAATGTCTTGAATATTGCAAGCCTCTCATCAATATTAGATACCCTGTCAGCATAATCTGTGTCAGACTGAGGAACTCTTAATTGTTGATTTAAGTCATCACTATATTGTTCAAATATCTCTAGTTGAACTTGATTGGCAATTTTGTTAAACTCGTCAGGAGTTACATACCCTCGTTCTTCTTTATTAAGTATTAACAATACAGTTTTGTATACCGTATTTATATTTATTGCCATATTAATGTTTTTGTTTTATTTACAAAGGTAGACCAACCATTAAGTTAGCCTACCCCTATAAATATAGTTACATATTAAGAGAATTTTTTCTCTATACTTTTGTATACCGCCATACCTTCGTCAGTCTTAAACCAACTAGCTAATGCCGAGTATGGATGTTCTTCAAATGGTACTTCCATTAGTTTTTTGCCGTTAGCGGCCCACTTGAATGTTTTTTGGTCAGGAGACAACTTAATGATGTTTGCCTCTGCCGCTCTAATACCAAAGCTTCTAAGCTCCACGTTCTCATCGTGTGCAAGACTTATAAACAATGCAGGATTGCTTTTAGCGAGTAGCATTAAGTCTCTCTTGAGTTCTTTGCTTGTCATTTTAGTTACAGAGCTTCCAAGTTCGGTTCTTAGTATTGCCTCTGCGTGGTCTAAGTCCAATTGTATTGCTAAGTTTAAAGCTTCAATTTCAAGTTCTATATCCTCTAACTCGTTTACTGCTTCAGCAACTTGGTCTTGCTCTGCATATAAAATATTTCTTTGAGGATGATATAGTGATAAAAGCTTTTGTAAACTTTGTTTTGATTTTGGAATCATTAACACTCCGTTTTTAAACATAATATGAGCCAATGTTGCAGGGCCTTTTTGTTCATCAACAAATGGAGACACTTGGTTTGTTGCATATCTAAGTTCTCTTTCGTAACCTAATTCCTCATCAAAGTACATTAAAGGATGTCTCTGTGAATGTTTACTTGCTAATGTAAATGTCAATGGTGACATTCCGTTTTTTAAATAGTATCGTCTATCTTTAATTTCCCACTTTGCTGTGGTTTTTTCTTTTGCTTTTGTAGCCATAATATAATAAAATTTAATAATAAATAAGAGTAATGGTTACCCCCACCTAAAAGATGAGGGTAACATTACAATAATTGTTTGCAATTATGCAGCCGTGAACAATACGAAATTGTTAGCAGCTTGAGTAACTAAACATCTTTCAGATAAGAAGTTAACTGTCATTGCATCTAAATCAGAAGTGTAAGCACCACCTACAGACCCAGTAATCCAAGACTTCATTCTTCTATCGTCAGCTTCAGAAGCTCTGTAACGTACGTGCAAGAATGGTCGTCTGATGTTAGTACCTAACATTTGGTCGTACACTGTGCTTGTTCCAGCAGGAACTAATACACCTTCAATGTTGTCAACTAATCCACGAGTTGTAGCATCGTTTAAGTATTTCCAGTCAGTCTTGTAGAAGTCATAAGAACCTCTTCTGAAACCGTCAAATCCTAAGTTCAATGCCATTTCTTCAGAGTTTTCAAATACACCGTAAGATGTACCACCTGCTCCGTAAGAATTTTGTGCAGCTAACATATCATCAAAGTCTAAAGAAGTAGCTCTGTCTAAGAATAACATATTCTCTTCAATAGCTCCTTGCTTATCAAGATTCTGTAGAATTGTATCAAAATCACCTAAAGCACTTCGTGTTCCAGCACCACCTGTTCCAGTTCCACTTGCGTAGTTTTGGTATACGTTACCTCTTGCTGTAATAGCAGCAAAAAGACCTTCAGTACCAGCAGTATCAATTCCAGTAGCAAGACCTTCTTGAGTGGCAACACCAGACGTAGCAGTAGCAAGTTCACCTTCAACTACAGCCATTTCTAAGTAATCTTGGAAACGTAATCTTGTTTCTCCTTCAGACTTCAAATACCATAAGTATCCGTTTGTTCCATCTTCAGCAGCAACTTCAACCCATCCAATTTGTGCAGCATCAGAACCACTAACTTGGTAAGTATCCTTAATGATAATTGGCTTGTTGTTAAACTGTGTAAATGAAGCTTCTAAAGAACCTTGCATTCCAGTTTGTCCTTTTGCAAATTCAGAACCATAAACAAATAAGTTTACTTGTCCGTTTGCAATAGTACTTAAATCAGCAGTAGTGTAAGACAATACTGTAATAGTAGTATCAGTAACAGCCGATACATAACACTTCAAGGTGATTAATCCAGTAGCAGCATCTGCAACAACAATAGTGTTACCAATTCTTATAGAATGTTTTCCACCTTCTAAGTGTCCAGCACCAAATTCAATAGTTGAACCAGCAGCAGTGTTATTACCACTCAATGTTACTGTAAGGTTCCCAGCACCAGCTTCGTACCCGATGTGTAATCTGTTTTGCTCAGACCATACAACTTGGTCAGAAGTCATTGGCATTTCAGCACCTACCATTCTTAAAAATCCTGATAGAGTTCTGTTTCCATATCGCTCCACTTCCATTTCATAAAGCTCTGGTAAGTATTGTTGAGCAAAGTCATTACCAGCTCCGCTAGTAAAATCTAAATAATTTTCAGCTAAAGCTGATTTTGTTGGCATTGGCTTTAAGCTAAATACGCCTAAAGGGTCGTTAGTTCCAAATTGTCCCATTTTCTTTTAATTTTTAAAGTTTGTTTTTTTAATTTTTAGTTTTGAAGAGTTCACTCCGCTTATAGCTTTAACTTTAAGTCCATTTATGTACACGCTATCACCAGAAGTTTGTCTTGGCTCGTCTGATAGGTTCTTAGAACCATTCACGACTTCCTTAACAGCATCGGCTTTACCTTGCTCATAAAAGTGACTTGCAATCTTGTCTACGTTAGACGCAGCATACATCGCCTTGTGGTAGCCTTTGTGGTCTGAAACTTCTCCCTTGTCATTCAGGAACTTCCCGATTATGTTAGAAAGCTCAGATTGTTTGTCAGCAAGACTGGTCGGATTATTAACGCCATACCTGAATTTTTTTTCTCCAACCTCGAAATCAAAACCTTTGAAGTCGTTGTTGAACATTTCAGATGTAGCTTTTTTAAACCTGTCGTGCTTTTGGCTATTTAAGCGACTCTCCTCGTTGTATCGGTTAAAGAACTCCATTGCTTTTTGTTGCTCTTGGGTTACGCCTGGTCTTAACTTAATCTCATCGTAATATTTACCCTTCAAGTCTTCTAAAAAACTTTTGGCTTCTTGAACCTCTTCTTTGAACGCAAGCTTTTTCTTGCGTATATCTCTTTCTTCATCTAAATCTTCGTCATACGAAAAGTTATCTTCTAAAAGGAAATTAATCTCGTCATCATCAAGATGCGGTTTACTTTTTCTATAATATTCTTTTAGTAATGTATTATTGTCTACACTACTGTAATCGGCATTTAATCTAACGTAATCCTCTACAGTTCCACCTGTTTCCTCCATAAAAGAAACCAGTTTTTCAACATTTTCAGGTAGTGGCTTTCCAGTAATGTTTGAATCTCTAACAGCTTCTGACATTTCTTTTGATATGTCTTTCACTTCTTCTTTCTCCTCTTCTGTTATTTCTTGGATAGTAACGACCCCTTCATCTTGAATGGGGTCTTCCCCTGATGGTATTTCTGCAACCACTTCTTGTACAGTTTCGGCTGGTTTATCTGCAACCACTGCTGTTGTTTCTTGCTCTTTATTGGCATCCTCTTGTTTTAAGTTAACCTTAGTAATTTCATCCTCAACTTTTTTATTAGCAGACAAATCTACTTTAGTTGTTTCGTTTTTCTTTCCAAGGTTTTTCATTTTAGGCTTACTTTTTATTTTAAAGTCGCCCTCTTGCTTTACTTCTTCTGACATAATATAATATAATATAAATTAAAAAATTCTATCTAGCTTGGTTCAAATTGGTCTAATCCGATTCCCCCCATAACATCATTACCTGAACTTTCAAAATTTTTCGGTAATAGGTTGTTTTTTCTTTGGTCAATCAGCTCAGATTGCTGAGTTCCTTGCATTCTTATTCTTTTATCTTTTCTATCTTCAATCTCTTGCTCTTTTTGCAATTCAGCAACACCCTTAGCTTGAGACAACTGAACATTATAGTTAAACTCTTCAGCCATAAGTTCTCTTTTGACTTGAGCCTCTGCTTGAAGTTTTTGTATCTCAAACTCAGTCTTAGCTTTTTCAAGACTTACTTTTTCGGCAGTTATAATCTGTTGTTTTTGTGCTTCTGCTAACGAAGCAGCTTCCGAAGCTTTTGCATTTGCCTGTGCTTGCGCCTGAATATTTTGCAATTGAGCTTGTCTTGCTGCTTCTTGCTTTTTCTTTCTTCTGTCTTTTAACATTTCGTTTGCTAACTGAAGATTTTTTATTTGTCGTATATCTATTGCATCCTCTAAGTCTATACCTCCACCTTGTAAGGCAACTTGTATATTTTGCTCTAACTGAGCCTTGGCCTCATCGTCTGGCTCTAACTCAAGGAAGATACCAAAGTCGTGTAGATTTAACTCAGACATTTCTAACATTGTAGCTGTATTAAACTTTGTAATACTATTCTGAAGGGAGTTAGCTGTTAATGCAAAATCTAAAGAATCAGCAACTCTTCTAGATATGTTTTCGCAGGCTCTAAGAGTTAAATAACAACTTGCCTGAAGTATATGTCTTGTTGCTACATTGGATTGATTAGCGGCCATTTTTTGAAGCCCTACGAGTGCATCTTTAGATGGAGCAGAACCATCTCTTGCTTCGTTCAATCCTGTAACATCTCTTATCATTTGCAAGTAGTACTGATATGTCTGTATTAAAGACTGTATCTTAGCACCACCACTTGATGTAGTGAGTTCTTGAATTGGAACTTTACCTCTATTCAATTCTCCGTCTTGCGTTAAAGACCTACCTAAAACACTACCTGTTTGAAAATACATATTAAGTGCTTCCGCAGGATTGTAGCTTGTTCCATTACCTAAATCAACTTCCGCTAACCCATCTACGTCTAAGAACACTCCATCAGGAACCATCCTAGTCATAACCTGCTGTAGCTTCAAGTGTGTAATTTGAATCATATCAGCAAATCCTGTAATCTTGCTTACAACAGACTCAATTCTACCGTTATACATTCTTGGCGCACATAGCACATAGTTCATTTCTACCTTAGTAGTGTCTGCGTATGGTCTTGTCATATTCTCGGACAACTCCCACTTTAACATTGTGTTTGTTCCAAGAACTTTAGCACCGCTGTAAAGAACCTCTATACTCCTTGATACTTTTTTAAATGTATCGTTTTCAGGTGGATTAAAGTCGTCTGACTTTTGTATAACTTTTTCAAGGCCGTTTGGTCCTGTCTTTATTTTAAATACTTGATTGTTGTAAGTCTTGTACTCAAAGTATAAAACCTGAACAGTATTGTCGTCATATCCCTTCCATCCAGTTAAGTACTCTCTATTTCCTGGCATATCCTCAATCTTTTTGAGTTCATCTTCAGGAATGTTAGGGAATTGTTTTTTAAGTTCAGGTATCGTAACTGCCTTAACTTCTCCAATATAGTATATGTCTTCAAAGTTTGGGTCTTCAGTGTATGAGTAAACTAAGTTTGCAGGGTCGCAGTACTCAACCTTAACACCATTAGCTTTATTCCAGTTTGTTTTAACAGCACCTATACCTAAAACAGTTAAGTCGTAGTTAAACCTTTTTCTTATTTCATCAAACTTGTTTTTAGCAAGAACTTGATTAATTGCTTCCTCTTCTGCTATCTCAATTGACTGCTTGTAATCTAACTGCATATGCAAAGAAAGCTCTTCTTTTGTTTGAGGTAACTCTTCTGGATTGCTAGTATTAAACGCATCTATACCAAGTGTTTCTTTTAATGCTGTTAATTGTTCTTTAACAACCATATCACGCATTATAGATTCAGCGTAATTTGTTCTTTGCTTTATAGATTCTGGGTCTTGTGCGTATGCACTAATCTCGTATTTTTTTTCTGTGATACCGTTTGTAACTATATCTACAAACTTTGAAATTACAGGTACGGGCTTCCAATCTAAATTCAAGTAAGACAAGTCTCCGTTTATAGCAAGTTCGTCTTTATATTTTTGAACTGGCTGTTCTCCTCTTGCGTATAATCTTAAACTATGAAAGTGATTAAAATTTGTAGCGAATCTATTCCCATAACCTCCTTGATTAAACCACTCAGACTCTATAGCTTGAGCAACTTGCTTTCCATACTCTGAACTATCTTTCTCAGCGTTAGTAACAACCTGACTAGGAAATACGCTATTTGGATTTGCAACTACATTCATTTAGTTTCTTATTTTTGAATAATTCCCAGAGTTGTCATACTTTCTAAACCCTAGACTTATGTTTTTTCTTACTACTTTATTTACTGGTGCGTAACGATTTTTGTTACAAGCCATAATGGCTAACCCTGAGCTTATGGAAGCATCGTGTGCCGTCCTGTTATTTATATTAAACTTTGCCCAATCTTCTAATGTTCTTTGAAAGTAAACATCCCCCATTTCATCATCACCTAATATACCTACAAGTTCTTCAATGTATGTTTCTATTGCAGCAGCGTGAGCTTGCTTTATATCTTCGCTAGAGTTAGGTATTCCACCAATCTCTCTTTCTGTAGAAGATAGCTTTGTATACTTCTTGTCAGGTCTATTCATTGAAAACCCTCTGTATCCTCTATTCTTAAAGTGGTATAAGAGTCTTGGTTTGTTGTTTTCCGCAAGTATTGGCATACCGTAAAAAACACAAGCCATTAATATATCTTCAAAAAATATCTCAGCAGTTTGAGGCCTAGCAATGTACTCTAAAAAGAAGTGATTGCTTGGTGCGTCTTCCATACTAAACTTGGTTAAACCGTGTGCAGAACCATTAGAACCTCTCTTGTCTACAGTTCCTGATATATCGTAAGGGTCACAACCAAAAGCTCCTAAGTGTTCGTTACCTGGATACTTAGTACCATTCTTTACTACTATTCTATTTTGCAAGCTAACAGGTGGAATCCAAGTTATGTAAAACCTACCTTTAGGGTTGGGCATAAACATTACCTTTGTATCCACTACACCATTTTCCCATTGAAAGTTTCCTCTCGTTACCAGTGAACTTGACCGCATACCCTCGTTGTGGTCTATCTGTTGGTATATCTTAGATAAGTTAAATATAGACTCCTTTGCTTCATCTCTAAAAGCGTGCTGCTCAGTCCTTGGAAACTGTCTATAAAATTCATTTAACCCATCCTGGTCTCCTTTCAATCCTTCTACTTCATTATCCCAATACTCTACTACTCCTTGTTTAATATAGTTTCCATACGGGTCTTCAATTGGTTTTTCTGGAGTGTCGAATACAGGTAGTCCATAAGAATCAATGTATCCCTCGTAATTCCATTCCATAGGTATGAACAAAGAATATAGTCCTGAGCTAGTCTGTCCATTGCTGTTTCTGTTTGTAACGTCTGACGCATAATATAACTTTTTAAAGTTTTCTCCTCCCTTATCTAAAGCGTTTGATGTTGAACCCATCATACACTTACCTATTATCCTACTACCTAGTCTTAAACAGGTTTTTGTAACCCTCCAGTTGTTTAGTATGTTACTTGGCCTCTCCCACTTACCTGATTCATCGTGTACGAGTAACTTTAATTTTTCCCCATCATAGGAGTTGTCACCTGTATTCTTCCAATCAATAGTAGTATCCAACCCTTTGATATCTTCTTGCTTCTCATTAGAGTCAAGTTTCCTTCTTGTAAACTTTGATGCTGGTACTCTATATGCAAGTTCAGTCTTTGGTCTATCCATACCATCTTGTATGGGTTTAAAGAAAAACGGGTAGTTAACCGAGATTGGTACAACCTTGTCGGTAAACATTTTCTTTGCATCAGGCCCTGACTTTGAAAGTATTCCATATCTGGAATCAACTGATATTGTGGCAAGGTTGACTGTTTCTCCTGAAGACATAAAGGAGAATCCACTCCGTCTATTTTTAAGGTAGCACATTCCAAAGCACCTCGTATCTGCTTTGCAGGCTTCCCAGAATATGTAAAACAACCTATTTGATTCTCTAAAGTCTGGTTGGCCAACGTCAATCTTTGACCATTGCAGGTACATATAATGAGAGCCAGTAATGTAAGTAGGATTACCCTTATTATTAAACCAAAATCCTTGTTCTCTTCTTTCAAATTCTTTCTCAATATAATCGTACCATTTTTCTTTAAAATCTTCGGGGTACTCCTTCCAATCAAAGATTGTTTTTATTCTACTTAATTCTTTTGGGTACTCGGTGTGAGACCACTTCTTGTCTTTAAAGTTATGAGTTTCAAACTCAGCAGGTAAGGCTATCTTAAGATTTTGTATTTCATAAATCTCTCCTATCTTACCAGTTTTACTTATTACAACAACATCAAAGTCCTCGTCGTATCCGTACTTCCAAGACTTAGCATTATTTTTTTTCTTTAGAGTAGATGGCTTTATGTGGTTATCTAATACCGTGTATAAACTTTGCTCGTACATACTACTTAGTATTAGCTCTTCCCTCAGCAAACCCCTTAAACTCTTTCTTTTTAGTTTCTTCTTTTGGTTTGTTTTCTAACAAATCTTTTTCACTCTCTATTCGCTGAAGTATTTCAAATGCGTCAAATATTGCGAGCTTTTTAGTTGCTGCTGCATTTTTCAATCTATCTGCTGTTATGTCATCTCCTGAGTCTATAATAGCTTCTTCGGCAACTTTAATTAGTTCAACAACTGCTTTTTGCCCAGCTAGGATTATACTCTCTTTCATCTCCTTTACCTTCATAAGTACCAACGATATTAATTAATTTCATACAATATAATAATTCTCCATCTATAACAAACTCAAACTCAGATGTTGGTCTAAACGAAACAAGGTCTCCCTCGTTTATTCCTAAGTTAGTTAGTCCTTTATTGCCATACTTTAGAAATCCTACAAGTGGTTTTTCTTTTGTTAAAGAAAATATACTATCGCTTTCTACTGGCTTTACAAAACAATAATCAAGATGAGTCTTATTTGCTCCATACATATAAATCTGCTCAGGTGAGCAAGCATACATATCTTCTTTAATAAAACTTCTACTGTTTTTTTCGTTGCCTCTAATGTCATAGAATCTTCTGAATACGTTGTGGTGTACTATAACCTTATCTCCAACTTTTATTTTAGTATCTATAGCTAATGGTAAAGCCACCACCTCGGCAACTTTACTCACGCTTTTAAACTCCTCAATTCTTGTATTGACTATGAGGTCAACCTCGCCAACCTTAACAGTATTGTTGTATCGACCCTCTATGGGTTTTACGATAAAATCGTGAATACTTTTCATTAATACTGCAAGTCATATTCAACAGATATTGCCATATTAGAGTTGAACTTCTTCCACGGCAACGTCTCCTTATTTTTTTGAATATAAATGTTATAAGAATTATCTTTCTCGTCAAAGAGAATATTAGATATTTCGTGACCACCATATACTTGCTGCCCAACAGAATAATGCATTGCTTCATTCTTGTAATCAGACCCTATGCTGATTTTCCTTATAACACTACTCATTACTTATCCTCTTCTTCCTCAACTTCGGTATAAGTACCGTCATCAAGGTTAATGTTTACACGACCATACTTTTCTTCTAGTGTGGTTTTTGTTTCTTCGACTTCTTGATTTACATCAAGCATTACGCCCATAACCTCGTGCTTCCTAAGTTCTAGTGTCCCGATGTCTTGTTTAATCTGAGCAATTTTTGTTTGTTGCTCTCTGATAAGCTCTAGCTCATCATCTGTAATTCTATTCATATTAAATTAAATTTGATTCTTACTCTTTTTATAATTACTTACTTTTTGCTATTTTTCTGCTGAAGAGCCATAATAGTAGGCAAAAATGTTAGATATTACCACTCCTTCAACCATTCCCATCAAGTGTACAAACAGCTCGTTGTGTAAAACGCCTTCCTCGTAAACTACTGCGTATATGATAAATAGGAATGATACTAGGCCTACAATTCCTGTAAGCATCATCATAATATCCTTGCTGCCAGTCTTCTTAACTTCAACCTCTCTGCTTCTTGCTGAGTCTCTATCTTTAACCTCTAGCTCATACATCTCTTTTGTCTTAGCTAAAGCTACCTTCTTATCCTCAGGTTTGATCTTATCATCCTTTTCAATGAGGTTCTTTACCATACCTAACACACCAGCATCTGGGAGTAAATCTCCAGCTACATCTAATATGTGTGGTGCAGCATTACCTAAAAATGCACCTAGCTTTGTATCCTTAAATTTTTTAGACATTGTATTTTTTATCTTTATATTTAGTCTTAGACTTACTGTAGGCTTCTTTTTCCCAAGGAGAGTTTGCAGGACTAGCCATAGCTATCTTAGCATTGTTCTTTGAGTAAGCCTTACCCTTCCAATAAATGTTATTGTCGTCGTAATCTAAGTCGCCTCTAGCCATTTGATTAATATGAACCTGTTCGTGCCTAATAACTTCATCGTGAAACTTAGGGTCTAGGTTCTCATTTATTATGATAGTGCCGTTGTTGTTACTCTGCCCAAGAACACCTTCCCCCAAGTCTGCTTGATAGACTGGGGTAGGTTCGTTCTTATATGGTGGGTTAGATAGCTTAAATGCCATTACTTACCGCAAGACTTTTTACCCATCATTGCAATACCTCTGCCACCCATATGCTTACCTATTTGGCAACCACACTTCATCATTAGTCCACTTCCTTTCATCATTGGCTTGTCGTACCCACCTTTCATCATCGGCTTCTCGTAAGACCCCATAGAGGTTCCTGCCATATTAATTCCAGACTTATACTTTTCGTCAGCCTTGTGAAGTTGTTTTTTTGCATCATAGATTAACTCTCTGTCGTTAATCATTTCTTGTTTATACTTATTCATAGTTTTATTTATTTACCATTTAACTTTGTCAGCCCAATATGCAGCAGACATTTTACCTTTAGCTATGTTCTTTCCGTGTCTAGCCTTAAAGCTTTTTCTTTTAGCTTTCATCTTAGCAGACTCACCAGCTTTCGGCTTACCTGCCGTACTAGCACCTTGCTGACCAAACCTAATTAGTTTCTCCTTTCCACCTTCACAAGCCTTCACGATGTGTGACTTCTTAGGGTGTCCAGATGTTCTCTTAGGCTTATTACAAGCCATATCTTTTTTACTTACCTTCTTTGCCATTACTTTACAATATAAACAGTTCTACCATTTTCTTTTACAGCTCTTAAGCACCTGTTTCTGTTTTTGTCTTCCGACACATAAGAAACGTGAATCCAATCAGGATTATCATCGTCACCAAACTCCCATATCATTTGGTCAAAGCTGAGGTTGTCCTTAATGTACTTATACATATCTGCGTTTGACATATGACCGTAAGAGTCATCTAGGTCAAAAGCTTCTCCTCTACAGTGTTGAGACGTACCACTTCCACCTACTGCTTTGTTAAGCTGCTTACATCTAAAGAAGCTATTAATGCGTATAGGGCCATTTACAGCCTCTCTAAGAGGTTCAAATATATTTTCGGATATAGACTTCATTTTTTTCAAATCAAACTCGTTAGGAGTGTTGTCTATGCTTAATCTCTTAGCAGTAGAACTTCTAACCCCCTCTTTGTATGATATGTGTTTACTTATCTTTTCCATCTTTATATTTTTCAGCAACGGATAACCACTTAAAAGTAGTGTAGCCTATAGTCACGATTAATAAAAGTATTTTAAGTATGACCTCTATGTCTGACATAGTTATCATCATTACCAACGTGTTGGCAAGGTACAGCTTAAAGTCTTCCAACTTTATTAAAATTTAAATCCCTTAGCTTTTTCTGTAATAGGTCCTGGCTGGTATGCTGGCATATTCTTAGCTAGTAGCTGAATACCTTTACACCCGCTACTAGAGCCATATCCTCTTGGCATATTGTCCATATTTAATGGACCATTCCAAATTGCATCAAACCCCTGCTCTTCTGCGTAAGGTCTTTTTGTTGCTACCATCTTTTTGCTTTTCATAGTATTGTTTTTAGTAACCTCTAGCTACGTCACTACCGAATGTGTAGTCTGCAACTGATTTGGTTGTTGGTGAAAAATTATTAGCTGTTGGAACTACTGGTGGAATTACAGCAGGGTCTGTTGTTGGTGTCATAGGGTTAGTTGCCATAGGACCTTGGACAGCAGGCCCCATAGGATTCATTCCTAACGCCTGTAGCTCTTGTGGGGTCGCCCCTTCTAAGTTAGATGCTGTAGCACCTAGTTGATTTAGTATATTCTTCATATTACTTTTTGTATTTGTTTTTTCTTGACATTCCTTTGTTGAATCCGTCTCCTGTCATTTGTATTCCTAATGTTCTTTTTGCCGCTTCTATTTCTTCCTTCTCTTTCAACTTTATTTCTCTTTTTCTGTTTTCTTTGCCTTGTTCTATTTTAGCGTCAAATTTATCAGCTTTACTTTTGGATAC